>Ga0209416_1001426_pt1 | contig 16529 bp, 25 predicted proteins | sample RifGroF1_FD_184001 | JGI IMG/M metagenome (GOLD analysis project Ga0209416, IMG submission 184001) | Groundwater microbial communities from Rifle, Colorado, USA - Groundwater F1 (SPAdes) (version 2) | ecosystem: Environmental > Aquatic > Deep subsurface > Groundwater | place: Rifle, Colorado...
TGGGTGGTTCTGTTAAATGGCTCCAATTCCAACCCTTAAAGGCATCATCATTACGTTTCTTTTTCAGTATTTCAATCGCCTCTGGATTTGTCATCACCAGCACCTCTCCATAAAAATCCTGCGCAGTTTTCTTGGCAACACTCAGCCACAGGGACTTTTCCGTGGCCGTCTATGTATTCCCATTGCGCGGCATAATTCTGCTCAGGGTTTGAGCAAAACTGAAGCTTGGGCGGATCTTCCATTTCTGGAGGCTTCCCATAACAGGGCTGGTTTTTGACCCAATATTTACACCCACGGCACGCCCGCCTGACAGGGTTCCCATAACATCGCTTTTCATGCCCCTTTATGTATGGTGCGTGTAAAGACATAGTTCCGCAATGCTCACAGATATAAGCCATTTGCGCTTTCACCAGCACCTCCGTTTCTCTCGCTTGATTTCGGCCAACTACCAAGCCTCGATTTTATAAACCCGCGCCTGCTCATCGGATAAAAGCTTATAATCATACTTGTGTGCGAAAGGATCATGTTCTTGTAAAATCCATTTGCCGTTATAGCTGTAAAGCACAGAGAATCCGGTATGATCTTCACGCTTCCACATTTGTTTGTGAGACATAAGGTCATCCCATGCCTCTTTCTCTCTTTTGCGCTTCACAATTACCCGGTAAGACACATAAGAGGCGAAGCTTATTAGCCCTAACAAAATGAGCAGCTCGCGTATCATCTACACCCCCACTGTTTTGACCTGCGAAGCGCTTCGTCGGCGGTCTTTCTGATAGCGGCCTGCTCGTCCCTTAGCTTCGCGATCTCCGCGGCCTGCTCGTCCTCGTGCGCGCGGTCGGCCTTGATCCAGTTGTTCACAAGGGCGAGCCCGCTGAACATTGTCTGCCCGAGCTGGTGCATGTCCTGGGCGATGCGCTTGTAGACATCGAGGTCTTTATTCACATCGAGAAGCTCCTGTGAGCAGTCGCATATCTTTGACGGCTCAATCGTGACAACGGGGTGCTCGTGCCGTGCCACGTAATCCAGGACCAGGGCGAAGAGGACAAGCTGCACGATGATAGTTCCAGCGATGATGGCTTTCATGGGGCCTCCGGTTTGCTACACTTCTCACAGCGCCATTTGCTTTGTCGCACGAAATCAACAGTAACTTGTTGTACATTTTCGCCAGCAGCAACCCATTTTGAAATCTCTTTGGCTATTTTTTTGTCGTTATGCTTTACAACCGCAGCGGCAGATAGACATCCACAGGGTTTTACAATCGCGTATGTGCGCTCATCAGTCTCTGGTTTCATTTCCCCTCCCCGTCTATGAATTCGAGAAGCCCTTTGAGTTCGCGCATGATTGCCCCGTCGGTCGTCCACCCTTCTCGGTCTATAACTGGCAGACGCAGATCCCTCTGGACGTTCTCGATCATTCTCTCCACCTCCTCCCTGATCTCGGCCACGGTGCGGGGCTGGTTGACGAGATTAGAGAAAATCACCATCATCTCTGAGCATTGTTTACAATTGAACCCATAATCAGCAACCAATGTTCGGGCGTGTGATAAAGCTTCTTTTGGTGTCATCCCTCACCTTCTCTTCCTTTCACGATGTCATCGTGGAGATCGTTGATCATCAGCCGGATACGGTGCAGCCCGCACAGGAACTGGTTTAGACTTTGTTGTTGTGCTGTCTGCTTACAAGCGTCCCCGATTCTGTCTAAAATATCGTGATGGACGGGGTGTAGCTGCTTCGGTTGCATACTCATTTATGCTCCATTAAAAAGGGATGTCGTCCTCCGGAGGCGGAGGGTAATAGTCAGGTTCGGTTTTACGTTCAGGCTCAGGTTCTCTTTGTCTCTCGGGTTGTCGCTGCTCGCCCTGGTTGGGAATCATCATGGAAAGCTTCTTGTCAGGGGATTTCTCAGTCTTCTTTATGGTTGAGAATACAGCCAAGACCACAAAACCGTCAGGCTCCACAGCTTCCTCAATCTTGGCTATCAGTTCCTTCCGGGAAAGTTTCGCACCAGACAGATAGTCCCCGTTCTTCCCTTCTTTCCACCACATTCCAACAAGGTCTATGATTGCCATATTACCTCGGCTCAAAAATGAATACGCCTCTAAAAAGGCGGTTAGTCCCGCAGTCAAGGCCGATAGTGCCTGTGAGTTTCCATTCACTTTTGCGGTACATCGGGCGTCTTAGGTCGAGCCAGACAAGGACGCCGTTATTTGTGATGATTTTTCGGATCTCCTGCATGACGATATTCTTGCGAGGCATTTTGTAGCCGTAAATGTCGGCATCTTTTAAGGTGTATGGCGGATCTGCGAGGATGAAGTCGAATTTGTCTGGCGCAACAATAAGCCCTAAATGCTCGGCGTTCCCGTTCCATGTGGCCTTTGACTCCGGGTTGATATCGAAAGTGGCGTCTTCGGTGACAGAGCCAGAAAAAACATGCAGGCATTCTTTTTGATTTGGAAAAAGTGATTTCACACGCTTGACATAAGTCGGGGGATATTCCCCGTGATACCCATTTACACGCTTGTAATTGTTCCCGATGAACCAGCAACCATAAAGCCGTTCCTCATGTACCATCATCGCAGCATGTGGAAACGATTTAAGGTGATTGCGAATATCCCAACTTGCCATGTCCACACTCCTGAAAAATGGGCTGACCCGAACTAATAGATCAGCCCTAATATTTTAGGCTAGTTTCTGTGCGGTTTGTTTACCCTGTCCGCTCAGGGGACCGGATTAGACCATGTAATCACCCCCTTTTCCCTCGTTGGGGTTGGGCCGAGCGTATCACTTCTCGGCCCTGCGTCCATTCGAAGCCCTAAAGAATCGTCAAGTCTGCTCCTGTTGATATATGCGTCAGCGCTAGAAGCGCGAGAGGCCGTTGGGCACCCCTGCCGGGGAGTTGAACCCCGGAACCAAATATGTTCACTTGAGCGACAACTAGCATAGCTTCCAGATTCCATATTGATCGTGCTCCTCGCCGCCAGGGGATAGATTGGGCCTTTGTCCGCAGGCCCTTGCGGTTGGTTAATGTCTTACCGAAAAATACACAAACGGTTGAAGTCCTTAGTCTAACCGATCTCTGGAGCGAGAAGGGTTTATGAAAAACCAGTAATGTAAGCCTTGAATCCAATAGAGCATTATCAGCAGCGCTGGAGCCACAAGGCCGAAGTAAACGAATCTAAAGACTGCCCGCGCGATCATTGTCTCTTCTCCAAACGCCGATACCGCTCTTTCGGTTTTTCGGGCTTATCTTCTACGCTATACACCCGCTCAGTCTCCATGATTGCAATCGGCAAAGCGAATGCTTTCATTAACGGGTGCCTCAACATTTCCTCCAGGCTTGAGCCGACTACCCACACAGCCTCGGGGCAGACCTTGCGGAGTTTCAGCAGCTTGTCTTTCTGGAGTTTCCTCACGAGGTCAACGCAGCCTTGGAGATCATTACTGAAAACAGCGGGGGTTTTGTGTAGCGTGGTGACAGTCTCCCGGTTGCGGTAATGCGGCCAGTGGTCGGGTTTGTGTAAGTATTTCACTTTACCCCTCAAATCCTCGCCGTTTGGTTTGTATTGCGTGAGCCCGTCCCATTCTTCCAAATATGATGCGCTTGCCTGCGCAGTTGAGTCTAACCATGTCCGCTCCACAAGAAAACGATCCTTGAAATTCACAGCGGCCTCGGCAATATCAGCGAGGGAACCATAAGCCTCACCAGCAACCAAGTAATAGCCGTCTTTATGCTGCCCCACTACGGCGAGCCAATGTTTTGCGAATCGGTCATCGCCTTTTGGATCGAGCCACCCGATGCCCATGTCGAACCGGATGAACTCTCCGGCTAACTCAGCGACCTTTAGTGTCTCCTGGCAGAAGACTCGCTCTGCTTTCATGCTACCAACTCCACACTTGAATCGAAGTAATTGTTCCGTGCATCCGTGTTCCGCATCTCGAAGGCGATTGCCAAAGCCATAATATCGTCGTCATTTGGAAGCTCAGTCAGGGGGTCTTTGTTTTTTTGCATCCATTTCTTTTTGCCGATTGCGTCTGGATCGTTGACAAATCCCTGCATCTGAATGAGTGTGGTCATGCTGTTAACCTTTATAATGTCCTCTCCGACTGCCTCTGAGAGCTTACCGATAATGTGTTTCTTTGACTTTTGCGAGGTCGTGAATCCCAAGACGGTCGTAGTTTCTTGAGTCTTCTTATCTTTTATGGTTTCGTAGTAAAGTTTCGGGTACGCAGGCACTTCAGGATAGCCTCGGTTCTCGTCAAATTTAAGGCCGAATTCACAAATCGAAAGCGCCGTGCTGCCCGAAGGAGTTCTCTCAATACCCACAAAAGCATAGTTGTAGAAAATGCCCAATAATACCGCTTTAATCCCAGCATTAGTTGGGTAGAGAGTGTTGGATCTGTAGGTGGCGACTTCGGCGTCGGTGTCATCTCGTAACCCCTTTCCCACGGTGTAATCTTGTTTTCGCCCGTCCGCTGTATCCCATCCGAAGCTGTAGTTTTTACCAGGGATAGGCATCTCGTAGATTGTTAGCGGGCCATTGACCTGTTCCACAAGCTTGGGTTGAAAGTCGGCGCTGTCCGGGTCTATAATGATATCGCCCTCGAACACCGGCTTTCTGACTGACTGCATTTGCCTCTGAATCTTGACCTGATCGAACACCGGGAAGCCGGAAAACATCCACGCTACTTCCTCGGATATCGGGTATTGCTCGTTGAATTTATCCCAAGACTTCCGGCATTTGTTTATCCGACACCATCTCGCCCATTTCATTTGCTCAAGGTCGAGGCCATACGTCTTAGCGAACTCGGCCTCTACGTCATCCAACACAAACCGCTCATTGGGCGCGATCTCCATGCGCTTCGTGCGGTCGTCTTTCCATCCGATAAAGATCGGGATGTCTTCCACTTCGCCGGATTTGGCTTGATCCCAACGGACCTTAAAAAGGTTCGCCATGCCATTAGCGGTTGACTCCGTGATCCTAATTGAAAGCCAAGTTTCCTCTGGTGAGGGTATCGAGTTGTCAATACCGTCAAGAGTTTCTTCGGGTTTACGCCACCGTGAGAATTCAGTCAACACGCTAAACTGAGTGGTATCGCCGTGGCCTACGTGCGAGCCGCCAGAGGTAATTGCGTAACATTCTGACCCGTGCTCGTCATCATAAACGAGCCCGTCTTTTGTTGGTTTGTCCCCTTCGAGTGATATACGGCTCTTGTCGTACTTGTAGAACCGTTTCATCATGTTCCACTGGCGTTTTGCCACATTATCGAGGTGCGCTACAAGCTGACCGACCGTTTCAGGGTGATGCCGAGTCAAGACATAAAGGATAGCCATGAACAGCGTGGTTGACCCGAGTTGCCGCATCTTTAAAACGATGAACCACAAAGCCCGCCATGTGCGAGGGCCTTTCTTTCCACCTTCAACCCATTTGCGATAACCACGCTCTGCAAGCTTGTAATGCTTTACGAATTTGGCAACGAGTATCTTTTGGGGTTTGTGATCCTTGTCGAATACCAGATTACAAAGCCCCCCGCTTTTTGGCCGGATGGTCAGCTTTTGAAGCTCTTGTACAAGGCGCAGGGGCTTGCGGGGCTCAGGTGGAGTCTCTTCTTGTTTTTTCCCGCCCTGCTCAATTGCGACAAGCTTGTCTTCGCCGGGGGGCAGCTTTTTCTCTTTGCGTGCCATTATCGGTGGTCGAACCCCGCTAGTATTCCGAGATGATAAGCGTCAGCTCCATGTTCATCGCACTTGAGCCCTGCGTGCTTTGCGAGTAGTTGAGCCTCTTCTTTTTTAGCTTTCCCTTTATTCAAGAAAAAAACTGACTGCGCGTTCCATGACGCCATAGCGAAAATCACCCCCTGAGCTGCCGCTAGTTTCAATAAAGATTTAGTGGGGTGTTTTGTGTGAGCCTGAAAATCTTCAATCACAACTTTTTCTATGGTTGACCCCAAAGGTAGAAGCACGTCACAGCAGAGGTCGTGAACTACAGATGCAACCCATTCCAATTTGGCATGATATGTCCGGTGCTTCTCTGGCCTATTTAATGTCCCAATATCCACCACAGTTCCACCCTCAAAAATGCAATACCCAATATGTGCGATACTTGGATCGAACGCTATCTTGTAGCCCATCACTCCACCACCTTTTCGTTCGGGTGGAGAACCACGGTCTGGTATTCGGGGATGAGGGTCTTGGTCTTGACGACTTGACCGCACTCGTAACAGGTGTACTCCTTTGTATCTGGTGGAGGGTACGACATAACCTGGCTCGCTATACTTTTCTTAAACTTCATACTCCCGCATTTCGTGCATTTGAGATTCATTCTCATCTCCTTTAAATTGGCGTCCCCGGCTTTGAGGGGGTTGCTTCAAGCCTCCGTGGTTGGGTGTTGATGCGCGAGGACGCCATGGCGTTAAGACTGTTTTGGTTCGACTATTTCCCCGTCCTCGAAGTAAATGCCGACCTTGCCCGTATCGTCTGTGACTTCCATCCAAAGCTGATAATCGTTGTCAAGTGCCATTTGATGAAGGATTGCCCGATGCTTCGTGTCGAGCAAGGAACCGTCACGGATGAACATGACTTTGAGTTTCGGATTCAAGGCCATACCCATTGCCGTTGACACCTTTAGCCGTTCGCCGGATGAACACTGATTGAAAGGCACGCTGTTATAGAAGAGGCCGTTATCATCGAACGTCAGGCCTTCAATCGGCATCTTCACTGCCTTGAGGGCATCGACCTTTTCCGCGTCTTTGGCCGTGAGACGTTCAGTCAAAAGCTTGCTGCGCCGCTGAATGAGTGCCAGTTTTGATTCAAGCTCGGCTTTCTGTGCTTTGGCTCGCACCATCCGGTTTGTGCTCTCAACTTCCGTGATGCGCTGATCGAAGACGGAAAGATCGGGGTCTTTTAAGGCCTCTGTTAAACTGACTTGTTCATAGTAAACCGTTCTAGCGACATCAACCTCTTCTTGTGCGGCTTTGAGGCGATTCCTGGCATCGACCAATCTTGCTTCAAGCGTTTTTATATCTTCCTCAAGCCCCTGGACTGTACACACATGATATCCATGAGCGTCCTTGAATTGTCCCAACCTGCCACGTTCAACGTTGTTTTCGTCTATTACTGCTTGAGCGGCCCGCTGCTCCTGTAAGATCGTTGCCGCTGATACCTCTTCGGCTGGTAAGTCTTCTGGGAGTTCGGGGAATCCTTTGATCTGCCCTTGAACCTCTGTAGCATTTCGATTGACCGTGGTGCGTTCGTCAAATATCCGTTTCCGGTCAACAGCCCACTGCTCCAAGTCGATGGGGATCTGCACGAGTTCCAATAAGGTGCCGAGCTGTTCCTTGTTTTTCAGGGAAGAAAATGCCAGCGGATCGAACGTCAACTTGCCGATCATGGCGTCAAGCATCTTCTGTGGGGACGGGTACCGGGCACCGTCTTCGCTTTCGACCTTCAGGTATGATTTATCGTTTGCCGTGAATGTGCGAGTGACAGTCAAGGGCGGCTCGGGATCTCCGAGAATGACCTGCCCGACACCCTTCTCAGTCCCGTGGCGCAAGGGCTCACTTATAGTTTTGAGCACGTCTCCGCTCAGTGTCATGGCTATGGTGTCCAACACAGAGGTTTTCCCTGTAGCATTGGCACCGGTGAGTTGATTCATCGTTCTGTCAGGGTCGATATCCACGACCTTGAGCTTCTTTATGTTCTCCGCATGAAAACCAATGACTCTCATTTCACCCTCTCAGAAATCAATGTAGTATTTTGCCCGAATCTTACGAACCCGGCGCAACAACTCGAACTCAACTCCGTCAAGGATCTTTATGTCTTCCTCGTCGCCTTCACTCTCAAGATGTGTCCGAACAACAGAAAGCCCCTCGTGGATCTTGTTGAAAGCGCGGGATAATAGAGCGTTGTCGATGCCGTCTCCTGGTTTTTGTAGTGCTCTCATTTTTCCTCCAGCATCTTCAGCAACCGGGCTTTTCGCATCTCAAAGTCAGAGCGCCAAAGACGTGTCTCGTTGTAGGCTTTGCCCCACCCAGATGTGCGTGTTAATCTGCGTAGTTCCTTGTCAATTTGCTCAAGGGCTGTCTCAGCTACACGGATGCACTCATGGATGTAAGCGACTATGTTTGTGGGGATGTCTTTCATTTTATCCACTCGTCTTCCTCAAGCCTTGTGGTACAACGCGCCGTGAAAAGCTGGAAGGTTGGGGCGTCAACGATCTCCGCAAGCTTCTTCAGGTCCGTGGTCCCGTATTCTTCACCAAGGAAAACTATTGCCGCTTTCCTGCCGTCTTTCGTGAGTTTGTGATTCTGCTCAAGATCGTAGATGTATTCGTTCCACACGTCCGAGATGGTTTTGACGGGCGCGACATCAAGGGGCGGGTCCTCGGATTTGGGAGCGCTAGGCTTCAGGTCGGCCATGTCTATTGTCCCCCGTTCCGGTTCAGCCTTGTCGGTTTCTTTGCGGTCGAGAATGTCATTCCATGAAAGGCCCTCATCCCTTAAAGATCGGAATACCCCCCTAAGATGACTCCACTCTTCAGGTGTTAACCCACCCATGTCATGTCCTAGATATTCTTCGAGCTGTTTCCGTGTGACGCCCACCGTATCAAAACTGCGGAGCAATTTATCTTTACCGTCTTTTGTCCCTGCCTGCTTTTTGGCCTCAACCATTTTTGTCTCAAGGCACTGTTCAATCCATGTTTCTTGCGCGTCTGACGGCACACAGGCCAATAGTACGTTACGAACAGCCTTGTTCCCAGTGGCAAGGATCTTGACTCGCATCTCTTCGTCAGTAGGCCGCACGACATAAAGCTTCTGTCCTTTAGCGTTCAGCCGTTCGCGGAGGACGATATCGCCATCCTTCACATAAGAGCGCTCTATCGTTTTAGAGACAAAAACGGGCTCTGGCACTTTGATATTGTTCTCAAGGTCGTAGGACGCTACAAGCAGGAGCATCCCATCTTCCGTCTCACTGATTAGGTCAGTGGATAATCGGATGTTTTTAAACCGGCGCTGCACTTCTCTGGCTCCAGCTATGCCGATACCCCGGATAAACTTGATTTCGCCGGTTCGTTTATTCTCTCGTTTCAGTTCATAGATTGCTGAATCAGCAAAGGCAAATGTCTTACATCGCTCTGTGATTTCAGCGATAGCCTTCTCTTCGTTCCTAGGAAACTTGACAGCCCACATGAGCATCGCTTGAAGTTCCGCTTGGACTGTGGCAACGGCGGCGTCGGGTTGAAACTCTGTAACCGCTCCAGTATTCATCGCTGACTTAGTAAGATCCATCATACGAAGTAACTCCTTTTATTGTTCACTGACGGGCAAATGTCCCAATATTGACATTGGAAGGGATCGCACCACCAGGAGATCAACGGGGCAGGCAAAAAAATACCGGCTTCAACCATCTTGGAAAACTGTTCAATTCTCCAAAGCACCGGGGTCCAATCATCCTCATTACGGGTCGTTTCCCGAGGCTCCCAATAGGTCTTTGTTTTCGTCCCCACAAGATAATCCATAGTGATCGGAGCGGTAACGCCGTCAAGAACCCTGGAGGCCATAGAATAGATTGTCATTTGTGGTGACAAGTGCTCCACGTTTTTAGCCGGTTTAGTTTTACTGGTTTTGACATCGTGAATGCGATTTCTCTTGGCCTTTGACTCCTGAATGTCCATGCGGCCTGCGATGACGACTCGCTTGTCCCTCGTTGACACTTCCCATTCGCGTTCCACATATTCAGGGTCTAAACTAGGGGCAACATCAATGTGATGACATGCTGCTAAAGCCACAACCCGGTCTTCAGCTTGCCCTCGTAGGTTCGCTTCACCCACGGTTTTTTCGTCTGGCTTGAGCATGACCCCCTTTTCCCATTCGTCGCTGAGTGCCTGTGCTGCAATCATTTGAACGTCATCCAAAGACAGCCATTCACCTTCAGTGATCTTGTTTCTAGCATCCTGTTCGCTCGACCGGTGAACGCATGTGCCCTGCTTCATGTTGATCCAATCCGGTCTGAATATCTTTTCGATCACGGCAAACTGGTATTTCAACCCGCACATCAAGCCCATTTCTAGTTGTGTTGACCGGATATACATATTGCTGTCTCGTATGGGGTCATTGCCACGCTTTTGACCTGTTTTTGGGCTCTAATACTAAAAGCCAAGTTCTTAAATCCAAGGCGTCTCTTTTCGCTTCGTAGTCAGCATACAAGGGGGCTCTTTTCGCTTCGTAGTTAGCATACAAGGGGGCTCTTTTCGCTTCGTAGTCAGCATACAAGGGGGCTCTTTTCGCTTCGTAGTCAGCATACAAGGGGGCTATTTTCGCTTTGTAGTTAGCATACAAGGGGGCTATTTTCGCTTCGTAGTCAGCATACAAGGGGGCTCTTTTCGCTTTGTAGTCAGCATACAAGGCGTCTCTTTTCGCTTTGTAGTCAGCATCCAAGGGGGCTCTTTTCGCTTCGTAGTCAGCATACAAGGGGGCTATTAGTAAACCCGCTGGCACCGGACCAAACGACCGACGAAACTTGCCTTGGATGATTGCTTTTTGAATTTCCCTGGGAAAACCTTTTGGGGTAGTAAAGTCCGTGCATTCCTTTTCTTTTCCGCCTTTAAGATTGTAGAACCATCGGATTGCGCCATGCCCCTTAATATCATCGGCGTTTGGGTTATAATCCCGGTATTCCTTACCACGTTTGGATTCAATATCCTCAGTGGTAAGGTAATAAAGCTTGCCGTCCTTCTCGATCCAGGAGATGAAATCACACATTAGTCTTTACCCCCTCAAACAAGCCGGCCTGCGCTGGCTTCTCGATGCGGAGTGTGCCGTTCTCACGGATGCCCTGGAATGTCGTCAGCTGCCATTGTTTGGGCGCTGCTTTAGGGAGCCTTGTTTCAATGTTGGTGCAAATGCGGTATGTCTCAGGGTCAATTGAGATCGTCAGCACTATCTTTCTGGGCTTATCCGATGGTATCACCTTGATATGGGCGAACACTTCTTCGAGCGCTTCCATGCCCGTCTCGTCAAGCTCGGGGATCTCGGATATTTTGAAGTCTATTGTCTCAGGCATTGGCTACTCCTTTCTTATAAGGCTGAAAAATACCGGGCTCACTTGGGAGCACGCCGACCCGGCTCGGGATTCAGGAAGGAGTCCATGCAAATCAAGTCGGCTTACGAGACTTGAACTTCTCTACCGATTCAGCGGTGACAAACCACCTTGTGGAGTTGATATCCACCTCAACCCGGCGATAGTCTAGTTCGCCTTTTCGACACAACTTATAGACACTGTGATGAGATAGACTTAATATTTCAGAGGCTTGTCCCACAGTCAGATAACCAGCGTGACCCCGGTCCTCTTCGGAATCTCGCGATGAATCTGGTGGCTTGTTTCGGTTCTGTATTGCGATGTTTCGCAAATCATAAGGGGTCTTAATGAATTTCCACGGTATCATTTACGGCCCCCCGAGAAATTTGATCGCGATAATGGTTAGTTGCCTGGATTCAAATCTGCGGATCTTGTCAAGGGTGGGGGTGTGGCGTTTCCATGTGGTAAAGGTAGATCGAGGGATCTCAAGCATCTTCGCTATCGTGCTGTCCGTTTTCCCACGGAACAGCGGATAGTCTTTGATGAGCTGGTAAAACGAACCACCCATAACCCGCACCGCCCTATTGAAAAATGGAATACTACTTGGATGTTTTGATCATACCCCCCTGCCGAGATGTCGTCAAGTATTATTTTACATGGCCTTACTTTTAGTAAGTTCTTGATTATGTTTCGAAATGTCTCATCAGCCTAGCTTGGCGTGAATACAAAAGCACCGTAGTCAAGTGATAATACCTGGGGTAAATGCGCTGCCTTTTGGGTGCAGTACGCGTACTATCCCCCTGGTGCAATAAAAATATTGCACCTATCTCTTGACATGACAAAAATTGTCACATAAGGTGGGGGCAACGTGCGGAAACGCACAGGACAAAGCAAACCCTGGGGAGGGAGTCACACGCCTTTACCACCTTTTCAAAGTGGTGTTCCGCCAGACATGCAACAACCGGGATTTGCGAACCCGGTAGACCCCTTTAGCTCGCCCATCCCCCCACCTGATCCTGGATATATCGAAAACCTTCTCGGTCTTGGTCAACAGCAACAACCTTCTCCTCCCTCTTTTATGGACATGGGGCCTGGACAGATGCCACCCCCCGAACCCGATCCAGGCCCCGCATTTGTCGATGTCCCGCCGCCTGCGCCTGAGCAGGACTTCATTGACGCAGTTTGGGACTACTTACCCCCGCTGCTTTCGCATTCCAGGCAAGAGGTCAAAGGCTATGAGGACAAATGGGAGAAATGGATCAAGCTTTGGAAGGATGAGTTAAGCCTTGACGAGTGGCGCATGTGGCCGCGTAAGGTCACAACCGCGGACGATAATTCCCGTTCCAAGATAGGCATCGGCCTCGACCCCTCGCTTGCTGATGACGTGTGGCAGAGCCAATATGTGCATTCTCCCGGTTACATGGTCGATCAATACGCGGATCGTGCGTACCCGATGATTTTCGGAGGCCCTGAGTTTTTCACGGTCCTAAGCCAAGATGCTACGCAGCTCGACACTGAAGACGAGTACCCTGCCAATCGGAAGATGCAGGAGTATCTCCTGCGTATGCTCATTCAAGGTAAGCTGCACGCCCGGACTTATGAGAGTCTTCTTTTGTGGCCGCTTATTGGAACCGTCTTTGCAAAAGTATATTGGCATGAACAATACGTCCCTAAGTGGCAGCAATCGACCACGACAGGACAGATATACGAGACCGACGAAGTTGCTTACGAATGCCCGATTATTCAGAGTATCCCCCCTGATCGCGTCCTTATAGATCCCAAGGCTCCAAACAACGATATCAATCTTTGGCGGTTCATCGGCTATAGGGTCGAGATGACCTATGACGAGGTTATTGAATCCTACGAAAACGGCACGTTTGATCTGAACCGTGATGAGTTCGAGAAGAAATGGAAGCCTAAAGGCGGGTCCACGGAGAATGAAGACAATGCTTCGATCCTTCAAGACACGGATGCCTCGCCAGAAGCTTCTCCGATGGATGACACAACCTGGCTTGATGCTTGGGAGTGGCACGGGAAAGTCCCATATAAAGGAAGACTGAGAGAATCCTGGGGCGTGATCCTAACAGATAAGGGCGCGGATCGTTGCGAGGAAGGGATACAAGCCAGACTTAGCCAAGCGCCACTGCTGCGAAATACCGGTATGCGTCCAATCGTGTGCGCTCATTTCCAGCAATACCCCGGCCCGCTTGGTTTGGGTATGTTCGACCGCCAAGAAAAGGTTCTCTATACCATTAGTCAACTGGTAGCTCAGTTCGAGGATAACGCAAAACTGACTGCGGATTGTGGATGGGAAGGTGGTCCCGGATTCATTCGTTCTATGGCGAAGCACGGAAACAAGGTGCGGCCTGGAATAATCCTACCACGGACTCTTGGTGAGGAACCACCGACACAGCTTGCGCCGCTACACTTTCAGGCTGACGCTATACAGAACCTTATAGAATTCCTTCAAGGCTGGTCGTCTCGTAGATCCACGGTCATGGATTCGTGGATCGGGGCTGAAGGTAAAACCGACACAGCTACGGGGGCACAGATCCAACAGCAACAAGGGCAAGCGCCAGCAGCAACCAAAACCGATCTCTTCACACGAGATTTCTTCGAGCCTGCTTTAAACCTGTGTCTGGCGTTGGTTCAACAACTGAGCTTCGATGACAAGACAGTTTCCTTCACAGGTGTTGATGGAGCGCCTAAACAGGCAGTCATCAGCGAAGATGAACTAAAGCGTGGCCGCTATACAGTGGTTGCAACACTCACAAAGCAGGATGCACAGAGCCTCGCCAAACTCCAGAGTATCGAGCGGTTCGTTCCAATACTCCAAAACCTCGAACAGAATTTAATGAACGAGGGGGCTGCGGTGTCTTTCGTGGAGATCATCAAGCGGTATGGCGACATGCTTGGGGTAGAGGGCACCGACAGAATAGTCAAGATGCTTTCGAGTAGAGAACAAGTGCTCATGCAGCAAGTTCAAGAATTGCTTGGTAGGCTGCAAGAGCTTCAATCACAGATACCGCCACCACCTAAGCCAGGAAAGGGCGAAGGGGCAAACGCACCGCAGAATAATCCTGGGTTGCCACCGGGAAGCCAGGGCGGACCGATGGGGCCAACACCCACGGACGCGAATCAACAGATGTTGGATCTGCAAATGGCGCAGGAAGACAATCTGCCAGAGGTTTATTGAGATGCTTTGGACATTCGAGGACTTCCAATATTGGAAGCAATACACGGAACAGAAGGGCCGACACGAAATAGAGGAAAAGCTCCGTATGGAGATTGAGCCCCACGGACGCCAACAGCTTTTGAGCTTGATTGATGAATTGATCAAGCGAATGGGATTCGAGGAAGATATGAACGTAATGAAGGGCAGAAAGCCCCGAACATACGCCGAGTGCTGTGAGGATCTAATGCAGTGTTTCGGCAGCATGAAAACGACTGAAAGGAATAATTACAATGCCTGAATTCATTGAGGAGACCCCGGTTTCGACCGAACAAATAAGTGAGGATGTTGTTGAACCCTCACTTGTTGACGAGGTGAGGGAAGAGGAAACAAGACAAAGAGAAGAGGCTGAAAAGCCGCTGATCCTCGGCCAGTATAAGAGCGAAGCCGAGGCCAAGGCCGAGTTCGAGAAGCTGAAACGTGATCAGGAAGATGCGAACAGGCGACTTGAGGAATACAACAATTCCGAGCGTATCCGCGAGGCTCGGGCGCAGGATCTTAAAGAGCAAGAAGAGGCCGATAAGGTCAAGATTGCCCGTAGCCAGCGTTCTCGCGAAGTTAGACGGCTTGCCGCGGAATATATGCAAGCTGGCAAGATTGATGAAGCTGCTGAATTGATGGAAGCGTATCACGCTCAGAATGCGGCCTACATCGCCAAGTCGATGCTTGATGAGGCGTTGAAGCCGGTTCAGGAGCAGTTGAAACGCTATCAACTAAAAGAAGCTGAAGAACAATTCATGCAGCATCCTGATCTCCAGGACATTAAACACTTGTCAAAGGCGGCGGTTGATCTACTATGGGAAGGATGGGCACCGGCAAAGATAGTGCATCACCTGCGAAAGTATAACACAGGCGAATCTCCTGGTGTGTCAAACACCAGAAACGAAAACGTGGTGTCAATGCCTGATGTGCGTGAGCAGACAAGGCGGGATGCACGTTCGCTTTCTCCTGGGGGCAGCACTGGCGGGCCGAGACGATCTGCCATCGATCAGGAAAAGCTTTTGGAGAACGCACAGCGCAAACGATTCCTTGAGGAGACCCTTGGGCCTCTGCCAAAGGTGGCGAAATAGAGACAATGACCGACTCAATTAATACGAAGCGGAATTACCGCCCCAAACTAGAATTGCTACGAGGTGAAAAGAAATGGCAGTAACAGATGTGAGGGACCAGTTACTTTATTGGACCCAATCAGGACAGGATGCAGAGCGGAAGCGCACGAAGGACATCAAGGACGGCCTGGAATGGAGACGGGAGCAGAAACACACTATCGCTTCGCGCTTTCCCAAGGGCAAGCCGGTTACTACGCTTGAGCCGAAATGGTGGACAGGTATAGCGTATGGGACCACGATTACAGGCACATTGACCGGCACAACGATGGTGTTCTCTGGCTATCTATTCAAAGAGGCCATCTCAGAGGATGCCCTTCGCCAGTTCGTGAAGGCTAAGACCATCCTTGAGCGCAGCTCTGACGGCATGAAAGTGCAGCTTTCAAGCACCCAGACCGACATCACATACTCAACCTACACAGCGATCAACTGTGCGGCCTACGGGACAAGCACCCTAAGTAATGACACGACAGCGGTTGAATACACCATTTTGGGCACGCCCCGAGCGGATTATGACACCGTTGATATGCCGAGGTCGCTTGACGTAGGGCTTTTGAAGTGCGGTCATCAGACCGTGTTCGAGAATTGGGAAAGCCCGTGGTTGGCTACAAAGATCAAGTACGATGCGATCAAAGATCCTCGTAAGACCAACGTGGCCGAGTTGATCAAGAAGATTGACGCAGAGATGATGTTGTCCCTGCTCCGCATGGAGCCTGTGTATTCCGCAGGGACCAGGAAGTTCGGTTACGAGGCGCAGACATCTACAGTTTGCGGTGCGCTGACTTGGGCCACGATCATGTATGAGGCTTACCCGAACACAAACACCTACTTCACGAAAAGCGGTATCCCTGTCGATCCTGACGACATCAACAAACTGGTGTGCGGTCTTGAAGACGACGAGAATGCCGACTTCAATGTAGGCGATTGGATCATCGGTGTCGATCCTGTGACCATGCGGTATATCAACCGATTCGGAGTTGATGACAGGCAATGGTATATGAAAGATGACACCTACGGCCACAAACTCACTCATTTCCTGGCTGAGAACGGCAAGCTTTTTCCTGTTGTCAAGGATAAGCACATGAGGCCCGGAAACTTGGCTGTCATGAATTGTGGGG
>Ga0209416_1001427_pt1 | contig 16524 bp, 17 predicted proteins | sample RifGroF1_FD_184001 | JGI IMG/M metagenome (GOLD analysis project Ga0209416, IMG submission 184001) | Groundwater microbial communities from Rifle, Colorado, USA - Groundwater F1 (SPAdes) (version 2) | ecosystem: Environmental > Aquatic > Deep subsurface > Groundwater | place: Rifle, Colorado...
CATTTTTTAATTTTTTTTGTTTATTTTTAAATAAACCACCTATTCTTGAAAGGGAAAAGTTTTTAGCTGAATCCCATGATTTTTTTAATGAGAATAGGGTAGGGGAGAGGTTTTGATCAGACATTTAAAACCTCCTTTCTATTAGTATAATTATTTTAACGTCTTGCTCTTGATGATTTGTTTGCTATTGCAAAATATGATGATGGGGAGATGTTTATATTTTTTTTCTTACCTGTAATATGTTTTCTTCTTAATTCTGATAAATACCATGCAAGCATAGCTAAACAATATGCTCTATCATCAAATAATCTACCTACTCTATCATCTCTTAAATCATATCTATAATTACCATTAGTTCCATCATATCTATACATATTAACTAATTCTTCTTTTGCTAAATCAATATTTTTTAAAGCTAATTCTTCATCAAAAGATAATTTATATGATTTTTCACTATCTGCAAAAGTTAAAAAACCTTTCATATCATAATCTTCTGTAAAACTTATTAAATCAAGATTTAACATTTCAATAAGTGCATCAAATAACATTTTTTTATACTTTTGCGGAGAAAGTAATTTAATTTTATCAACTGCATTTGGGAATTTTGAAACATAATCTGATGATTCAATTTTATCAATTAAACCTTTATGTTTAACTCCAGTATTATCAGTCCAATCTTCCATAAGATAGTCTGCAATATTAACACCACCTCCTCCACTTCCGGCATCAATGCAGATAGTTTCTATGTTTTCATAATCAGCAGATTGTTTACCATTATAATCCAATATCATTTGTTTTAAATGACTTGTTTGTTCTGGTGTTCTCATTGGTGTCTTTTTTTTCTTAGCAATATCTACAAAACTTACCCCATTGCATATTTCCATTTTATAACCAACATTTTCATCTAGTATAATTTCTCCAACCATTGTAATAGCATTATCGTAGGATCTGCTAGGGTCATATGCCAATGCAAATTTTCTATTACCATCGTTGGCAAATACTGGTTTCCTTAACTGAGAATTTCTAATAAGTATCGATCTTTTGATAATTTGCTTGTCAGAGCCTTCCGTAGTAAAAATATTTTTGTACTCCCTCATTCCCTTGTCATAGTTTTCACGCATAGCATTATCTATTGTTTGTTGACTAAGCAATGGAACTGGATATAATTTACCATTATATGTAGCATTAATTACTACATCAGAATTTATATCTGCTACAAAATAATTAGAATCACCAATCATCATTTTTTGTGCATATTCTCTATATATTCTAAAGAAAAAAGTATCTGTACTTGACGCAGAGGATGCAAATATTGCTTGGTTTGGAAATTGTTTTGGGAAAGTTGATACATCTATATCTCCACCAAGTCTAAAACTACTATTTTGTGTAATAAATGGTAATGATACAGCAAATAATTCATCTGGAGCAAAACCGCTTTCATCATAAAAATTGCAATTCGATCTTTTTGATCGAATATTATTAATTGCTCCATTTAATGAATTTACCGCACTGCCGTTATAAAGGTTGTACTCAAAAGAACTTGGATTATGTGTAAAACCATCTTTATTGGATGCACTTTTTACTGTTTCATTTAAAAATACATCTGTTAAACCAGTAAAAGATGCTATTTCTTTTTTTGCTATCTTTTCAATTTTCGAAAACATTTCCTGACTCTGACTTCCTGAACCAGCTAAAATATAAGCTTGAAAATTAGGTATAAGTAAACTTTTTGCCATTAAAAAAGGAGATCCAAGAGTTGTTTTTCCACTACTTCTTCCCATACACCAAACACAATTAGGAGTATACCAACTTTTTAAAAATACAAATTTTTGAAAATCAAGAAGATCTAATCCGAAAAATCTTTCTGCAAAACGTACTGGAAATTTACGTCCCCAATTAACTATTTCTGCAAGTTTTAAATATCCATCAATTTTTCTTTGTGACATAGTTTTTTTATTCACTGACTATGTCACCTTCTCTAATTTTTATTTTTAATAATCTATTTTCTTCTTCTAATTCTGTATTTTTCTTTTGTAAATTTTGAAGTAAACTACGTTGTTCATTAATCATAAAAGTATAATCATTTTCATCAAATTGTAATTGTTTTAGAATACTATTATTACTAATATCTGACACCTGTTGCATTCCTTCACATGTTTCTATGTCAAAAAGATTTACTTCTACTTCCATAAAACCTTTTTCTTGAAGTTGTTTAATAATTCCTGATAAAGTACCTGCTCCTTTTGATTTATTAGTAGCATGATTAACTGATATTCCATTATCTTTAGCCATAGCAAGAATAGCACGATATATTTTATCCTTTGTTTCAAATAAAGACTTAACTCCACCAACTTGACTTTGAACATTATTTATATCACTTGTCATTAATGTTAATGCTTGATTAAGTTTATCTATCTGATTAAAACTTTTTACTATTTCAATTACTATAGGAAGTTTAAAAGAATCTTCAAGTGTAGATTCATCAAGAAAATCAACAAGAGTATTATAAAGATACTTTTTATCCATTGGATTATCATTTTCAAATGGATCATAACCAACCATGCGAATTACATCTTCTTTATTATGTTTATCTTCTTCATTTGTATCTAATTTAATCTCAGTTTCAAATATATTTGTATTATTATTATTAGAATCTAATGGAGAAGATTCAGAAAATGTACGTGATCCGTATTGCGGTAATGAATTTACTTTTTGAAAGTAGATCTGAGCGATATTACTATTACTATTATTTGCTTGTTGTTCTGCACTGTAATATAAACTTGATTCAAAATATACATCAAGTAGTCTACATAAAAAATATAATGCAGTTTTACAATCATCATATTTATTAACTAAATATACGAATAAATCTATACAACATTGACGACATACAACCATTCGTTGATTATTTGCTTTTAATATTAATGAATTTGATTTATAGAAATCTTTATCTTGATTTTTATCTATTCCACAACAAACACATTTAAACATAACTTTTTCTTTTTTAGGTTGTGGCGTAGTTGCCACAGTTTTTTTAACTCTAGGAATAAACGCCACACTCCCTTATTAGCATATTTTTAAATCTTTATCAGTAATTTTTCTTAAAATTTTTGCTAATATTACTTCAATATTATTAAAATCCCAATATGGAATTTCTAATAAAATTATATTTTTATTCTTACAGTAATCACGTTTAATCTGATCATTTTTAATTTGTTTTTTATAAGTTTTTTCTCCACCAAAAAATTCTATTGGTTTATAATGTTGCATTCCTTGATATTCAATAAGTAAATTATAATTTGGTAAATAAAAATCATATATTAAAGGATTTTTATTTTTACAGTCTTTAAAGGCATGCTCATCTTTAAAATAATAATTATTGTATTTTAACCAATTATATATCTTAATTTCTGCCTCTGATTTTGATAAATGAGGATGTCTACAATTACCATTAATAAATGAATCGGCATCCATAGTAAATTTTCTATCAATATTACTAGGTAAATGCTCTCCAATATATTCCCATTCATAATCTGTTTTTATATCTATATAATACTTACTTAATAATTTATATTCTTGTCTAAACATAACACAATAATGTTGTATGTTTTCTATAGCAAATTTATTATATTGAAAAGGACTTGGTTTATTCCCTTTCTTTAAATTTGTGATTGATGCAAATACAATAAATCCATCTTTATTAATGCATTTTATACTTTTATCAACATTATGCCATTCATTAATATCAAATATCACTAATGAATAATTATTATAAAAATTAATTACCTTATCTTTATCCCACATTATTTTATTACTTTCTTCATAATGGCATGATTTACACCTTCTATTTGCTGAATAAAATTTATTCCAACTAACCCAATATTCTTTATGATTTTCATTTGGACATTTAACTAACGTCCATAATTGATTTTGATAAGATTTTTGTACCCATTTTATTTCTAATATTTTATAACCAATTGCATTTGCTTTACAATATTGATTCATATTTTCTAGATTCCATTTTGATTTATTATTCATTTCTCATCACCAAATCCCTTCTACGTTTTATTTTCTCTACGTGTTTTCTTTACCCTATAAAATAAAAAGAAGTGAGTCCACGTAGAGATTGGGTCATGACTCCCAATACAAAACTCACTTCTTAAAAATATCTTATTAAAAAATCACAACCAAATCTCACATTTATATTAAACAACAATACACAATAAAATACACCCAATAGAGTGTATTCTTTTTATACTGTTAAGTATAATTGATATCCTTGGTCAATTAAATGACGTTGTTAATTTATTGCACTTACATTTCCACCTTTTACAACTATACCACCTTTATTAATACAAATAGAATTATTATCGTTATTAATTAAAATATTATCACATTTAATATTACCATCAGTCAATATACCCATCTTATAAGGTATATCAGTCCTCCAAACTTTATGATTCCTAATATTTCCTTCATGATTCTGCTCCCATACTGCAATTTCTGTAATAAATTGTGAATTATCTAATTTATTCTCTAAATTAATTTGTTCTAAATAATCTTTATAAGAAAATTTTAATCCTTTATCAAAACCTAAACTATCAGGATTATATACTGATACAGTTTTATTTTCGGTATCAAAATAAACAATTGCACCAAATGTTTCACATAAATCTACAAGAATAGAATCTAAAACAGTTTTTGAAAAATTAAATGCTCTAAATATTGAATCATACAAAGGATCTACATAACCAATAGACCAAGATGTATAAATTAAAATACTATCTAAAATTTCAGAACAGTTTTTATTAATTGCATCATATGATATTGCATAATCTGCTAATTGTATTTCTAATGAATATGCAGTAGAACTTATCTTATCATTTTTTATAGTTTGATTATCAATCATTTTAATTAAAAACCATTTTGATTGATTATTTAATGTTAATTTAATTAAATAACTTTCTTTAATTATATCGGCATATTTTAAAGGAATAAAAAAAGTTAATTGATCTACACCATTTAATTTTTCTGTATAAGTGACATCATATAAATTTAATTCACCAATTAATTTACGATCTGGTTTATGCAATGTAAATACAGGTTTATTTACATTCTTATTTTCTACACCATACTCAGAATACATTAATTGCCAATCATACTTTTTAATTAAATCTAATGTTTCTCTTAATGATTTTAACGTAGCAATATATCCATTCATTTCATTATTACTTCTAAATCTCGTAAGTCTATCATTTAAATGTTTTGCTTCTTGCTTAAGATTTGCCACTATGTCATCATAAAAATTATTATCATTTTTAGATACTAACTCGCAAGTCTTATGCTTTAAATTTTCATCAATAGATATTGGGATACCTTTATAATAATATGTATAATCTTTCATAATTATATTTGGAAAATCTACTAGTTCATTTAAGAATTCTCGATTACATACTATTTTTATTACGTTTTTTAAATCTCTTCCTTTAAAATCAATCATATTCATGTTTATACCTCCACAGTGGTCAGGTCACTACCCATATATTTATGCTTTTAAATAAAGCACAATAAAACTCACTACAATAAAGTAATGAGTTTAATCTACCTTATTATTAATTTATTAATTCGCCCTTTGACTCAATGATTATTAACTTCTTTGTTGGGATTCTATACCCATAAAATTCTTAAAAATTTCCTAATCTATTAACACTACTCAACACACACTCCAAAAACTACCCAATAACTCCACCTACAACAATACTAACATTATCACTATAAAACACATTACCATCAATAAACGTCAACTTAATCTGTGTATTATATTTATATTCCCTGGGAAAATCACCGCTTTCAACTACATATTTAATCTTACCACTTGTTTTAGGTTCAATCAAAGTAAATTCATCTTTTATGTATGTAATCTTATAACCCCTATATATCATTTCCGCTTTTAATAAATTTGTTAAATCTACTAATTTATTATCTTTATCTTTTATAGTAAAAATTAATTCTGTACCAGCATCTCCTGTCTTAATTATTATGCCTCCCTTTATGCAATAAAATTAAAAATATAACCACCGCACGATTTACGTACTTTACTTCCTCTAAGACATTCATTTAAGTTGCCAACACTTAATCTTAATTCTTTGGCACATTTCCGCTGAGATACATATGAACCAACAAATTCATGAGTATCTTTTTTATAAACATTAAATGGTTTAGTATCAATTTTTTTGTAAATATCATTTACTTTATCCTCATTGTATTCATCTTTATAAATAAATACATAATTTCCGGTTTGATTTCTTTTGCCATTGAGACACGAAGTAATATTTGCTTGACATAATTTTAATTCTTTAGCACATTCAGTTTGATTAATACATTCTTTAATAATTTTTTTATCATATAAAACATAAAATGGTTTACCACCATTAATTATTGATAATTTAAGTTTCGTTTCTTTATTACGTTTAACACCAAAAGTAGAACCAGCTATAGGACATATATTATAACAATTTTTACAATTATCAAAATAAATATCTAAAAAAAATTGTTCTCGTTCTAATAATTTAGTTTTATCTTCACATTCTTCAATTATTTCAAAATTAAAATTTTCTTCACCATATTTATTATAGGATCTTTGCAAATATATATTCTTATGCTTATTGCTATTTAATTTATTAAAATGAGCATTTTTTCTTCTTTTTAAATTTTCACTACTACCAATATATATCTTTTTATTTAACTTATTGACTATCATATATATACCACTTTTTATCAATAAATCGCCACCAGTTCTCATCTCTCTATATCATCACTCCAAACTCTTTTTTCAATTCAATAACTATTCCAATCTCCAATTTTCTCATAATACTAACTTCTAATTCATTCAATAAATCAATATAAGTAGTAAATTCTAATACTACCCCATTAGAATTATAAACAATCCTCTTCAAATCTTCTAATACACTAATATATAATTGTATATTTCTTCTTAAATCACTACTAATACTAACTGATTTATTAACCTTCCTCAAAGTATCAGCAAATATAATTTTACTATTCAACACACTTCTTACAGTATCAATAGATAAAATAGCATTAATAATTAATTTTCTACTCGTATCACTATTAATATTAACACTATTTAACAATATTCTCATTAAATCAATATTAACAATAGTTATATCTTGATTAGTTAATATTCTTAACAAATCTACATTTACATTATCACTAACTAATATACTTCTTAATGTATCACTATTTATAAATACACTATTCAATATAATTCTATTTGTATCATTATTAATTATATTACTATTCAATAATATCCTAAATAAATTACTATTAATTACATCAGCATTAATTATTAACCTCTTACTATCAATATTAATAATATCATCAATAATTAATTTCCTAAATAAATCAACATTTACAATATTAGAATTAACAATAACCCTTAAAGTATCACTATTAATACTTTCTGTTGTATTCATAACTCTTAATAAATCATTATTAATAGAAGTAGTATTATTTATATTCCTTGATGTATCTGTATTTAATATATCACTATTTAATAATACTCTTAAACTATCATTATTAACATTGATACTATTTTCTATATATCTAATTGAATCACTATTTACTAATTCATCATTCAATATAATCCTTAAAATATCATTATTAATAGAAACATTGTTATTTACAATTCTAATGCTATCACTATTTAAAGATATATCATTTACAATATTTCTTAAAGTATCAGTATTTGTAGATATTGTATTATATAATATCCTGATACTATCATTGTTAATTGTATCAGTTACATTTATATATCTCATACTATCATTATTTATTGTATTAGATAATAATACTTGACGATTTGTATCTACTGATATACTTACATTATACAAAATTATTGATGATCTGTTAAAAGGTTGTCTATTAAATTTACTTCTATTAAACATTTGCTATAAAATATTCACTCCTTTCAAGGAGTATTAAAATTAAAACTTAAACAATATATGCTATTGTATCATCATATTCTTGTTGTGTAATATAACCAACTAATAAAGCATTATCAATTTGTGCTAAACTGAATATCACAGCAGCATATTGTTTTACTGGTTCTACATATTCTTGAACAATCAATGAAAATGTAGTTGTACCATATAAATAAATTGCTCTTGCATAAGATGAAGTTCTAAACGGATAAACAGTCATTGGATAAATTGTCATTTAAAATTCCTCCCTTTATATTTTTATATTATTTATTAATTTAGTAATTCACTGATTATTATTTAAGATTCTTCTGGATGTGTACTATAATACCAATCCAAGAAACCAAGAAAATCATTATTCATTTGTGCTAATTGAGTTTGAATATTTTCTGTTGTTATTTGTATGGGTTGAGTAGGTATAATTAATTCACTTACTGGTCTTTCTATAATTTCGCCACTTAGATATTTGTATTTTAATACTCCTGGATAAATATAAATATCCAAATTATAATGTCTTTCATTTGTTTCACAGATTAGAATATCGTTTTCTTCTGGTTGTTCAAATGCTGTTGAGAATGATTTGATAATTAGACTATTTTCATCTAAACGTATGTAATGTTTATAATCGTACATTTATCTACCTCCTATAATCTTGCATCTGCAATTAAATCAAAATCATAATATGTTCCTACTGTAAAAGGAGTACCACTATCATATAAATATGAAAAACCTTTCCTATTGCCAGCATAATTAACTGTAGTAAAAGAAACTTTAGCATTTGTTGCTGTTACACGAACTTGTTTGTCTGTATTATCATTTCTAATTTGTAATGTAGGAGCAATTCTCATAGGTGTTGGAAATCTAAATGAGCATATAATATTATTTGTAGCAGAAGATACACCACTTACAGAACCAGTATTAGGAGCAACAACACCTTCATTCCAAGAACGATAATAATATTCTTGACAAGCATACTGTATATTACTTAAACCTATAGATGTGAATGGTAATACTATACTACCTTTGTTAAATTGATACTCAGTAAAATGAAAATTTTTTGTAGTTATAGCACCACAAGAAACTAAAATTTCAATTTCTATCCCATATGAAACATCACCTAATGATATATTTTCAAATTTAATTGTTGTTGCTGTTCCAGATGACACACTAATTGCTCCACTGTTAAATATTTCAGTTACTCCAGTATAATTATCGCTAACTGTTGGTTTACGTAAATAAATAGTATAATTTATATTTGATCCAACATCATGATAAACTTTACATGAGAATGATGCTATTTGATTTTTTAATTTAATTGCATCTTTTGCACTTATACGATATCTAGTATATAAAACACCAGAACCAGTAAGTGTTACACCTGTTATTGCTAAAGCATAGCCAGTTGTACCAACAGTAGAATTTGTTACTTGTGTTATGGAACCTGCTCCAACTGTACCACCTGCTTTAACACTAAACATATCAACACTACCATATTGAGGTGTAGTAGATAATGTTTTTGCTACATCCTGTGCTACCTGACATCCACCATTAATAATTGCTTGACGATAAAATTGACCATGTCCTGCATCATCATTTATATGTTCAAGCAAATTAGCAATAATTGCACTATAATCATAATTTGTAAAATTTCTACCAATACTAGTTCCACTAACCCATGCTTTTGCAGTTCCTTCAAATCCTCTAGTAACACCTGTTAGGTCATTGCCTGATATTCCTGTATATGTAATAGTTTCTGCATCTTCACCTGTACCAATAGTTGCTTCATTTGGAGGTGATGGAAATTTAGAGGGATCTGTTACTGTTATTGTTGTTTGTGAATTAGTTATATCATTTGATAAGGTTGTACTAGGGGAATTGACTATCCCAGGATACATTTGTTGCATTTATATCACTTCCTTATAAACAAAAAATTATTCATTATAATACCATTTAAAACCATACGCCGTTTTTCTTTCTCCTTTTATTACTCTAACAATTGATTGTGTTATTTTATATTTATTTATTCCTACATTATTTTTAATTAAGTAATCTACTGCTTCTTTTATATTATTAAAATCTGTTCTGATATTACTATTGTCTACTGAATAAATGGGTTTAATATCTTTGTTTACTCTTCCAATACTATTTTCATCAAGAATAGAAAAAACAGTAGGAGGAGAACAATTAAATTGTTTAGCTGTTTTTTCACCACTACCACATTTTAAATAAAATTCTATAATAGCATTATGGTCTAAATCTAAATATTTATGAAGAGATAAATCTATATTATTAATATGTAATATTTTTCTAATTGTATCTTGATGACAATTGAAATATTCAGCAGTTTTTGGAGTAGATTTATGTTCTAAATAATAAGATACAACTTCTTCTTCTTTGATATTCAAACGTAATCCTTTACCATCTCCACATCTTTCTATATTATTTTTCTTTAAAATTTTATAAATTGTTTCATATCCACAATTAAAAAAATCAGCAGTTTTATATGCTGATTTACATTCTAAATAATATTTTATTACTTCGTCATTATTTAAATTATGTAAATGAACACATCTTTCTATATTATTAGATTTTAATATAGTATAAATAGGAGATGTACTACAATTAAAATATTCTGCCGTTTCATATGCAGATTTACACTTTAAATAATATTCAATAACTTCATTTTCATTTAATTTTATATATTTATTACCATATCCACCCAATGTACTATTATATCCGTTACTATAACTATCATAATAATCTATCCATTTAATTTCTGCCTCATCAAGATATTCCGCAGGAAGTTTTTCAATTTCTTCTATTATAAAATTATTAGCACCATATTTTCTTATAGCATGTAAAAATTTATAATTATCGCCATTCTTAGCATTCAATCTATGTTCATTCCATCTATATTTTAAATTTTGTATAGTTTGTCCAATATATATTTTATTATTAATTATATTAGTAATTTTATAAATACATCCTATTCTTCCTGATAAATTATACTGCTGCAATGGTTGCTACCACAACTAAGTCTGTTCCCTGATCATTAGTGGGCGTTTCATCTGAAGTAGCTTTTGCTTTTGCCCAGAATAATACATTAGTTTGTCCAATAACTGATGTGATTGTTAATGCTGCACCATACGCACCAAATGTTCCAGCAGAACCACTACTATCAAGTGCTAATGCCCATTTTGTAGATGTATCTCCTGTTGGCGTAATGACAGTGTTTCCAGTGGTTTGATAGCCATTGGGTGCTGAAGGAGCATTAGCACCATCACATCTTAAAGCTAATTTAATTGGTGAAGATACCTCGTTTGAAGTGGCATTGAGGGTACATATTATGAATGAACTAGAATCCCCTTCAGAGACTAAAGTACCATCAGTATCATTAGCAGTTGGATTATTTTTATATACATGAATATATGACATTATATTTAACCTCCTTATTAATATAATTAATTATTTTTCATTTTGTAAATATAAAAAGACACTGATTTTCTCAATGTCCTTATAACTTACAAAATTATATTGTTATATTCAATTATCTAATTATCTAATTCAATCCTCTAACGCTTCATCCATCAATTCTTTTATATACCCTCTATGATTTCTCCATCCTATATCTTTACCCAATACAAACAATTCATATAAAACATTTTTTACACATGAATCACAATCACAATCTAAATTTTGAATCTTATCAAAGAAATGCTCAATTGTACTAATTTCCATACATTCTTGTTTATTTTCACAATCTTCACATTCATTTATTTGTTCTTCTTCTTCTTCTTCATTCTCACAATCAATTACAAATTCATCCTCATCATAATCTGGAATAAAAATATCAGCAAATTCGTCTAGGATAGTCTTAACTAATTGAAAGTCTTTACCAGCATCTATAGCCCTACATGTGAAAATTTCTAACAATTCACCATAATCGAATTCTTCTACTTCACATTCTTCTTGACAATTACAATCACACTCTCCACAACATTCATCACATTTACAATTATTTATATAATCTTTACATTCTTCGCAATTATCATCACAGTTATTATAAATATAAGGATTATCTTCTACTTTTTCTTTTACTAATTCTTTCTCTTTATATTCTAATTTATATTCTTTTAACTTTTTATCCTCAATATCCTTTTCTCTTTCTAAATAAAAATAATATTCATCACAATCTACTGAATTGCCATTAATATAAAACTCTTCAAAAAATTTACCAGACTTAGAATCATAGATTGCCTTTGCTTCAAATAAATTCATGGTTAAAAATTCTCCTTTAATATAATAAATTTATTTTATAATTTAATTATAAACAATTAGTATTTAAAACAATTCTTCAATATTTTCAACAATCTTAGTTGCAATACCAAGATCAACACATTCTTGAGGCATTAAATACCAATCTTTATCTTCTACCTCTTTATATTTCTTTGCAGTTATATTTGTTCTTTCTAAAATAAATTTTTTAGTTAATTCATTATCTTTCTCAAGAAATTTAGAATAATCAATAATTTTATTCACATCAGATATAATACCACTAGAACCTTTATGTATCATTACTCTTGAAGTAGGGAGCAATAGTCTCTCATTCGCTGCAATAAAAATCATAGCTCCAGCACTGAAAATCTTACCCATAGCAATTGTTACTACGGGTGTTTTTGACAACATAATAGATGCAATAATTGCGTTCATGCTACTTACATCTCCACCATCTGTATGTAAAAATATTTTAATCTTTTTTCGTTGTTCAATTGGAATATCTTTATCTTCAAAATTCCAATCAAATATGTTTTTAGCATAGTCAGCAACATATTCCTCAATAAATCCATTAATAAAGATTTCTCTCTTAGAGAATTGATTATAAAAACTAAGTAATTCAGGATCAGGTAATGTAGTTTTCATTAATTTTTTAATTTCTGCATTTTCCCAATCTAAATCAAGTTTAATTGTTTCATTTTGCATATTAGTACACATTTAATCCCTTCATATATAATTTATTTTATTATATTATTAATTTAAAATAACTTCTGTAGTAGTCAATCCTTTCTTATTACTAATCTCAATTAATGTTGCACCAGAACAACTTCCAGTCAACAATGTATCAGAGAATGGATCACTTCCCATAATTGAAGGTAAAATAATAACTTTTATATTACCATTTTCATTTTCACCAACTGTAAGTATATTTTCATGATGGTAATGACCAAGCAATAAAATATCAATATTAATTCTATGTAATATTTGAAGTTCTTTCACTATATCAGCAATTTTCTTACCTTTAAATTGATGACCATGACAAACAAAAATATTCTTATTATTAATATTAAAATAAGCATAATCTGTTGTATAAATAGGAATATTAATCCTATTATTATCTCTGAGACTTCCAGCAATCATATGTATAATTACTTTTTCTAAATCTTCATCAGGGAATTGTCCTGATTTAGTATCAAGAAATCTTATCTCACTATGATTAGAACTTATTACATGATGATAGGTGAGAGGAATATAATTTGATAATTGATTTAACCATTCAGTCATCATTTTACTAAATTCAATCACACTATCAATAACTCCTGTTTCAAGAACTTTAAGAGAATTTACCCGCAAAAGTCCCTCAATATTATCACCACCATTGACTATATGTAAATATTTAATATCTCTATCGGCAATTAAATTAATTACTTCTGATAAAAGTAAATTCATTCTTTCGTAACAAATTTTTCTTGAATAAGAATTATTTACTGATTCAAATTTCTTTGCAAAATGAATATCTGAAATACCTAATAAGCCAACTTTATTACCATTTTCTAATATAAATTCTTGAAATTTAGGCACTTTAATAGTATCTATACTATTTTTAATTCCATCAAGAAATAATTCAAATCTGGCATCTTGCCTAATTAATTTATTTAACTCTATTCTTAAAGTTTGAATCTTAACTTTCTCTTTCTGTAATTCAATCTTCTTCATTTCTAACTCATTCAATACCTTATCATCACTAACATTCTCACTAACCATCTTATCCTTTAAATACTTATAAATCTCATACGCACCATAACCTTTAGGTTGTAATGCTTTTCTAAGAGAATCGTAATGACAATTAAAATTGCAATATTCCGCTATATCACTCCAGTCTAAATCATCTGGTTTTTCTTCTATTTTTATTTCTGCTAAACGTAGAAGATATGGTATTGTATCTTCATTTTCTTTTTGTTTGTATCGTTCCATTTATATATTTATTCCTCCGAAGAATAAATTTAAAATAGGGTAGAGGATGTTAATACTAATATTAATCCTATTACCCATAATCGACCTGTTTATAAATTGCATACAGTACCTTTTGTAGTACAAATTATCCTCGTACTTTTACACATTTTACTCAATTCTTCTTCTAATAATTCTTTCATTCTCAATTTACTTTTCTCTTCAGCGTGAACTAAATAAATTTTATCTGCATTAATTCCTTTTAAATAATTCAACAACTCAATTTGTCCAATATGAGAGGAAAAACTATTTAAAATAGTAATATTACATTTATTTTTATAACTTTTACCTTCAATATTTATAAATTTTTGTCCATTTTTAATCTTAGAAGCAATACTACCTTCAGGAGAAAACCCTACAAAAAGGATATGTGATTTAATATCTGATATTAATTCTTTTAAATAGTTAACACTTCTGCCTTTTAATAAGAATCCGCTACTACTCAATACGATCTTAGGACTTTTATCACTAACACTTAATTTACTTTCATTATAATCTTTAATAAATCTAACATTATCCCAATTGCAAACTTTCTCAAATAATTCTCTATGTTCACCTTGCAATGCATCTTTATATACCTTTGTAATTTCCCATATTAAAGGTGAATCAACAATAATAGGAGTAGTAAATGTTTTATCTTCTCCATATAACATATATAAATCAGTTAATATTTGTTGTGATCTTGATAAAGAAAATACAGGAATCAATATTCTACCTTTATCCATTAAACACACTTGATTAACAACAGTTTTAATCTTTTCTAAATCTTTATTCCTACTAGCATTAATATTCTTTTCATCTGCACCATAAGTACATTCACTAATTACTATATTTGCCTTACTACAATATTCAGTATCTTCAACATAATAGTTTTTGTTTTGATTACCTTTTAAATCAGAAGTATATAATATTTTCTCAATATGTCCTGTACTTGTTTTTAAAAATAATTCTAATTGACAAGCACCTATTATATGAGAATTATGTAAAAATCTAAAACTTGTATTATCATCTAATTGATGTATTATTCCATAATCATAACTTTCTACTAAATTTAATGTACTATATACATCATCTTCATTATAAAATGGTTCAAAATTAACACCACGTTTTTTTGATATATATTCTGCATCTTTCCTAATTATATTTGCTGAATCTTTTAGCATTGGTTTTAATAATTTGGCAGTTATATCTGTAGTTATTATTTTACCAGTAAATCCATACTTAATTAATTTAGGGGTTAATGCCATATGATCCGTATGAGCATGGTTAAGGAATACATAGTCTATATTCTTAGATTTAAAAGGAAAAGATTTAGCATTTTCTTTATAATCTTTTATAGAGTTTGAACTTTGAATCATTCCACATTCTAGGAGTATGTTATTATATTCAGTTTCTATTAAAATCATAGAACCAGTTACATTTACACTATTGTTACCAATAAATGAGATCTTGATTTTTGTTTTTTTCTTTTTACCCATATGATTCACTAATCATAAGATATCAATTCCTCTCGGAAAATTTTTGTTGCACTATTTAATCTTTCTTATACATATCCTTAAAAACTCTATCTGCCATCCAATCAGGTACTAAAATCTTTTTCCTTCTACTTTTTTTCTTTTTTGAAGTGCCAGACAAATCAGGATACTTCCCACCTTCCATTTTTAAAATATTTTTAGAGATTAACCATTCTTTTTCTTGTTGAGATACTTGTTTCAATGTTAAATTTAATTCTCCTTTTATATTTTAGTTTATTTAGTTTTTGTTTTGTATTTAATTTAGGAACTACATATCTCTTTTATTTGTATATTAGACCTTGCTTCCCTAGTTATTTAATCTAATTTTTAAAGAATTTTAATGCTTAAAAGTATTGATATTATTGAGTTTATAGTATATTTAATTTAAAAATTAACAAAAATTAAAATAAAGAAAAACCCTTAATCTATAAGGGTTTATTGATAGTTTGATTTTCGTCCGAAATTTTATTTTTATACCATTTTTTATTCCTTTTTTTATGATTATCTTTCTCAATATCTTTTGCACATTTTTCACAATATTTTTTAGTATTATAAGATTTAATCCTGACACCACAAATTTCACACATTATATATCCATTTTCTAAACTTTCTTTGATATTATTCTTCATATTTTCTACAATTACATTACCAAAACATTGCCATAAAGTTTCTTTAAACCTACTTTTAGAAATATTATATAAATGTTTAACTAAAACATCAGTTAT
>Ga0209416_1001428_pt1 | contig 16500 bp, 29 predicted proteins | sample RifGroF1_FD_184001 | JGI IMG/M metagenome (GOLD analysis project Ga0209416, IMG submission 184001) | Groundwater microbial communities from Rifle, Colorado, USA - Groundwater F1 (SPAdes) (version 2) | ecosystem: Environmental > Aquatic > Deep subsurface > Groundwater | place: Rifle, Colorado...
CTACATCCCCCGCACCCGGCGCTGTTCCGCCTGCCGTGTCCAGTACCGCCCGCCGCGCCACCGCGAAGACCCCGGCCTCTGCCCCGCATACAGGGCCAAGGCCAACACAACCGCCGCGCTGGTCCCGCACCCCATACCCGCCGGGCTGTACGCGGCGGTATCCACGCCCGCCGGGACCCCGCCCGAGGCCGTCATGACCGCCGATGAGCTGGTGGCTGCCGTGGCGGGGGATAGGCTGGCGATTGGCGCCATCGTGGAAGACCTGGACGGGGCGCGGTGGAAGATTATCGAGGTGGGCACGGGGGACGTGAGGCAGGTGCGGCGCGTGGCGGTGATGGAGCGTGAAGCATGAGCGCCCTCGAAGACCTGTTCGCCTTCCACGTCCGCATGGTAAACCTGCCTGAGCCGATGCGCGAATACCGCTTTGCCGCCCCGCGCCGCTTTGCGTTTGACTTTGCCTGGCCCGATCTGCGCGTTGCGGTCGAAATCGAGGGCGGCGTTTGGACAGGCGGACGCCACACGAGCGGGGCGGGGTTTACGCGAGACTGCGAGAAGTACAACCTTGCCGCCCTGAACGGCTGGCAGGTGTTCCGCTTCACGGGCGATATGGTCAGGGACGGCGACGCGCTGCAAATGACCATACAGGCAATTGAGAACGCATTGGAGATGCCGAAATGAAAATCGGAATGCTTTGGTTTGACAATGACCCCAACACCGAACTGGACGCGAAGATCCAGAAGGCCGCGGCCTACTACGCCAAAAAATACGGGCATGCCCCAACGACCTGTTTTGTCCATCCGAGTATGACGAACGGCGCGGCCAAACCGGGGGCAATCGAAATCCGCACGAGCAACGGCATCCTGCCTAATCACTTCTGGCTGGGCAGGAACGATACTCAGCCTGCGCATGAAACGAGTACCGCCGCGTAACCCCTGTTATTCCGTGCGGGCAAAGTATCGCCCCTGGTAATTACCCGCACTCAGAATGTCCGATGTGTCAATAAGCCACATCGTTATTGACACTTGTGCCAGTCAGTGTGAATAAGCCGCCCGTCTCACCCCTGGCGGCGAAAGGTCGAAATGGAAACGAAACCTGAATACACGGTAGCAATCGCCGTCACCCCATCCCCCCGCCCGTGGTTGTGCGAGAAATGCGGCGAACCGCTGGGGTATATCGAGCGCGATGAGCGCGGCGCGGCGTACCTGCGGACCACGTTTGATGTCGCCGCGGTACTGAGCGTGGAGGCGCACGGGTGGTATACGCGCTATAACTGCCGGTGCGGGCATGGGCAGGAATGGCACATGGATGATTCGGCGGCGCATGGATTTTTTGCGGATCTGGCGGAGAGGCGGAGGAGAGAATGAGCGCCTGGATGCCCTGGATACTCAGCGCAACGTCCGCGCTTATGCTCTGGCAGATGGGCAATAAGTCAAAGTGGGGGCCGCGCCTGGGAATTGCCAATCAGGTGTTGTGGATAATCTATACCGTTGCGACCGAACAATGGGGCCTGTTTCCCGGCGTGCTGCTCTACGCCATTATTCACATTCGCAATCTGAGGAGGTGGGCAAAATGAGCGCAAATCTGATACAGACCGAATGCCTGGATTTGTTTTCCGGGAAAGTCCTGGCTGATATAACCGAGACTCGTGGTCGCCTAGACATTACGTTCGAGGACGGTTCGATGATAACCGTACAGACCTACGGGGGAAGCCTGTTTGTCGAGGCGCTGATAGTCGATGAGGAGAGTGAAGCATGACGCACAAATTTGACGGAACATCTCACATTTTCGCCTGCGACAACTGCAGCGAAGTTGCCGGGCATGATCCGGACGAACAGAAGGCGCGGGCGGCAGCTATGAGGCGCGAAGGCTGGACATGGCGTCACCCGCACTGGCAGTTGTTTTGCCCGTCGTGCGGCTTGCCGGAAGACCGGGAGCATGTCGGGAATTGCCCGGAATGCGGCACGCCGTATATCTGGTGTACGTGCGAGGAGAGTGAAGCATGAGCGACGAATTGAAACCCTGCCCGTTTTGCGGGGAAGAAGATCCAACCATTGAGCGCGACGGAAAGTGGTACTACATCACCTGCCGCAAGTGTGAATGCACCAGCGACGGCGACCGGGGACAGAGCGGGGCGGAAAAACGCTGGAATACCAGGCCAATCGAAGATGAGTTGCGCCGCCGGTGGGATAGCGCGCTCAAGGCGAGCAAGATCACCGTCGTATTGCGCGGCGGGATCGACGTCTGGGGGATTGATTTTGTACAATGGCTCGAACGGCAACTCGACACCCTGCCGGGCCTCATGCGTACCGGGAAGGATGTGTCCGACGACTATATTCTTATCCATATGGACACTGTGACAATCTACGCCACCAAAGAGACAGAAGAGAGACACGAGGAGGAAATGCAATGATCGGCTACAACACACTCGTACTAAACCAGGCAGAGATGATGAGGGCCATAGAATACTACTTGAACAACGTGCAATTCAAGGAGTCAACTCAAGTCACTTCGGTATCTGAAAATAAAAGCGACAATACTTTCCTTGTGATAGTTGGGGAAGTGAAGGAGAGCGAAGCATAACTGATTGTTGACCTGAAAGAATATTTGTGCTACTATAGTCTTAACAACCTATCTAAACAGGCCGCCCCTGCTATTGCGGGGGAAATCTCTCAGGACAAGCAGCCACCGGAGTTAATTCGGTGGCTGTTTTTGTTTAATCCGGTGACAGCGGGGGTACATCCCCCCGATGATGCCAGTCACACACAATGCCCGCACAGGGTGAAATAATCCCAGTGCTGCGGGCCGCCGGGGTGGGGCAGGGAAGACCCCATAGACCCCGCCCCGGCATAAACGATAAAGGAGCAATAGTCATGGAAATCTCAGATTACCTTATCCTGATTGCCGGAGCCATCTTGTCTATCGGCTTCGAGTATATCCCCGGCTTACACAAATGGTACAACGACCTGGACGACACCCCTCAGCGGCTCGTGATGCTGGGTGTGCTGCTGGCGTCGGCCGTTGCCATTTTTGCCCTGTCCTGCGCGGGATACCTGGATAAACTCATGCCCGGCGTTTCCGTAGCCTGTTCTGAGGATGGGGCGCTCCTGCTGATCCGGGCATTCATGCTCCTGCTGGTTGCCAACCAGGGCACATACCAGATATTGCCGAAGCGCGAGGATGACAGCCAGAGCGACCACGCCGGGCTGGGCATTGGCGGCGCGCCATACGACGAAATTCCATACTAGCCATGACCCCCACGCAGCTATTCATCATTGCCCTGGTGGGTGCAATCTTTGGCGGCGGCGGAGTTGGGATTGTGGCGATACTCAAGCTCCGCTCTGATAACCGCAAAACCGACGCCGACGCGAACCGGCTGCAGGCCGACGCTGACAGGCTCCAGGCTGATACCGACACCGAAATCGTGGAGCAGGCCCAGGCCATCATTGGCATGTGGCAGGGACTGTACAAGCAGCTTGAGTGCCGCGTCTCCGCCCTGGAAACGGAAAATGTCAAGCTCAAAATAACCCTGAGTGACAAAGATGACACCATTGCCCAACAGGGGCGCACAATTGCCCAGCAGGGGGGCACAATTGCCCAGCAGGGCCGCACGATCGAGGAGCAGGGGCGCGAGATTGACAGCCTGCAAAAGAAGCTGGAAGCCAGAGACGCCCGGATTGCGGCGCTGGAAGCTAAATTGGGAATGACCAGCGGCGCGGATGACTGCGAGTAGAACCTTACAGACATGCGACCATGAGCAAAGTCAAGTATATCCGCTTCAAGAAAAGTACCGCATATAACGACGCCGGGGACGAAACCAAAGTTCTCGCGGAAGACGACAAGGCGGTTTACTACTACGATGGGTGTCATCGGTACTGTTATCTCGATAAGGTGGAAGACAAGGATACCTTTGTCCTTTTCGAGCGCAAGACAAAAACGATGACCGCAAGCCGCCTAAAAAAGATGCGCGAGAGGCACGAAGACGGACAACTCGAAAATGACGACATAGACGAGTTATTTGCGGAAATAGACCGCTTGCAAAAACAGAACCTTACAACATGAAAATCACACCCTGGACAACCGAAGAGGCAGCCTATCTCGAGGCCAACTGGGACACCATGACCTACCGGGACATCGGGGAGGCCCTGGGGCGCACAGCCGAAGGCGTGAAGCGCAAGGCATACAAGCTGCGCCGGGATGCAGAAGTGCGCCCCGCCGTACGCTTGCCCGAAAGCGGGTATCCCCGGTACGACAAGCCCCTGGAGCGCACGGGTGATTGCGTGATCCTGCCCGATTTGGAGATCCCGTTTCACCACGCCGATTTTATCAACCGGGTCCTGGATCTTGCGTGCACCTGGGGTATCAGCCAGGCGATATTAGCAGGCGACGCGCTCCACCTGGACAGCTTCAGCACATTCGACCGAAACTGGAAGGCGGAGCACAAAGGCGGGTTGGACGACAAACAAAAGGATGAGGCGGTGACATTCGTGCAAAAACTACCGGATGAGTTTCGTGACGAGGGCGTGCAGCTCCTCGAGAGAATCGGGGCGCTGACACCTGACGCGGACGTATCCGGCGAGATGGGCGAGGCCCGCAAGGTGTTTCGGCTGCTGGCCCAGGCATTTCCGGGCGGGATTGATTGGGTGATGGGCAATCATGAGGGCCGGGCGCTGCGAATATTTCAATCGCCGCTCATGCCGTCCGAGCTTCTGGTGCAGGTCAACCAGGGCAATAACCCGTTATGGCGCACCGCCCCGTATTATTACAGCCACCTTGACACCTGCGCCGGGCGCTACCAGATCGAGCACCCGAAGTCCGCGGCGAAGACGATGCCCGCGGCCCTGGCTAACAAATTCCTATGTCACGTCCTGGCTGGCCACTCGCACGATTGGAGCCTGCGCCGGGATTTGTCGGGCCAGCATTGGGCGATTGCAATGGGCCATTGCGTTGACGAAACCCGGCTCGCCTACGCCGCACAGAGGCACACCACGCGAGACGCTCACCGCCTGGGCGCGGTGATTGTGCGGGATGGGTACCCGTGGCTGTTGGGCGAGGAAAGCCCGTGGGAAGGATTGAAAAGGTTATGAAATGGCGAACCGTTACCGCAACCCACAAAATAAACCCTGGAAGCACAACGGCCGGGTAATGCCCTGGTGGTTAAATTTTACCCGCGTATGGCCCGGCGCGCATATCGGGCGGTACTGGAAGCGCCAATTATCCAAGGCGCGCCGCCGTTCGTGGAAAGACGACCACGAGAGGGGGCTGACAAATTGGGAAACAGAATGCAATTACAAGACATGGTGACAAGATGACCAACATTACTGGTGACACAACCAACTTTATCGACACCCGCCCCATGCGCGCTGGCGCTATCCCGCGGCGGGCCAAAGTCACCGCCGCGCTGCGATCTATCGCGGCCCTGGGCTATGTGCCGGGCATTCCCGCGGCTGACCGGGTGCTGATTACTGACATCAGCCATTGGAACGGGACGGTTGATTTTGTCAAAATGCGCGCGGCCGGGGCGGTCGCATTCTACCAAAAGGCGACGGAAGGCATTAGCAACTGGAAAGACCAAACCCTCGACGCCCGCCGCGCCGCCGCGAACGATATTGATTACCCGTTCGGCCTGTACCACTTCCTGCGGCCCTACTCCGGTTTGGCCCAGGCCCGGTTGTACCTGGATAAGACTGGGGCGGACCGGGGCGCACTCTACCACATGGTCGATGTGGAAGTGCCGTTACCCGGCTGGATTGTCCGTGAGTACGTTGCCAATATTCACGCGGAACTCGGCTATTACCCGATTGTCTACACCAGCCATTATTGCTGGTCGCAGGTGACAGGCGCGGAAGATAAGGCGTGGGTCGCGGCCCGCTGCGATCTGAACGCGGCCCATTGGAACGGCGGCAACTCTGCCGTGCTGATCCCGAATGACTGGCCCGCTGCCCGCATGGAGATGCACCAGTTTTCGGCCAACGGCAACCGCCGGGCGGCCGAGTTCGGCTGCACGGGCGGGGATGCTGACATCGACCTGAACTTCGCCCGCCGCGCATGGTACGAAGCGCGGGTGCCGCCACAGACCGAAACCGTGAGCCTGGACGAATGGGCCGCACAGCTCGACGCCTGGGCGCGGGGCCTGGGGTATCGCGGGCCAATGCCGGGAATTGCGATTGAGTTGGAGCGGCTGGAAGCAGCCGTGTTCGGGAACGGAGGGTAACATGGGATTCGGACTGAGACGGCGATTTATGATCGGGCGGGGCGGCTCCGTGTCGCTCCTGCCCTTCACGGATGAATTTACCCGCGCCGACGGCGACCTTGCCAACGGCTGGGAGTACACCGCGGGAAGATGGACGGTATCGAGCAACGCCGCGGCGGGTGCGCCGGGGCTGGGGAGCGAACTTGTCACGAACGGTAATATGGAGCTGGACGAAAACTGGTCGAACTGGGGCACTCCAGGCACAAATGAGCGCAGCAACGAGCAGGCCCACGGCGGAACGTATAGCCGAAAGTTGGTTTACGGCGCTGTGAGTGGCGGAATCCAGGGCGCTACGTTTGCCACGACGACAGGCGGCTGGTACGTATACAGTTTTTGGTCGTACCCCAGCGGCAATACCACAAAAGCCGCCATCCGGCGGGGAGATAACGGGGCCTGGATTATCGACCGTAGCCGCACCGATTTGACAACCGGTGCGTGGAATAATTTTGTTGGCGTATATCGCGAAACCATAGGCGGCAGCGGTGCATACCCGGTTGCTTATCTGACCGCGGCGGGGACGATTTACATAGACGACTATTCGATTAAGCTTGTCACCCTGGCCGATACGTTCTGTACCCGCAACCTGGGCAGCGCCAATGTGGATATTTCCGTACCCCTGACCCTGACCGCGGGCACGCAGGCGGGCGCTGTTGTCTGCCTGGATAGCGCAACCACGCCCGCCAATTTCATCATCGCCTACCATGACGGCACGAATGCCAATCTGGTTAAGTGCGTGGCGGGAACCTATACCAGCCTGATTGCGTCCGCGGCAGCCTACGCCGCGGGTCGGGTGCTGCGGGTGGTCAAGAGCGGGAACAGCGTAGATTTGTATTACAACTCGGTAGCCATAGGAACCACTCAAACCGTGGGTGACACGGGCATCACCAACAACACCCGCCACGGGCTATTCAGCACCTACGCATCCAACACGATTGCTAGTTTTACGGCGGCGTAACTATGCGCGGATATGCGATTATCCAAATGGCAAGCGGCCTGCCCGATGTGGACTTTACTACCACGCCCATCTCCGGTTACTGCCTGGGGGCGCAGCAGGGGCAATGGGGGCTGTATCTCGTGGCGGGCACGGCGGCGCAGTTGACCGCGCTCGTGGCCCTGCCCACCGTCTACCGGGTTTGCACCCTGGCGGAGATGGACGATGTAATCACGGCGACCCGGCGGGCGAAGATGAACGAGTGGTTGACCGCGCAGGGCTGGCCGAATATCCCTGTGGGTTGGACGTACGGAATGTGTGTCAGATACGCCTTCGCGCGGGCCAACCCAGATTGGGACGAAGCGCGGCATTATCTGGTGGGCGTGGCATGACCCACCCCCGCTACTCGCCCCTCACCTGGCTGCGCCGCATCGTTACGGCGCGCAAAACGCGGCGGGAGCGGAGGCGGAGGAGGGCCAAGAAATGACGATTACCGTGACGTGCGAATTTGTGTACGAGTGTGTGGTGTGGGTGAGGTGGAGCGATGAGTGACAAGCTGGGCGGCACCGATATTTTAGCCATGGACTACGACGGCAAGGTAAAGCTCCTCGAGGCCATCACAAAGGAATTGCTGGCTTTGCGGGTAGAGTTTGCGACCGTATCGGGCAAGCACGCTGAGTTGCGAGCCAACATACAGGTGTTGAAAGAAGTTAAGAGCGCCCTACAAAGTGCAATCCGGGCGGAAGGGCCGATGTGAAATGGGTAGACACAGCGAAGAAGCGCGGGCGGCAGCAATGGCTGCATTACTTGCCGGTCAGTCCATTGGGCAGGTTGCCAGAGATTACGACATCCCAAAAACGACCGTGAGCCGCTGGAAAAATGAGGGTGTGCCGGAGAATGGTACACAAAAAAAGGAAATTGGCGACCTGATTCTGGAGTACCTGCACGAAAACCTGGTAACTTTGCGGGCGCAATCAAGATTTTTCCGAGACGAGAAATGGCTTGCGCGGCAAAGTGCGGATAGCGCCGCGGTTCTGCACGGCGTGATGACCGACAAGGCAATCAGATTATTGGAGGCCCTGGCAAAGCATGACCCTGAACCTGGGGACAGCAATCAGTCTGCCGGAGGTTGACACCGGGCCGTTTGCGTTTGGGAAAGCGGCGCATTCCGGGCGAACCGATACGGGTTTAGCCTGGGATGTTTGGCTTAATAAATACCTGGGAACCTATGTCGGTTTTGAGTTTGCGGACCGCCACAAACGTTTGTGGGACTGGGTAGAGGCTATTCGCAAAGGTGAGCGCCCGCGCCCGTTCACGGCATTCTGGCCGCGTGGCGGCGGTAAGTCGAGCACGGCGGAGCTTGCCACGGTTCGGGTTGGTTTTCGCCGCGTGCGGCGCTACGGCTGGTATATCTCCGGTACACAGGACAAGGCCGACAAACACGTGGAAACTATTGCGTCCATTCTCGAATCGCCCGGTATGGCGAAGTGCGACCCCGATATGGCCTCCCGTAAGTTGGGCAAGTACGGTCACTCCAAAGGCTGGCGGCGGTCGCGGGTCTGGACGGCGAGCAATTTCACCGTAGACGCTCTGGGTCTGGACGTTGGCAGTCGCGGCGCAAAGGTGGAAGAGGCGCGGCCTGATTTTTTCGTGATTGACGATGTAGACGACAAGCACGATTCGGCGGAGATTATCAGGAAGAAAATCGAAACTCTGACTACCAGTATTTTGCCTGCCGGGTCGAGGGATTGCGCCATCCTGTTTGTCCAGAACATCATCCACCCGGCGAGCATCGCGGCTTACCTTTCTGGCCTTGCCCCCTGGCCCGAGGAAGGCAAGGAATTTCTGACAGACCGGATTATTAGCGGCCCCTACCCGGCGGTCGAAAACATGACCTACGAGCATCGCTTTGACGACGCCCTGGGTCGGATGCGCTACTTTGTTACGGGCGGAGATGCAACCTGGGCCGGGCAGAACATTGACGTTTGCAACCAACAAATACTCGATTGGGGCCTGTCCGCCTTTCTCCAGGAAGCCCAGCACGAAGTCGAGCAGACCGGCGGCATTTGGGATCACATCGAATTTCAGCACATCGACGCCGCGGACCTGCCCGAGTTTGTGCGCGTTGCCGTCTGGGTTGACCCGGCGGTAACTTCGACCGACGACAGTGACAGCATGGGCATTTGCGCCGGGGGCCTGACCGAGCGCGGCCAGCTTGTGATGCTATACGCCTGGGAAGCGGTGACAAGCCCGGTTGACGCACTCAAGCGGGCCATCCGCAAGGGGATCAAGCTGGGCGCATCGACCGTAGGCGTAGAGACCGACCAAGGCGGTGACACATGGGGGACCGTGTACCAGCAGGCTTGCCGCGAACTGGCGGCGGAGATGGGCGCGGCCCGCTTCCCCGCCTTCAGGAGCGACAAGGCGGGGGCGGGGTACGGGAGCAAGGTCGAGCGGAACCAGCGCATGTTGACGGACTACGAGAGCGGGCTGGTGCTGCACGCCACCGGTACGCACGGGGCACTGGAGCGGTCCCTGCGGCGCTTTCCCAGGAAGCCATTGGATTTAGCCGACGCCGCGTTCTGGGTGTGGAATGATTTGCGCGGCGGCGATTGGTTCATTTCGTAAGGCGAGGCAATTATGGCAAACGCAAAAGTCATCTATTTCGACGGGCGGCAGGCGGTCAACCTGGGGGCGGCGGATAAGTCAATCCTGCTGGAGCAGTACCCGGATGCGGCCTGGAAGTTCCTGATGGGCGGTGACACCGGGTCCGATGCGGCGGTGAAGCGGCTCTACCAGGAAGTCGCGGTCATGTTCCGCGGCGTGGACCTGCGCTCCAAGGGTGTGGCGGGTATCCCGTTCTCGATCTACCGGGGCAAGACCGAGATTGACACGAGCGCCGATTATCAGAATAAACTGGGTTTCTGGCCTGTGCCGCGCAAGACCCTGCGCCTGCTGGAAATGGCAATGACCATGCTGGGCCGAGCCTATCTCTCGAAGCTCAAAAACAAGTCGGGCAAGGTTCTGGGCCTGCGCTATCTCATACCCACCACGGTGGATTACAAGGCCGACGAAACGAACGGCCTGACCGGGTTCACCCGCAGCGTGGGCGCGGGAACAAAGGAACTGGCGGCGGACGACATTATTTATTTTTGGCCCGAGGACTACACCGTTGAAATCGGCCCGCCGGAAACATCGCCCGCCTATGCTGCTTTGGCTGCCGGCGGGGTGTTGATTTCCTTCGATGAGTTCGCGGCCGCGTTCTTCTCCCGCGGCGCGGTCAAGGTAACGCTCCTGACCGTGGACGGCACACCCAACGCCGACGAACGCAAGCGATTGGAAACCTGGTGGGCCGATATCGTCAACGGCATCAAGAACGCATTCTCGGCAAAGGTTATTCAGGCCGGCAAAGTGACGCCGGTCGTCATCGGTGAGGGCCTGTCCGAACTAGACGATTCGACCCTGGCGGAGGCCAAACGGCAGGAGATCGCGATTGCCCTGGGCATTCCCCAGTCCATGCTGTTTGCCAACGCCGCCAATTACGCCACGGCCCAGCAGGACGAACTAAATTTCCTGAACCAGACCGTTGTCCCCGAATGCGAATTCATTGCCGAGGTGCTGAATACCCAACTGCTCGCGCCCCTGGGATACCGGATCGAATTCCACCCCGAAACGATGGACGCGTTCAAGGCCGATGAGAAAGAGCGCGCATCCGCGTTTGCATCCTACGCCGGTGCGGGCCTGCCTAAGTCCCTCGTAGCAGAAATGCTGGGCCTTGACCTGCCCGGCGGCTGGGAATATGCGGACCTGGACGACAAGCCGGAAGCGCCGCCCGCCCCGGTATTGCCCGCCGCGGTCGAACCCCCACAAGGGGAAGCACCCGCACCGGAAGCCCAGACGCCGCAGCCGGCCCTGGAAGCGCCCGAACAGCAGGCGCTTACCGTCGCAGCCCTGTCCGACCTGGCCCGCTGGCAGCGCAAGGCAGGCAAGCGCCTGAAGGAACACGGGAGCGCAGTTTGCCTGTTCGAGAGCCAGCACATCCCCGCGGACGTTGCCGACCGGGTAACGGCGGGGCTGGCAGAAGCAAAGACCGCAGAGGACATTGCGGCGGTGTTTGCCAACCCCGGCGCGTTGTACGCCAGGAAAGCCCAGGCAGAGCCGGACATTGCCCCGCTCGTGGCGGCGCTGTGGGGGGCGGTGGCGGCGGTGAAGGGCACGGCGGATGCCTGATGATTGGGAGAGGAGGAGAGAATGTTTGCCATCTGTGACACTTGCGGCGCAAGTATGTGCCGGTATGGAACGGATGCCGAAATGGGCGCCCCGTGCGAGCATTGCGGGGGTGTGCTGTTTTGGTATCAGTATCCAAGCCCCGGCTACCCGTGGCCGCTTGTTTGGCACGAACAACTGGTGAATGTTGCTACCCGCGAAAAGCTTTCAGAGTACCGAGAGTCGGAGCATAGGTAGTAGCGAGAGGAGGAGATTATGAAGTTTAGATTTCACATCGAGAACTGTATCGGCCCCTGGGCTTCACTCGGGATACATGTTGACGTAAAGCACCCGTACGTTGACCTGCATTTGCTCTGGTGGATTGTCTCATTCGGCAATCTCTACTGGTGGGAGATGGCGACCGAACACCGGTTAGCACCACAGGAGTACAGGGTGTTCAAGGAAACCAGGGCAGAGCTCAACTGCCCCGAATGCGGGTGTGAGATTGATGCGGTTTTCGAGCTGCCGGAAATGACAGTGCCGGAGTGAGAGTGAGGAGGAGAGAATGAACGCAGTTGAAGAAAAAGAGATGATTGAGTTTCTCGAAGCGGAAATTTTGAAGGCGAAGGCCAGAATTGTGCTACGGGCCCTTGCGCTGATCCTTGGGATCGCTGGCGTGGTTTTGCTTGCCTGGGTAGACTGGCGCGTTGCCTTGGGTGTGTTCCTGTTGGCCTACGGCGGCAATCTCAGTACAGTACTGGCCCAAGAGACAGAGCGGGCCAAGGAGCGCCGCACTAGTCGCGGGAGGAGAGAATGAACACCTATACATCGGAACCAACCTGGAAAGGTGTACCTGTTTCGCAACTGAGCGAGGCAGAGCTTACGGAAATGCCCCCGATTTTGCAGGCGATCCACCAACCCCGCCCAAAGCCCACACCCGGATCTGCCTACCATCTGCGCTGTACCGCTTTTGACACCAACGCCAACGCGGGCGAGCCGGTTATCCGTATCAGGGCGGAGTTCATTCTGCCCTACGGCCTACGGGGCAAAAGCGCCGAATCCCTGGCGCACGCCCTAGAGAGCATTGGCCTGTACTTTGCGGGCGGCAAAATTGACATAGTCGCTGCCGTGGACGACAAGGTGCGCTGCTTCTACTGCGGGCAGCTAAACCCCGGCACGGCGAATGCGTGCGAACATTGCGGAGGGAGATTATGACCTGCATCGTCGGCCTTATCCACAAAGACAAAGTGTATATAGGCGGTGATTCTTTGGCGGGTACCTACTACCTTGCCCGCAAGATTGCCCAACCCAAAGTGTTTCGTTTGGGCGAATTGCTGATTGGCTCAACCGGTTCGCCCCGCATTATCCAGATTGTCCAGTACGGGCTATCTCTGGAGGCCCAGCCAGAAACCGTTGACGATATGGCCTACATGGTCAACACTGTGGCGGAGGGTATTCGAAAGGCGCTGAAAGAGCACGGCGCGTCCACGGTAGACAACAACAGGGAGGAGACGGAAAACTCATTCCTGATTGGCTTTCATGGGCGGCTGTACGAGGTCGAAAGTAACTACCAGGTGCTTGAGTACCGCCTGGGCTTCAGCGCCATTGGTGCAGGGCGGGATTTTGCCCTGGGTGCGCTTCACACACTAGCAAATAGCATTCCGCCCAGGCAGGCTGTTAAGTCCGCCCTGCGCGCCGCGGCCCACTTCTCGCCCTGGGTATGCAAGCCGTTCACGGTATTGGAGCTGTAACCATGAATAACCCCGGAACAATCGTTTTTCACAAGTTCTGTGGCTGTCGCGGCAACACAGAGCGGATAGAGTACGAGTGGCAGGGCGGGGCGGAGATATGGATAGCGCGTGACCTGTTGGACTCCGGCGAATTTGGCCGCGATTGGGCCAAAACCGGCAAGCTCCAGATTGGCCCGTATCGCTTGCGCCTGATTGAGCAGGACCGGCTTAGAAATGATGCGTTATTTATCCGCGAAGACTACCCGTTCTGGCGGCTCGTTGTGGCGTGGCACAAGTACAACCGAGTGCCCGACCTGTTCTACCGCCGCCTGATTATTACTCTTGCGGTATGGCGGCTAGCGAGATATCGGGAGGCAACCATCCCAACATGGCGAGATGTGTATATTTTGGATAGACTGGCGCAATCAATCAGGGGATTGGTAAACCATGAATAACCCCCACGCCCGCCTGGTTGACACCATCCTTGTCGCCGCCGATTATGCCGCGCGGCGCTACGGGCTGCCGGACGACTTGAGGGCGGCGATTGGGGCGCTGAAAACCGATTACCTTGTCAGGAGGGGCTTGTCAATGGATACGATTGCCGGAGACTTCAAGTTCTCGCTGGGCGATGATCTGGCGACGATCGAGGGCGAATACCACGAGCGGATATCCGGTGCAATGGCCGACTACATGGATAGCAGCCGCTCGATTACGGCTTTCAAAAACGAGTTTCGCCGGATCGTCAACGATGGATTCAACTATACCGCCGTCGCCGGGTGGGTTGACGGCGGAGCAAACGGGCCCATGAGCGACGATTTGCAGGCCTGGGTGAACGGGCAGATTGACAGGGAGGTGGAGTTTGTGGCTGACCTGTTCGCCCAGTTGCGCGACCTGCGGCGCGACCCGGAAAAGACCGATGAAGACCGGGGGAGCTTTATCGACGCCCGGGCGGACGGATATGCCGGGGCGCTAATTGGCATATACAACTATGCCAAGATGGAAGCGCAGAAAAACCAGAACGGACAATGGGTACTCGGGAATACGGAGGAGCACTGCGGAACGTGCGCCGATCTAGATGGGCAAATCCACCCTGTCCAGTGGTTTCTCGACCACGGCTATATCCCCGGGCAGCGCGGCTCTCAAACCCTGGATTGCGGCGGCTGGCACTGCGATTGCTCGATTATCAACCCCGAAACCGGGGAGCAGCTTGTGCCCTAGGCGGTGAAATATGCCCGATATGTCCATTCGGATTTCAGGCTTAGACGATGTCATTTCCAGGATACGCCGCCTCCCGCCGGTTCTCAAAGAGGAGGTGCTTTCCGAGGTATCCGATTATGCCCTGGATGTGCTGCGCGAGTACCCACCGCAGAAATATGTCAGCCGGGCGGATGCCTATGGTACGCCGTTTTTCACGGAGAAACAGCGGCGCTTCTTCTTCTGGGCGCTACGTTCGGGAGCCATTGACACACCCTACAACCGCACCGGCACGCTGGCGGATAGCTGGAGCGCCAGGCAGGCAGAAGGGCAAGTGTATTTCGAGAACTCCGCGCCTCACGCCCCGTACGTGATGGGCTTTGCCGCCCAGAGCAGGCATGAGGCTAGGGTGGGATGGAAGAAAATCACCACTCTACTGAGTGGGCCGCTGTCGTTCCGTTCGTCCGCCTTTCGTGCTGTAGTTGCAAGGGCATATCAAGCGGCGTTGCGGCGGTTGAATCTTGGGTAGGGTGCATTCGGGAAGTTGTATGTTACAAGAGAGAGCGAGGAGAGAATGAACACTGACAACTTTATATTTTGTGAACACCTGACACTAGAAACACTTAGGCCCTATTGGATCGGGATGAATGTCATCACGGGGAAGAAGCGGCTGATCCTGTGCCCGGCCTGCGCGAGTGCCGTGCGCGGCGAGGTGCTTGGGGCGATTGTTGCGCTGTCGGTCAGGCCGGAGGGCGACGCGTGCGAAGCCGTCAAGGAGAGCGCCCGTGTGCGCCGCCTGTGTGAGGAACTGGGTAAGATCGCATTTGACCCCGAGGTCAATGAGCGGGTGCGTAAGATTGCGTTCGACGCACTGAACCCGTTGGACGGAATAACCACTTGACATGATAGAAAATTCGTGCTATTATCTGTATACTTGTAGTAATACAGGCAACAACTAAATATCTCTGCCGCATCTCGCAGGATAGCGCCATCGGGCCCGCATAACAGGCGGGCGGCGCGAAAAGGCAAGGGCGGCTGACACGCACAAGGCACTGTAAAGGCGGCGTTCCGAATCAATCGGAGCGCCGCCTTTTTTTTTGTTTACCTACCGGGAGTTGTGACGATGCCAAACGAAAACGAACCGGAAGTATTGGCGGGTGAGGGGAACCTGCCCGAGGGCGAACCGGAGCAGGCCGAAGCCAAGACCGGCAACCGCAACAACAGGGACGACCGGGCGCGCATCCGGGCGATCCGGGCCGCGGCAAAGCAGATCCACGATACCACCGTCGAGATGGAGCCGGACGACGACGACGCCCGACCAGAGCCGGAAGGCGAACCGGAGCCGGAACCTGTCAAGGGCAATGCCCTGAAGACCGTCAGCGAGACGCCGGAAGAACTACGCGTCGCAAATTACATTGTCCTGTTCGGCGGGCGCGACCTCGAGGGGATTGCCAGCGACCGCAAGAACGAAGACGGAACGATTGGGGAGTACTTTGCCCCCGGCGTAGACCTGGAAAGCTCCTACACCAAGACGGGGCTGCTGTACGTCGATTGGGAGCACGGCATGGACCCGGAAGGCGACGGACCGAAGGCCGATGACATTCTGGGCTACGTCGATTGGAAGACGGCCCGCAAGGACGAACGGGGGGTATGGGTCGAGCGGGTGCTTTCTCGCCGGGCCAGCTACATGGAATTTTTGGAAACCCTCATCAGAGAGGGGCTGATCGGCAACTCGACCGAGGCGGTATCCGGCGGCGTGGAGAAGGCGGCAGACGGGGCAATCACCCGCTGGCCCCTGCGCCGCGACACCCTCACGGTTTGCCCGATGGAGCCCCGCATGCTCACGGATAACGCCCTGGGCGCTGCAAAGGCGCTGGGGCTTGTTATGACCAACACCGCACAGGCGGAGGCGGCAGACGGCGCGACGGCGGAGGCGGCGACAGAGGCCGCGCCCGAACCCCCAAGCGCCCCAGCCCTGGCTGCGGACGAAACCGAATCCATTCCAACACAGGAGAAAAAGACAATGGAGATGACAACTGAACTCCAAACCCTGTTGGCGGATGTAGCCAAGAACGCCGCAGCCGAGGCCGTTAAGGCTTACCAGTCCACCGACAACCAGCCGGTTAATGATCCCGGCTTCAAAACTTCCCGCGTGGAAGTCACCGAAGACGAAACCGACCGCCGCGTCA
>Ga0209416_1001431_pt1 | contig 16462 bp, 15 predicted proteins | sample RifGroF1_FD_184001 | JGI IMG/M metagenome (GOLD analysis project Ga0209416, IMG submission 184001) | Groundwater microbial communities from Rifle, Colorado, USA - Groundwater F1 (SPAdes) (version 2) | ecosystem: Environmental > Aquatic > Deep subsurface > Groundwater | place: Rifle, Colorado...
CAAGCTCTAATCCAGCCAAGGTAGCTATATTAATGTAGATATCTATAATTTTAAGAGGAGCAGCAACTAGAAGCACTCTTGGAGCGTTCTTCTCTTGGTTAAAACCAATGGGAACATAACTGAGCTGTACCTCTTCAAGGGGCATAGGGATATACTGCTTAGCTTCAAAAAACACAGCATCTTTAAGCTCTTCCTTCTTAACACCAGGAAATTCCAAAAATCTTGTAAAAACAGAGAACTCTGGAAGTGCCATTACAGTATTCTTATTCTTTATCCCAGATGAATCGTACAGTTTCTTTAGTACATCTGCTAATTTCTTCTGGTCGAGCTTATCCTCACTGTTTATCACTCCTTTCGGGGTAATTTGTGAGCCCAAGTTCGCAAGTTCTGGAGTTTCAGCAAAGATATTCTTAAGCTCTACAGCTTTTACTGAGTGCGTACCAAAATCTATACCTACATGATCGGGCAACTTTGCCATATTTTGAGCAGTTTATAACTAAATAGTTTATATATCATATCAAAAAGTAATTTGATTTTGTATTAACCTAAATACTTCTCGATTTCTTTAACAAGTCCTTCGTAATCCAAGTCAATTTTTACAAGATATGAAGAAGCACCTAGATCAAAAGCCTCTTTAATAACTGTATCACTTGTCATATTCGTAAGTATAACGACAGGAATATCTCCGTATTTCTCTTTGTTACTCTTCATTGCCTTCAATACTTCTAATCCATCAACTCCTGGCATCATTAAATCTAAGATCAGAAGATCAATACTACCCAATTGAGATGAAAGCATATCTAATCCCTGGTAACCATCTGCAGCTGTCATACAACCAAAACCTGCAGACTCTACCAACTCTTTGTAGGAGTCTAGTAAGTCTTTCTCATCTTCCACAATTAGTATTGTCTTAGCCATATTTATAACTTAACAATTTAATATCTAAATTCTATTTTATATATTACCAGTTTATTCCCTCTGTTGAAACTACGGCTTGTCTAAATACCTCCCTGTTTACAGGTGTACTCTCTCCTAAGTACCAATCTACAGGTTGTGCTGCAAGGTCAAATCTTACAATGTAGTTTCCACCCGATGATTCTGTATATGCAATATTAAAGGAGTTAATATCTACGCTTGGAGAATTCAATCCAATTGTGTACATTCGATAATCTTCTGTTGTTCCATCAAAACATTTGTCATGATTATCCCACAGATCTTTTGTAGAGGTCTTGATTACATATCCCATATCACTTTCGGGATTCATATCTCTAAAGAATCCAATACATATCCAGTTGACATAACCGTATGGTTTAAAGTGTATCTCATTCCCAGTTACATTCTCTCCAAGAGGTAGGGCATAAACAGAAGGGATATCTATATTCTCATTATCTGTAACTTGGTCGTTTTCTGCATCATATGTCCTTGCATCTATAGAGTTGTAAACACTCACATCAGCAGGATTAGAATTTCTCACAGTTCGTCTTACAAGTTCAAGAACAAATTCTGTTTCATTTCTTACTCTTGTTTTGTTGCTAGATACAGTAGAAATCTTAATCAAAGTAGATAGGGTGATGGACGCAATGAGCATTACCATCCCCATAATTGCAATGGTTATTAACATTTCTACCAAACTAAATCCTTCGTATTTCTTATTTTTAAAATCTATCATCGTGTCACAACAGTAAAATAAGAATAGTCTTTAACATTGTTTCCTCTTGTTATTGTTCCATCAGAGTTGAGTTCCCCGACAAGAATATTACCTGACAGATACCTGTCTTCAACAGAGTATGGTTCAAAGCAGTAGATCCTAAAAAAATCTTCATTTATTGCAGCACTAGAAACATACTCACTTCTTTGGGCATCTGCTTCAAGATAGAGGATATTACCATCGAGACCCTGCTTGAAAGTATATGTACCACTTTCTGTTAATGGAACATAACATCCTGAGTTATCTGGGAACAGATCTTCTCCTGTTAATTGCTCTTGTCTTGCGATTTCTTTTACAATCTCAGAACCCTCAAGTGCATACTGCGTCATGGTATCAATTTTTTCATTTTGGATTACCCCTTGCATGGTATTTACAGCTATCTGCATAAGAACAACGGAAGAAGCTCCTACAACCATAATGGCAATAAGTGCTTCTACAAAACCCAATGCTTCATATTTTAGATGCTTCTTCTTTGTCATAATACTGATGAGGATATTTTCCCTGATAGATTATTTATTACAAATTGTCTAGTTCTTCCTGTTCCCTGTGGATCCATTGTTAAAACAAAATTAACTACATTTTCAGCTTGGCTTCCATCTCCATTGTAATTGATTAACTCTCCATCTGTGTTGTAGAAGAAAGCTCTTCCTGAGATTGATTCAAATACAACATATCCAATACTATCATCAATTACTGTATCTGACTTTGGAAAATCTATAGATGTATCAAATCCGGCCAGGGTTGCAAGACCCTCTTCACTACAACTGGAGGATGGACCAATAACCCTATCAGTTGGAAGCCATCCATTCCGATTACTCCCAACATTTGCTGTTGGATTGTATGCAGGCAAATTGGATTTTGTTTTAATATCTCCGTAGTCAGGAAATGGAGAACACCATTTAAACATTCTATGGATGCCTGTTGTTGTTGTTTGTGTAAAATCTATCCCTAAACCATACAGCCAAGATTCTCCAGGATTTCTCTCTAACAACATAGCTTGTCTTTGAACTGTTCTTACGTTCTGTTCCAAAGTTAGCATATATTCATTCATCTTAACTGTATTTTGTAATCCATCGAAGGATGCAAAGGTCATTGCACCAAGGATAGAGAATATGGAAAGAACCACTAAGAGCTCTAAAAGAGTGTACGCAGGATATTTTCTTTTGAGAGTAGAAAACAAGGCAGTATATACTTAATTCAATACTTAAATGTATCACAGAAAAGAAGTAGTATCAATCTACTGACTTTGTGTAAAGTAATCTTTCTTTCGCCAATCAGAATCGTCAAGACTTAACACTGAAAGTGCAGACGGGTCTCCACTTTCCAGAGAGTCAATATCTTGAGAAAGAATAGGGGTGTCTTCTGGCAATATCCCAATTCCATCTCCTGTACAGTAAAATCCTCTTTGGTTTTGGTCATCCACTCCTCCCAGAGAAACACAAACGATAACGAATTGTTGATCATATATATCTACTGCATAGTAGTATGTCGCATCAGATCCTCCATCAAACTTCGTTTCTTCCTCAATGTAAGGAACAAGGATATGTTGGTCAGTAGTTCCGTTATACCCAAGTGCATAGGAAAAAAATTCTCTCTCAATACAACCGCTACAACTTCCTAACTCGGGATATTTCTTATTATCTAGTTTGTATTTAACTAATGCAGCGTATAGATTTCTAGCAGCATCTTTGTGGTATGTATCCTGACTCTTCTGTATAGCATATCTTCCAATTGCAATTCCAAGAGCAATTAGGATAATGAGAATGCCCATTACAACAATCAATTCTATGAGGGTAAATGCTTTGTATCTCTTGTTCATATGATAATAATTTATCATATTCCCATCCATTTAAGAAGCAGTTCATAGATAGCTTCCCCATATAAAACAGAGATGCTAAAGGCTAGGGAGATAAATGGTACCATTGGAATTTTTGCCTTCTTAATGTCCGTTTTTTTCTTAATAACAAAGATTAGTGAGTAGAGTAGCGCGATGAAGATTGCTAACCAGAATGTAATTAGAAACTCACCAAATGTTTGGAGTATACCTATGCTAAAGAGGATAAGGATGTCTCCCAAGCCAAAGGATTTTTTAAAGATATTTATCAGTAGCAATACTCCACAGATAATAAGTGGCAGATATATACTTTCAAGATTAAGATTAAAGAAGAAAAAAAGGAGAAGAGAAAGACCAAGCATTACATGCACCAGATTTTTAGGAACAGAATTACTAAGATAGTCGTAGCAAGAGAGTACAAACAGAAAGAGAACAATTACAAAAAAGAATAGGGGGATGTGGTAAAGATAGAAGAGAAGAAAGATGCTCCCAAGAATTAACTCTGAGATTGGGTAGTAGATACTTACAGTTGATTTACAATTCGGACATCTTCCTTTGTAGAATATATAACCAAGGACTGGAAATAGCTGTTTCCAATTAAGAGGTTTGTTACATTTCTCACAATGGGAATTAAGAGTTACTATCTTGGGATACTTGTATCCCTTTTCTAGTCTATATACCGTAGCGTTAAGAAAACTAGCAAGTGATGCACCAAAAAAGAATATGCAAAGATAGATAATAATCATTTTTGATTATAACATAGTAAAAGAAAAACCCCTCGTGAGAGGGGTTTTAAAAGCTTGTTCTTTTGATTTATTCCCAAGCGTTACCATCCCAACCAGAAACGCTATTTGCTATTGCAGAATCTACTATAGCAGTATACTGAGCATCACCAAATTCGATATTCTTATCTGTAACAAGTCCTCCTAGCAAATCGTCATCTCCGAATCCGTTTCCATTACAGTAGATTCCTCTCTCTTTTACATCTAACAATCCTCCAAGTGTGACACATACCAAGACTGACTGTTGCTGCTCATCTTCGACAAAGTAGTAGAAAGTAGCTTCTGTACCACCCTTAAATGCTCCCTGATCAAGATAATCAAAAAGAATATTGTCAGCAGGAGTAACTCCTTCTACCAACAATGTAGCTGGTGCAACCTGTGCTGGAAACTCTCTTTCATCAGTATAGTAAGCCTGTAATCCAGTATATAGCTGATCTACAGCATTCTGGTGTGCTACATCATTTGCTCTATTGATAGCAAATCTACCAGCAGTGATACCTACAGCCATAAGGATAATAAGGATACCCATAACGATAAGCATCTCTACTAGTGTAAAGGCTTCATAGAAATTCCTTCTCATATATTTGGAACAGTTATAAATTTATCTATTAATAAGTTACATAACTTTCAAATCCATGTCAATACCTATCCAATTGCTGAAGACAGCTGGAACATAGGCATATACACGGCCAAAGCTATGAAACCTACAGCCAAACCCATTATGACCAAGAAAACAGGTTCTAAAATTGAAGACAGGTTACTTGTTGCAACATTGACTTCTTCTTTGTAATACTGAGACACCTTCTCCAAAACTATATCTATCTCTCCCGTTTCTTCTCCAACAGCAATCATACTGCTTACTAGAAGAGGGAAGTACTCACTCCTTGCAATTGGTATTGCTAAAGCACCACCTTTTTCGACTTCTTCTTTAGCTTCCATTACTGTATCTCTAAACATCTCGTTCTTTAGGGATTGAGCGGTTAGTTCTAGCGCCTTCATAATTGAAAGACCACTACCTAGAAGCAATGCCAACAATCTAGTAAATTGAGATAGCTGTATTTTTGTAATAATTGCACCAATAGCGGGAATCTTCAGTACAAGCTTGTCAAAATTTCTCTTACCTTTCTTTGTGTCTAAGTAGTACTTCATACCAATAACTACTACAGCGATAACAACTATGATTGCCCACCAGAACTTAAGGAAGAAATCACTCATACTCATCAAAATTCTCGTAACCAAAGGTAGTTCAGCACCGAAATCCCCATAAATCTCAGCCATTGAAGGGACAAGAACAAGCATCATTAGGACCATAACAACAACAATAATGACAAGAATGATAATAGGGTAGATCATTGCAGACCTTAATTTGTCTCCCAAGGTTTTACTCTCCTCTAACTCTGTAGCTAATCTCTCTAATATTGTTTCTAAATTACCACTTTCTTCTCCTGCTTCTATTAGATTTAATGTAATTGGATCAAAAACATCTGATTGTTCTCTAAAAGAGTCTGCGAAAGATTTTCCTGATTGAACCGAAGACAAAACTTCTTTTAACACTCGTTTGAACATGGGATTTGAAGCCTGCTGTACCATAATTTCTAATGCTCTGGTAAGAGGAAGTCCAGCACCAACCATCGTTGCCATTTGCCTCATGAAGACGACTTTGTCTTTCATTGGGACTCCACCGATATTTATCTCCGCCAATTTTTCCCAATCCAAACCGAATGATTCTTTTATGGTAACTATGATTAAACCTCTATCATGAAGAATGTCTGTAACTGCTCCCGCATCCTTAGCTTCCATATCTCCATTTACAATTTTCCCACTTGTATCTCTGGCAGAGTATTTAAATTTTTTCATTTGCTATGCTTTTAGTAATCTTAAAACTTCTTCTGGATATACAGCATACTCTTGAGCCCTCTGTACATTTATAGATCCCTCCCTTACGAGGTTCACCAATGCTTTCTCCAAAGATACCATACCCAAATCTGAGCTTGTTCTTATGACATTATCTATCTGATGAGTCTTACCCTCTCTGATCAGATTCCCAACGGCAGAATTCATGATCATGATTTCAGATACTGCTCGTCTTCCACCCTTATCTAAAGGTATCAATCTCTGAGCGACAACTGCTTGTAAAATGTTTGATAGTTGAGCCCTTACCTGCTGTTGCTGATTCTCTGGGAATACATCGATTATACGGTCGAGTGTTTGAGAGGAACTATTCGTATGTAACGTAGCAAATACCAAATGGCCTGTTTCTGCCAAGGTTATTGCAGCAGCAATAGTTTCGAAATCTCTCATCTCTCCTACAAGAATAACATCTGGGTCTTGTCTAAGAGCACTTCTAAGAGCAATCTCCCACGAATGGGTGTCATCGTTCATCTCTCTTTGATCTATTAAAGCTTTCTTACCTTCGAAAAGATACTCAACAGGATCCTCAATTGTAACTACATGACAGAATCTGGTTCTGTTAATGTCTTCTATTATTGCTGCCAAGGTTGTACTCTTTCCGTGTCCTGTTGGACCAGTGACAAGTACAAGCCCTTGTTTTAATTTTGCAAATTGATGATAAAGTTGTGGAAGAAGTAATTCCTCGATTGTTCGAATACGAGAGGGGATTAATCTAAATGCAGCAGAGAGACTCTTCATAGAGTAGTAAGCATTTACCCTGAACCTAGCATTGTTTCCCTCAGGATATGTATATGCATAGTCAATTTCTCTGTTTACTTCTAGTAGTTCTTTCTTTTCATCTGAGAGTGTACCAAGTATTAGTTCCTCCGTATCTTCTGGTGACAAGATCTTTTCTCCTACCTCTTGCAACTCTCCGTCAATTCTAATGATTGGAGGATATCCAGGGGAAAGATGAAGATCTGAGGCCTCTTTACTAACAGTCAAGGCGAATAGTTCCTGCATTGTATATTTCCCATTTGCAGGAGTCATCATTTCTTCACCCTTTTTAATCTCTTCCTCTTTTAATATTGGTTCTGCTAAATTGTTTGCCTTAGGTTCTCTAACCATGGCTTTTGGTTTTTTGAAATCTGGCATGATGTCATTCAAACTGTCTGGTGCTTTTCCAAGGGAACTTAATGTCGAGACAGCAGAAGCAGCTGGAACAGAATCTTCGGTTGGAAGAATCCCTACATCCGAGCTTTCCTGTTTTAATCCTGGCATTTCTGTTGGCTTAGCGATATATTTAACCTCATCTATATCTGGCTCTGGAGGAGTAGGGGGAGTTGTACTCTGAACTGCAGGTTGATTGCTAGCTGCAAAATCTGGATACGAAAATTTTGCATTACTATTTGGGGCAGTTGTATTTTCCATATTATATTTATACCAAAAATTTACTCTTTTGAAACCCTCATGACTTCTTCTAGCGAAGTTATACCCTCCAAGGCTTTCAGATAACCATCTTGTGTCATAGTGAGCATACCGTTTTCAAGTGCTACTTTTTCTATTTCTTTGTCTGAGACATTTTCCATCATCATTCTACTTATCCTGTCCGTAACATCTAGTACTTCAAAGATACCAATTCTTCCAGCATATCCTGAACCACCACATTTATCACATCCCTTACCTCTGTAAAGATAGATTGTTGGTTCTCCACCCGGACCAACTTCTGGTGCTTTAAAGAAATTCTTGTCAGCCTCCACCGAAGAGGCTTTTGAAACACCAACTCTCTTAAGATACTCAACCAGATTAAATCCCTTTGCAGTAGATAGAATCTCATTGATGTTTGCAACTATTTCTGGTGTAGCAGGATACGATTCAATACAATTTTGGCATACCTTTCTTGGAAGTCTTTGCGCTACAACAACTCTTACTGTGGAAGAGAGAAGAAATGGCTCAATACCCATATCTAAAAGTCTTGGTATAGCTGCAGCAGCACTGTTCGTGTGAAGAGTAGAGAGTACTAAGTGTCCTGTTAGGGAAGCTTGTACGGCTAGTTCTGCCGTTTCCTGGTCTCTGATTTCTCCGACCATTACGATATCTGGGTCTTGTCTAAGAACAGAACGAAGTCCACTTGCAAATGTGAGTCCTGCATCTGGGTTAATCTGCACCTGTGTAACACCTGGCACTCGGATTTCTACTGGATTTTCTAAAGAGATTATGTTTACCTTAGGATCATTTACCTTCATCAAGGAGCATGCCAAAGTTCTTGTTTTTCCACTACCTGTAGGACCTGTAACCAACACAATACCGTTTGTAACTTCAAGACTATCTAAGAATATCTTATATGCATTACCACGAAGACCTGTGGATTCAAGGGTTATGCCATCTGTTTCAGATTCTAGTAACCTCATAACTGCCTTCTCACCAAATATTGTTGGCATAATTGAAACACGAAGGTCAATCTTCGAACCATTTACTTTTATGGGGAATCTACCATCTTGTGGTAATCTTTTTTCGTCAATTTTTAAATTCGAAAGAATTTTTACCCTTGAAACAATTGCTGGACCTAAATCTCTTGGAAGAGTTAATCTCTCTGTCATTACACCATTAATCCTGAATCTTACTCTTAATCTTTTTTCCATTGGCTCGATATGGATATCTGAAGCTTTGGAAATAGCTGCATACTGAAGTATTGCATTTACAATTCTTGCAACAGGAGCATTGCTAAGGTTATTACTACTTAAAAGATTTGGATCTTCACTTATCTCTGTTACAGGAACATCTACATCTTCGAGAGCTTCTGTTACCTCTGAACTCATTACTTCTCCAATTCTCCTATCTAATACAGAATTGATACTCTCCCTAGTTGTAATATTTACAATTAATCTAGTTCCAGGGGGATATTTTCTCTCAAGTGCCTGCGTAGCCTGAACATCGAAAGGATCTTCCATAGCTACCTTTACAAAATCCTTGCCTCTATCAAAAGGAACTGCTCTATATTTCTGCAAACCATCTACATTTACCTCAGCAATAGTACCCTCTGGAATTTCCATATTTCTTAGATCGATATATGGAATACCAAAAATATCTGATTTTGCCTTCGCTAAATCATCCTCAGTAACAAGACCAAACTCTTTGATTATTACCTCTTCTGTCTTTGGGGAACGGCTTCTTTCAACAAGGACCTTTCTGACGTCCTCCTCTTTTATCAGACCTTTCGTCTCGAAATATTTTAATAGCGAACTCTTAGAATCCATTTGGCAGTTTTTTAACTAATACTATTCTTAGTTTATTCTAATACCTTACTACAGTCAATATTTATATATATGATAGAATCAGATATGACATATCTTCTAATAAACAATAACCAGAAAATACTCGAGAGCAATCTTGTGCTTTTGGTTAACAGATTTTTGAAAATGAATTTTGTTAAATTAGAAGAGTTTTTCGGTGTACCAGATATACATATTGTAGATGGTAGACAACAGAACAGTATTGGTATAGATGAGATAAAAGCACTTCAAAATGAGATGATTTTTCAACCATTCGACAATGCTTCTCAATTAGCAATTATTCTTGACAGTCACAAGTTGACACCTCAAGCACAAAATTCTTTCCTCAAAACCCTAGAAGAGAGTAGTGACAACACGATATACATACTCTGTGTAAACAATGAAAAGAATCTTCTTCAAACCATAATTTCCAGAGGTAAGTTAATATATGCAAAAGGAGATGTAGAGAAAAAAGAAGAGGATACTTCAGATATCCTTGAGCTTGATCTCGTTGAACAGTTTCAACTTGTGGAGAAGATTTCAAAAAGCAAAGAGGATTCTCTGCTGTTCATTGAGAACATTGAAAGTATATTTAAGAAGAAACTTGAATTTGAAATAAAAAATGGTAAGATTGAGAGCCCAAAGAAGTTAAAAAGTGCTTTAGATTTGTTAAATGATTCTAAGAAAAAGATAGATTCAAACTGTAATAAAAAGCTTGTATTAGAGGCACTAATTGTATCTCTAAATACTTAACATTCTTGCCAAAAAAAGGTAAAATATAGGATACTTGTGCTTGGAAATTAAGTTACTAATTCATACAATATAATGCCAAATAAGAGCGACTACGGAGCATCAAATATTCAAGTACTCAAGGGCTTAGAGGCTGTACGAAAAAGACCAGCAATGTACATTGGTTCTACAGATAGAACCGGTTTACACCACATATTCACAGAGATCTTGGACAACTCAGTAGATGAGGCAATCGCTGGATACTGTTCAAATATCTGGGTAATTTTTAACAAAGATGGTTCACTTACAGTTCGAGATAATGGTAGAGGTATTCCAGTTGCAATCCACCCTGAAACAAAAGTTTCAACATTAGAAACCGTCATGACCAATCTTCATGCTGGAGGAAAATTTGACGATGGGGCATACAAAGTATCTGGAGGACTACACGGTGTTGGTATGAAATGTACAAATGCACTTTCAGCACAGATGACAACTACAGTTAGAAGAGATGGGGGAATTTTTCAACAGGTATATGAGAGAGGTATTCCAAAAGCACCTGTTAAGCAAATTGGAGATTCTAACGAGACAGGCACAGAACATACCTTCCTTCCAGATTCCACAATTTTCGATGAGATTGAATTTGACTTCCAAACAATTGTTAAAAGCTGCAGACAGCATGCATACTTAACAGCAGGACTAAGAATTTCAGTAATAGATGAGAGAGAAGAGAAACATACTAGATATGACTTGTACTTCGAAGATGGAATTAAATCATATGTACAGTTCTTGAATATAGATGAAAAATCCATTGGAGAGGATCCTTTCTACATGAACAAAGAGGAAGCAGGTGTACTCGTAGAGGTCTCCCTTCAATATACAGATGGCATGGAAGAGGATGTTAGATGCTACACAAACAATATCATCAACCCAGAGGGTGGTACACATTTAGCAGGATTTAGAACTGCACTTACAAGTGCATTTAATACATATGCACAAAAGGCAGAATTACTAAAAGGATTGAACGGCACTCTAAATGGTGATGATACAAGAGAGGGTCTAACTGCAGTAATATCTGTAAAGGTACCAAATCCTCAGTTTGAGGGACAGACAAAAATCAAACTAAATAATCCTGAAGTTAAAAGTATCGTTGGTAAATTAGTAAGAGATGAACTTCTTGTATATCTTGAAGAGCATCCAAATGAAGGAAAGAATATAATTGGAAAAGCAGTTTTGGCCAACAGGGCAAAAGCTGCTGCAAAAGCTGCAAGAGATGCTGTAATTAGAAAAGGTGTTCTTGAGAGTACAAGTCTTCCTGGTAAATTAGCAGACTGTTCAAGTAAGGATCCCGCAGAGAGTGAATTGTTTATTGTAGAGGGAGATTCTGCAGGTGGTAGTGCAAAGCAGGGTAGGGATAGACATACTCAGGCAATTCTTCCACTTAGAGGAAAGATTATGAATACACAAAAATACAGAGTCGATAGAGTTCTTGCAAATAATGAATTCAATGATATAACAACTGCATTAGGAGTTGGAATAGGTGATACATTAGATGTGTCCAAGCTTAGGTACCACAAAATTATTATTATGAGTGATGCAGATGTTGATGGTTTACATATCACAACTTTGGTATTAACACTTCTGTTTAGATTCTTTAAACCTTTAATAGAGCAAGGTTATATATATGTTGCACAACCTCCTCTACATAAGGTAGAGATTGGGAAAAAGAAATACTACTTCCTTAACGATGCGGAGAAAGATGCTTTTGTTAAAGAAGCAAAGAGGGAAGGAAAAGTTCCCGTAGAGAACAGATTCAAAGGATTGGGAGAGATGAATCCAGACCAACTTTGGGAAACAACAATGAGTCCAGAAACTAGAGTTCTTAAGAGAGTTGAAATACAGGATGCAGAAGAGGTAGAGAAAACATTTGAGATGTTAATGGGAAATGAGGTTCCTCCAAGAAGAAGATTTATACAGATGTATGCAAGTAAGGCTACTTTAGATATTTAAATTATATATGTTTTACAATGAGTAATATATTTTCAGGTATGAAAGAAGTAAATGATGTTAACACACCAGAGTCAGCAGAGTTTAAGCAGTTATTAAATATGAAGCTTGCTGCAGAATTAACCAAGTTCCACGAACCAATATTAACTACAATAATGGAAGATCCTAACGAAGAGATGAAAGAAACAATCCAAGAAGAGCTCCATGTCGATGAAAGGATAACACTCGAATCAAACGCTTCTGGCGAAATGATAAGAGCAAATATCCTTACAAAAGATAATCAAAGAACTTTTTATCTAGATTTAACTACCAAGGATGATCCTGGCTTAGAACAAATTACCAAAGGAACATATGATAAGCTGATTGAATATGTTCAAGATCCAATATTGGTAATGCAAAACGTAAAAGAGACTTTACAAGATAACGCTATTTAATAACCATTAACCATGCCAGACGAAATAGAAAATAAAACAGAAGAAACAAGTGATATAGATTTTAATCTTTCCTTTAAACAAGGAGAGGTAGTACAAAGATCCATTGTAGATGAGATGAAAAGTAACTACCTGGATTACTCTATGTCCGTTATTGTATCAAGAGCACTACCAGAGGTAAAAGATGGTCTTAAACCATCACAGAGAAGAATTCTAGTAGCAATGAACGACCTAGCCCTAACACCAACAGCACACTACAGAAAATGTGCAAAGATTGCAGGAGATACATCCGGTAACTACCATCCTCACGGTGAGTCCGTAGTATATCCAACACTTGTAAAACTAGCTCAAGATTTCTCAACAAGATATGTCCTCATAGATGGACAGGGAAACTTTGGTTCCATTGATGGAGATAGTGCAGCAGCAATGAGATACACAGAGGCAAGAATGGGAAAGATTACCATTGAACTCCTTCGAGATTTGAATAAGGGTACAGTTACATTTACTCAAAACTACGATGGCACAAGATTAGAACCAACTGTTCTACCAGCTCTTTTTCCAAATGTCTTGGCAAATGGCACAGATGGTATTGCCGTAGGTATGGCAACTAAAATGCCCCCACACAATCTCAGGGAATTAATCACTGCATTGCAGGACATGATTAAGCGAGGAAACAAATGGGAAGGACAAGGGATATACAATGAGTTAAGAAAAGCTAAGGAAGCAAAGGAAGTAATTCCACAAACCTTAAACTCTAAGCCAGAGGATTATCTAGAAAACTACGTAGATCTTGCAGATCCCGAACTTAGCAAAAACATCGATGAATTAAGGCTGAAAATTAAAGAAGAGAAATCGGTACTGTATCCAGAGTTCAAGTCAGATATTACTCCTCTAGATTTAATTGAAATAATTCCTGGGCCAGATTTCCCAACAGGAGGAATAATATATGACCAAAAAGAAATCCTTAATGCATATGCAACTGGAAGAGGAAGAATACTTCAAAGAGCAAAGGCTTCAATCATAGAGGGTAAACAGGGAAGATTCAATATCATAATTACAGAAATACCATTCCAGGTTAACAAAGCACATATGATTGAGAAGTTCGCTGAACTTGTTAAAGACAAAAAGATCGAGGGTATCGCAGACATTAGAGATGAATCGAATAGGGAAGGAATGAGAGTAGTTATTGTTCTAAAAAGAGATGCACAACCAAAAGCAGTCTTAAACAAACTCTACAAATATACTGAGATGCAGAAAGTCTTCAATGCGAATATGATTGCATTGGTAGAACAAGAGCCAAAGACATTGCCCTTAAAGAGAATCTTAGAGCTTTTCCTCTCCTTTAGATTAACAGTAACAATTAGAAGATACGAATTTGATTTGGCAGAGGCAAGATTTAGAGCACATATATTAGAGGGATTACTAAAAGCACTAGATCTTTTAGATGAAGTCATTGCAACTATTCGTGGTTCTAAAACACAAGAGAGTGCAAAGACCAACCTTATGGATAATTTCAAATTTACAGAGGTACAGGCACAAGCGATCTTAGATATGCAGCTTAGAAGATTGGCTGCTCTTGAGAGAATGAAATTACAAAATGAATACAAAGAATTACAAGAGAATATTAAAGAGTACAATGAAATTCTTGAAAATCAAGATCGTGTACTTGAGATAATTGCAAAAGATTTAGATGAGATAAAAGAGAAGTATGGTGATGACAGAAAAACAAAGGTTATTAAAGGACAGGTAAATGAAATCTCCGAAGAGGATATGGTTGCAAATGAGGAGATGCTTGTAACAATTACACACTCCGGATATATTAAGCGCTTACCACCAGATACATACAAGTCCCAAAGAAGAGGTGGAAAGGGTGTTTCAGGAGGAGAAACCAAAGAGGGTGACTTCATAGAGCACGCATTCCTTTGTAACACACATGATGAGCTTCTTCTGTTCACAAACAGAGGTAGAGTCTTCAACATTAGAATATTTGAAATTCCAGAATACGGAAGAACAGCAAAGGGTTTGCCTTTAGTAAATCTTGTACAGCTAGAACAGAATGAAACCATTAACTCCGTATTAACTAGAAATCCAAATGGTACCATCACAGAAAAAACAGAGGATGGAAAAGAAATAGCATACTCATACTTCCTCATGGCTACCGAGAAGGGTGTAATAAAGAAAACAGCTCTTGAAGAGTACAAGAAGATTAGGTCCAATGGGTTAACAGCAATTAAACTTGAGGATGGAGACCAGCTTACATGGGTAAAGCCAACAACTGGAAATAACGACATCGTTATTGTCACTGCAGATGGTAAATCTGTGAGATTTAAAGAGTCGGATGTAAGACCTATGGGAAGAAGTACAAAGGGAGTAACAGCTATCAAATTTAAGAATCCTACCGACTATGTAGTAGGAATGGGAATAATTAAGGATGACAAAGAGAAATTGTTAACACTTTCAGACAATGGGTATGGCAAGATGACAACATTAAAAGAGTATCCTCTACAAAAGAGAGGTGGTACAGGGGTCTTTACATTTAGAGTAACACCTAAAACTGGAAGGATAGCGTCTGCAAGAATAATTGAGAAAGATGAGGAAGAAATAGTGGTTATCTCTCAAAAAGCAAAGGTTATTAGATCTGAACTTAAAGCAGTGCCAACCCTTGGAAGACAAACATCTGGTGTAAAACTAATGAACATGAATGGAGAAGATAGTGTAGCTACAGTAGCTATCCTCTAAGTCTCTTTAGTTCATAATCTATCTTAGACTTATCCTTAAGATTTCTGCTTAATGGATCGTATTTAGCATCTAGATGTTCTTCAATAGCGTCTAATCTATCAGTAACCTCAATATTCATTGTGTAAACCTCCTGAATACTGTTCTCTTGTCTTTTAATATCCCCTCGATTATTTACACTGACAAAGGTAGAGCTTTCCAACATCTCCCTCATTTCACCAACTGTATCTACAATACTGCTAATTCTTCTATCTAGTTCTACATAAATTTTTTCCATCCTTTGTTCAAGTTCATCCATCCTTTGCTCAATGACATCCATTCTCTTCTCAATGGCATCCATCCTTTGCTCAATGACATCCATCCTCTTCTCAATGGCATCCATTCTCTTGTCCAACGCATCAAATCTTGGAGAAAGTATCTTCTCAATAGCCTTAAGGTCTTCTTTTGTTAACATTCTGGAAGGATTTTTAATTTAATATCATATTTTACAATCTCCCTTTTTATATTTCCTGACCTAGAAAGACATAGTAACTTCTTGTAGTAAAAGTTTAACCTCTAGTAGTATAATTAAATGTTCTTTTTAAATAGTACACAAAGATTTCATATCCGTGTGCTTACATATAGCGTGTTTTAATATCTCTCTATTCTAAAGGAGGAGACGATGGCAAGAGAAGATAACGATGGGAAATTTCTCACCCTAGGGCTAGCACTAGTAGCAATACTATTTTTCTATTATGCCCTCAAGCAATCCATACAATCTGATTTGCCAAGACTCACTCGCCTTGGAACAGAAGAAACAACGATGCTAAGTTCTTTCCCGACATTTTTCTCTGAAGGAGAATATCTCTGCTTCCCAACCATTGGGAAACATATCTTCTTCCAAGACTTAGGCGGGAAAAAAGAGATTTGCCAAAGGGGTGAAAAAATTAATGTCGACAAAAATTACCAAACATATATCTGGTACAGATAACCAATGAGTGGGAGTTAATACCCCTTAATTCCCACTCAGATTTGAAACACGCTATCTCTTTTATGTTAATATGTTGTGTTATGGCAGAATTCTTTTCAAACATTTG
>Ga0209416_1001436_pt1 | contig 16405 bp, 19 predicted proteins | sample RifGroF1_FD_184001 | JGI IMG/M metagenome (GOLD analysis project Ga0209416, IMG submission 184001) | Groundwater microbial communities from Rifle, Colorado, USA - Groundwater F1 (SPAdes) (version 2) | ecosystem: Environmental > Aquatic > Deep subsurface > Groundwater | place: Rifle, Colorado...
TACCCGCCGCATCACACGTACGAAATATCGCACCAACATTGAATGCCGAGCGAATGTTTTCTAGAATTATGTGGATTGGGTATTTTTTCATTTCATATACTCTAGTTTCGACTATCTTTTTATCTTCCTCGGTCATTTTCTCTAAAGTCTTCTCTATTTCTTTTTGTTCTACATCATTTACATAGGATATGTTCTGGTTATTGTTTTCCTTTTTATATATCATTATATGAAATATAACATTTGGTGCATTATACCTGAAGTAGCTTCGAATGTTATAATTTCAGCATGTTTATATCCAGACCAGCCGCAGAAATTTTAAGTTTCAGGAATGATTCTTTATTTGAGAAGTATCCTTTGTTATCTAAAATTCGTGAAGTTGTTTGTGGTTATTGGGAAAGTGAATATAGAGAAGTTGATTTTGCTTCTAATGACTTATATGACAATGGTCTAGATAATGCGAGATTTTGGGCTACAAAGACCAGCGAGAGATGTCCTTGTGTTGTATCAATACTACAAAATTTGAGCGGAAATTTAAGTGTGATAAATCCTGACACAAAATATGTTTATGGACTAATTCGTATGGTGGATTGTGTTGCATTTCCTATTAATCATTTTATTGGGTTTATTGCAGAACCTGATAAATCAGAACTTTTTGCTTTCTCTCCTGCAAATATGGTTAATGGTAAGGAGCCCTTAATGTCTCTTGATGAAATTAGGAAACGTCTACCTAAATATAAAAGGAAGTTATATCAAAGACTTACTGATGTGGTTCGAATAAATTATTCTGGGGATTTATATAGCTTAGATGATAAGTCAGTACGAAAATTGTTTTCTGTACTCACGAATATTGATGGAGGTAGTATCAGGCGTATTTCAATGACGGATGATAAACATAAGATTTTAAACCTGATTAGTGGAACGCTCAAGGAAGAAGTTGTTAGATTATAATTAAAATAACTACTAATCCAAGTATAATCCTATAAACTCCAAACCATTTTAGACCTATCCTGGCTGTGAATTTGAGCATGAAATTGATTGCTATCAGGCCGGAGATGAATGAGGCCAGAAAGCCAGCTGCCATATTTGAGAAACTCTCGTCCCCTGCTCCGTTTTTCAGAATATCTAGTAAGCCGTAAGCGAACGCCATGGTGATAATTGGAATGCTGATTAGAAAAGAAAAATCTAATGCACTTTTTAGGTCCATTTTCTGCGTGAGGCCTGCGAGGGTTGTTATTCCTGAGCGTGAAGTTCCGCGAATAAACGATATAGGTTGAGCAAGGCCGATTAATAAGGCGCTTAACGAACTTAGTGAAGTGTATTGACCTTTCCCAGATGTTGCAGGCTTTTTTGTTTGTACTGGTTTTCTTTTTTTTAGGTAAAAGTCGGCAAGAATGAGCAATAAACCTATTTGAACAAGCATAAATGCAATTATCCAATTTGATTTTAACTTATCATCGATTGTATCTTTGAATATAAGACCTATTACAGCTGCGGGAATCGTTGCTATTACAATATTTATTACGAGTTTATTTGTGGTTTTATCTTTTCCAATTGATTTAAAAATATCCAGGAGCTTGAAACGATAGACAAATAAAAGCGCGAAAAGTGTCCCCCCGTGAAGTATTACATCAAAACTCGTGCTCTGCTCTTCCCAGTTAAAGAGTTTTGGCAATAGTGCGAGATGCCCTGAACTTGAAACTGGGATGAATTCTGTCAGACCCTGTATTATTCCTAATATAATTGATTGAAACATAATTTCTTTGTTAAAGTTAAAACTAAAGCTAAAGTTAAAGAGATATTAATTTATCAGATTTACCCCATTTTATCCAACTTATATACTTATCACTTATCCAATTCAATAGCTACTTTTTTCGTTTTTTGAACAAGCTCCAGGTCGAAAATATTTGCGATCTTAAGGTTCGGAATACCAGATTGCTTTGTACCATAGACCTCTCCTGGCCCGCGCCTGTGAAGGTCGTATTCAGCAAGTTTAAATCCGTCATTTACTTCAGTGAAATATTTAAGCCTTGCTTTTTGTTCGGGAGTTGGCTTTGTTGATGTAAATAGAAAACACCAAGCTTGTGCATCTGAGCGTCCAACACGCCCACGGAGCTGGTGAAGCTGTGCAAGACCGAACCTCTCTGCTCCTTCGATGACAATGATATTAGCATTTGGAATATCTATCCCGACTTCAATAACAGATGTTGATACAAGGATATTAATCTTTTTGTCTGCAAAATCCTGGAAATCGGAAAGGATTTGTTTTTTCTGTGCAGGTTTAATTTTTCCATGAAGAATTTCCATTTTTTGTTTTGGAAGGTTCTCTTGTAAGTTTTTATAAACCTGCTTCACTGATTTAATTTCTTCTATCTCTTCGCTCTCTTCGATTAATGGCGCGATCCAGAAGACCTGTAGGCCTTCCCCGATCTTTTCGGCAATCCACTTGAGTGCATCCCCTCTTTTTTCTTCAGGAACAAGGTGGGTTTTTACTATTTTTCTTTCCTTAGGCTTATTTTTTAATTGACTAACTTCAAGATCTCCAAATAGTGTTAAAGCAAGTGTTCGTGGTATTGGCGTTGCTGTCATGCTAAGAAAATGAGGTGAGATCTTTTTTGTCTTGTCAGTAAAACTTTTTCTAAGTTCTGAACGCTGCTCTACTCCGAACCTGTGCTGCTCGTCAATTATTATCAGACCTAGCTTGTCCAGATGTTCATATTTTTGATAAAGCACGGCATGAGTGCCAATTATTATATCTGCTTTATCTGTTCCAGGGTCAATTTCGTTCCCTTTCGAATTAGACGAAACTAATTGAACTTTGATATTAAAGTCCTGTAGTATCTCTGAAAATGTTTTGTAATGCTGGTCTGCGAGAACTGTTGTCGGGACCATAATTACAACTTGATGACCGGAATTTACTACCAAGAGACTTGCTGCAATTGCAATAATCGTTTTTCCGCTTCCTACATCTCCGCTAAGAAGCCTATTCATTGGGTGTTCGTCTTCAAAATCAGTTAATATCTCCTGTATTGCTCCTTCTTGGTCTTTCGTAAGCGAAAAAGGTAAAGATTTTATAAATTTGTCGAGTAATTCTCTGGCTGGCTTTATTCGTGGCCCATGATATTTCGCGATTGCCCTTCTCCTCTTCAGTATTTTTCTTTGGATTGCGAGGAGTTCTTCAAATGCCAGCCTGTTCTTGGCTTTTTGAAGTATGCCTTCATTTTCTGGGAAATGAATAGATTCCAAAGCCTGTTTGTGAGAAATGAGTTTATATTCATCAATTATGTTTTCTGGTAAAGTTTCTCGCAGGTCCTCGATGTATTCCAATTTATCGGTAAGCCATTGGACACGACTTCGAAGCCATTTATTGGATAAACCTGCGGTTAGTGGATATATAGGGGTGATAAGTCCGACATGGGTTTGTTTTTCTTTCAACTCTTCATAGTCTGGGGATTGGACCTGTGGTTTGTAGCTTTTGGGATTTAATTTGCCTGAAAAAATGTATTGATTCCCAGCTTTTAATGATTTCTTTAAAAAAGGTTGGTTGAACCATACAAGATCTATTTGTGCACTTTCATCTTCGACTGTGGCTGTTTGGATAGTCATTCGTCGCCCGCGTATTCTAATACTCTTGATCTTTAAAACAGTCGCGACAAAAGCAAGCTTCTCTTCTCTATTGAGATCAGTAATTCTATGACGTATAGATGAATCGAAATAATTACGAGGGAAGTAGAATAAAAGATCATTAATTGTTAGAATACCAAGGGAGCTAAGTAGTTCCCGGTATTTTGGCCCGATTAGAGGTATTTTTGAAACAGGATCGTTAAGTTTCAAGGCCTGCTTTTAAAAATCCAATTAATTGATTATTATGAGATTGGTTATAAATATTGCACCAGGCTCAACACTGGTACAAGGACGATACCGAAAAGTACGACTATCGTTATAATCCACCATATTATCTTTTTATACTTTTTACTTAGTTTCATAAATGAATTTTACTACGAAGAAGGATTTATTGAAAGGGAAAGATGTACTTATTCTTATTGCAATGGGATTGTTTGGGGTGTCTATTCTCTCCCTGGCGTATCAGGTATATGAGAATGAGAAAAATGGAAAAGACGAAAGTTCAATTGAGTCAGTTTTTGTAAATGTTGATATTACTTCTATTGAGAAAGAGTTTACAGGTGATTATTACATTGATTTTTCTATATCAAGCGAAATTAGTGAATTTTGCACTGGTGAGAATGTAAGCTGTCTTTTTTTAGCGAAACAATATGGAAAAACTGTTTCTTCTCCTTCTAGATGTGAGGTGACTAAAGAAAACATCACTTGTGAGGTCCGCATCATTTCCTCTCTTCTCTCTTCTGATAAAGATCAAAAGTTAGGCGAAGCATCTATTCAAATAAAAAAATACGAGGATGGTGTGCTGAACGATTTGGGTGAGAGCCAGAAATTTAACCTTGAATAGAATTAATTTCTAATAGAATAGCTTTCCATAAAAAGTGATTTCCTTTTGTGCATCAACCTCGATTCTTATATGAACTTTTTTTCTATAATATAAATTTAGGTGGTTTTATAGCGGTCTTTTTTAAATTAATACATAATCTGTCTTGAAGATACCCCCTCTTGACTAGAGTGATTGTTATGCAAATGGATACAAGACCTTCGGGAAATCACTTTTAGAAAAAAGTTGAACAGTTTGGCAAACTTCTGTACTATATTCATAACACTTTTAACTAATTTTACTGCGAAGTAAAATTTATCGAGAAACGTCTTTGCAAGCACTGTCCCGGGGATTAAATTACTGCAGAAATCTGTAGTAATTTAGTCCCCTTACCTATTTATATGTGGGTAGAGAAAATTTATGGATATTCTGTATTTAGCGCATATATTGTTATATTTATAGTATACCCTAACTCTTGTGAAGATAGCCGGATTTCGGTTCATTATAACCACAGTCTAAGCCATTCTTCGAGTTTCTAGGCACTTAAAAGGGATTATTATTTCCTTGTAGGTCTCTAATATCATTGAATATAACTTGCTCAATCTACTCTACTTGGATAAAATACCTAATGAATAGGCAAATCAGTGGAATTAAAGAAGGTGAAAAGGTACTTTTCATAACTTACTTTGCATAAAACAGCCCTTACAGCTCGAATTTTTTTTCTACGGTGTCTTGATTACATTGTTTTTACTTATTAAGCTCCTCCTCTATTATCTCAGACATGCCTTCATAGCTTGTTGTACTAACCTGTTCACCATTAATAAATATAGTTGGTGTCCCCGCAATATCAAGTACATCCCCATCTTCCTGGTCCCTATTTACTTTATCAGTATAAGTACCGTTATCTAGCTCTGTTTTAAACTTTTCAAGGTCAGTAATTCCTATTTCTTTAGCGTAATCAGCAAATTTCTCTTTTGCCTGTTCTTTACTTAGGCTACTCCACTCTACTTGAGATTCAAACAATTTATCATGAAATTCCCAAAATTTATCCTGAACTGCTGCCGCCTCTGATGCTTCTGCAGCAGTTTGGGCTAAAGGATGAATGGATTCGAGTGGATAATGCCTGTATACAAATTTTACTCTATCTGAGTAAGTTTCTTGAACCTTTTTGGTCTCGGGGTAAATATTCGCACATGCCGGACATTGGAAGTCACTAAATTCTACAAAGACTACTTTTGAGTCCTCTAAACCAGCAATGTTACTATCATCCCTAACAAGCCTCTGCTCTTTTTCGCCTTCCGGTAAAGGTTTCTTCTCATTTTTGGAAAGTACAACAATTCCACCAACTAATAACAGAACAGTTAATAGGATTGTAACAATAAGTGGCAGGTTCGGATTATCTTTAATTCCTTGCATGTTTTGTGGACTAAAATTTATATTGGAAATTATAGCACGTTTTAAAAATTCTTGATAAGCAGCTCTTTACGGGTTTAGACTAGCAAACTGCGCATTGAAATCTCCTGGGCTTTTTATATCCGAGACATCGTGTTGTACTAAAAAATAATTCGGACATTCTCCTTGTAAGGGACAATTTGGACAATCTCTCATTACTACACCTACATTGTTTACTAGTATTGCACTGGTACGACGACCTAAATTCATTGCTCTGTCTAAAACAGGACAGTCTTCATGCACTTTGGGTTCATGGGCGTGTAATGGATTGATTCTGCTCACATAATAAAGTTGTGCTGGCATTTTATCCCCGTGTTTTGGGCTTGCTGCAATAATGTCACCTGGTTCGAATGTTGTCATTCATTGCATCTAAAAAATGTATTTAACATGCGGTATCAGCTAATATGATACATTAAACTTCTTCAAATACGTCATAAAATTTATCTGCTGGGATCTGTGCATGTGCTGCTGCTCTTTCAAAAAGAGGACATACTGAATTTTCCTGACAATCATAGCACATTCGAGTCAATAAAGTTGGTTTATTATCCGGGGGATCTATGTATATAGCTGCAATTGGGGAGTTTAGTGTGGCTCTTTGCGTTATTGGGCAAGCAGTTAATGGAGAATTTTTATCCCCTGCGCTTAAGGTGACGAAAACACCGTCAGTAAATTCTATTTTATAAGTTACTATATGACTATCCGGGCCTGTCCGCGGATTCGCGAATCTTATTTGGCCACTTTTTAGTGTTGTTTCTGGTCCGTACATAATTATCCAAAAAACATTAAATAAAGTATGATGAGGATGTCCAAGACGATGCTGATTAGAGCTAATGGGAAAAAGAACACGATGAATAGTATTAGTGATAAGAGAATTGACATGGCGACAAACTCTTCTATGAGTGTGCCGAATTGAATGTATTCTAAAAGGCCGAGTCCTGCTAGTATCAAGCTTAATCCAGCAAGGAGTGATAAAATTATTGCGATAGTTGCTATCTGGCCTGAAGAAAGATGTAAATCACGAAGTAGCCATGATCCTGCATAGTCTGTCCAGAACTCCCCTAAAACCCAGCACAATGGTTATTACTCCGTGAATGATTGTTATGATCCCTACAAAAAGTCTCATGATTTGGACATTATATAGAATATTTGCGAAAAATTGAAATTTTTACGTTATAAATATTGTATAATCGGAGTAATGACAGTTTTTAATTAACTTTTTATGGTTTTCAAAAAATGGAAATTTTATTAGTCTGCCTTTTCACTATATGTCCTGTTGCTTTTGTTTTTCTCTTGGGCACTTTCAGATTAATTAATGAATACGAACGTGGCGTGTTGTTTATCCTTGGAAAGTATTCCAAGACAATGGGTCCGGGTCTACATGTAATTATTCCAATTTTTCAAAGGCTGGTAAAAGTCGATATAAGAACTAAGACTGAGGACCTGCAAGACCAGGAAGCTATCACTAAAGATAACGTTTCTACAAGGATTAGTGCTGTTCTTTATTATAAAATTAGTGATGCTGCTAAGAGTGTTATTGCGGTTGAGAATTCCAGATGGGCTACATCTCAGCTTGCAGAGACAACTATGAGGACTATTGTCGGTGAATTCTCTTTGGATGAACTGCTTGCACATAGGGACAAGGTCGCGAGTAAAATTGAACAGATCGTGGAAGCAACTACAACTGAGTGGGGAATTGAGGTCCAAGCTGTTGAATTAAAAGATGTGATTTTACCGGAAAATATGAAAAGAACTATTGCAAAACAAGCTGAGGCTGAACGTGAGAGACGCGCGACAATTATTAGTTCTGAAGGTGAAATGGTCGCTGCTGTGAACCTTGCGAAGGCCGCAAAAACCATGGCGAATACACCTGGGGCGCTGCATCTTAGAACATTGAACTCTATAAATGACATTTCTTCAGACCAGTCAAATACGGTAGTATTTGCTGTACCACTGGAGGTATTAAGGGCTCTTGAAGGCCTGGCAAGGGTTACTGGAGGTGATAAGAAATAGTTTTTATTGATAGGTATTTATTCTTTATTAATTCGATAAATATCGCAAGAAGTTATTGATGGGTAAGATTTTAATATATCATCTAATGTAATATTAAATCTCACGTCTGCTTGCCCTTCTTTATCTCTAAATATTATTTGTTCTCTATCATCAGTTGTTATAACTACAGCGCTATGTGTAATCGTATCTTCACCACCTAAGATATCATAATGATGATCACCATTTATGGATATAGTGGGCCTTATCCCATGAAATAATATGATATCGCCACTTTTAATTTGTGGAAGTACACTTACTTTAAAATCGTTTATGTATTTTCTATTTCTTTTTGAATCATAGTGAAAAGGAAAGCCCAAAAAAATTTTTGTTGTAACTGGGGCACATAATTTTTTTACTAATGTGGGAAAATCTGTTGAGTTTTTTATTGGGTTATCTTCAATGTTCTCAGGGTCCAAATGAATTGGTAGATCTGTTTTCCAGGTAGGTAACAATGTTTTGAGTAAGTATTTTATTGTGTATCCATGACAATTCTCACCTAATGTTTCTGTCGGTGATGAAGGCCGAGAGAAATAAAGGCGCAGGAATTCTCCGTCACTTTCCTCTTTTCTGAAAAAAATATCTAAATAGCCAGGTTCATCTGGATTTTTCGTAGGTTGAATATCAATTTTTTCTATTTTTGGAGTAAACTTTATTGTTTCCTGACTTGCCTGAGCTAAGAAAGACATCTCGAATTTAGATTAATTAAAATACGGTATACCCCACCATTGGCTTGGATTAACATATCTTAAGCCACGATCCAATCCATTGATCTCTTCCATCTCATTGTCAGTAAGCTTGAAATCGAACACTTCCGAGTTCTCTTGTATTCTTTTTGTGGTTACACTTTTTGGAATCGAAACTGTGCTTCGTTGAATCGCCCACCTGATTAGAACCTGGGCGGCTGATTTTTTGTGGGATTTGGCTATTTTATTAATTGTCTTGTCCTTCAATAGTATCAACGCTCCTGGTCCTGATTTTCTTACAGCATTTCCCGGTGTTCCGAGTGGTGAGTAGCCTGTGTTTGCGATTTTACTGTATTTGCAGAAATCAATTAATCCCTGTTGTGAATTGTATGGATGCAGTTCGATCTGATCCATTACCGGCTTGATCTTTGCATAGCTTAATAGATCAATTAGCATAGCGGTTGTGAAATTTGCGACCCCGATTGATTTGACGAGCCCCTTCTCTACTAGTTTTTCCATTGCCCTCCAAGTTTCCTGAGTTGAAACATTGTCAGTGATGATCACGCCGTTTTTATCTACTGGTTCAGAGTTCCCTGTTTGTTTCTTGAATGCAATGCCCCAGTGGATTAAATAGAGATCAAGATAGTCGAGCTGTAAGTCTTTTAATGTTTGTTTACATGCTTTCTCAACATCTTCTGGTCTGTGATCTGTGCACCAGAGCTTACTTGTAATAAAAATGTCGTTTCTTTTTATTCCAGTTTTATTTTTTGAGTTAAAAATTTTTGCGAAAATCTGACCAATCTCTTTTTCATTCCGATAAATTGCAGCACAATCAATATGTTTGTAATCTGCCTGGGTAAGTGCGTATTCGACAGCCTGACCTACTTTGCCAGGTTCTGATTTCCATGTACCAAGTCCAAGAACTGGCATTGATTTATCGTTATTTAGCTTGAGAGTTGGAGTTTTTTGCATTTTATATTGATAAAAAATAATTTTTGAGTAACTTTAGGTTCTTTTTACATGCTTTCTTCTCTCCAAAGTGCTGCACCTGGATATTTCCCTGGCTGCAAGGTCCCGGCAGTGAGTCCATCTTGGTCGGACCAGACGCAGATATTTTGCCCGTAGTTGGAAACTGAAACCGATTTGGTTCTCGCTATTTGCGTAGTCATATGCATGTATTCATGGTTAATTAGGAAATACAGAATATTTGCTGTCACAACTTCAATCGCTTCAGCTATCGCATACTCTGATGGTTGATGTACTTCAGGTTTATCAATTGAGCTTTCTAGAACATTTTTCGGCATGAAATACCAGCGAAATTCACATGTTCGTACGGTATAGTGGATACGATTTGCACCTATAGGAGCAGGCGCCCCCCAGTCTTTTTGGTAAAAGTTACGCAAAGCCGCGGGATTGCTAAATTTAGGACCATTGCTTATGTTGCTAAATCCTTTCTGGCAAATTGATAGCCAGTTAAACAGATTCAATTTTACTCCGGAGCTAGTTGTGTCCATCCCAAGAAAAAGGAAATGCTCTTTTAAATTTTCCTTACAAAGTGTTTTTGGATCTATGAGAATTGATTTAGGCCAAGGAATGTCAGACACCTTCGTAAGTCGGGTATCTGATGGGCTCATCATCTGGGGTAAAAATTTAAGCCATTCATCCGAACCGAACACATTACCTGTTCCCAAAATATCTTTAACTTCTTCTATTGTAGTTGTAAGTTTTTTTGTCATTCTACTCTTTGTATCATATGTCAATAGTAATTGCTTTACAAGCACTGTAACATTGTATTGCAATTGCACTCATTTTCCAAGATAATTAAGCATGTACAGAACTCGAAAAAAACAATTGGAGTATTATAAAGAAATTAAAAAGCGAACGAATGGGCACTGTGAATTTTGTAAGATGCCAGACAAGCAGGTTGTAAAGAAATTTAAATATTTTTTACTTGTTGTGAACCTCTATCCCTACTCTTTCTGGGATTATTCAAATGTTAAAGAGCATCTTATGATATTGTCCAAAAGGCATATAGCCGGTCTTGATGAATTAAATATTGAAGAAAAGAAAGAATACGCTGAACTGATCTGTAAATTTTCCAAGGATTTTCATATATACACACGTACAGCAAAGAGCAATGTAAAAAGTATTGGTCATTTGCACACGCACCTTATTAAAACTACTGGAAAATTGCACAAAATGCTTTTCTACTGCGAAAAGCCGTATACAAGGATTACCAGGTGAGGCAAATTAATTCAGGCTTTATTAGATCGCCTTCTTGTTAATAGAAAAATAGAAACTCCGGCAACCAAAATTAAGCAAAACAACGACCCGCAAACTGCTGCAATTATTATGACAGTCTCTGTATTGTCATCTGCCTCGACTGTATCGAAAACTCCTGTCCACTCATCGTACTCAAGTTCCATAGGTGGAATCTCATCAAGAGTATATGCCGTTTTTTCTTGATCGCCAAGATCATTGATTTGAATTTTATCTCCCTCAGTTACCTCGAATTCCTCATCACCTTCTTCTTGCGTTATATATGCTTTATCTTCTGTAACATACACAACAGTGTCTCCATAATATGTATCATCAAAAGTCACGGACATTGCACTATTTCTAATACTTGCACTGGACATACCTGCTGTTGAAACTGAAAAATCAGATCTGATAGAAGGAGTGTGTCTTACCCTTGCAGATACAGCGCCTACATTTAAATACATTCTAGTTCTTTCGATATTTTCTTCAGAAAAACTCTCGTCAAAACGGATTGAAGATGTTTGATGAATCATGACCTGTGTGAAATCCCCGAATCTAAGAAGCACGGCACTATCAAATCCTGTGTTAATTACATCACCTTCTTCTAGAATGGTATCTTCTGTAAGTGGTAGGTCTTCACCCTTCCCCCCTTTTTGATATGTAACATCATCGCCTGTTATTTTTGAAACGTGTGCAATATTGACTATTGGTATATTTTCGCCGTCATCTTCACTGTCGCCATCTTCTGAGTCATCACTTTCCACTATACAAATTTCATTTTTCGGAATGCATTTTGATGTGATTCCTGTTTCAGGATCTGTGCATGCTTGCAGACTTTCATCATCGCAAAGGCAAAGAGTTCCTGTATAGCTATAGTGGGTGCCTGGGGGGCATTCTTTTGGAACGCATGCTGCCGAATAGGTTGAATATTCAAACGCCGGATTATCGCATGTGTATGGGTCTGTGGCTTTGGTGCCTGATGACAAAAATAAAACGGAAAATATGAGAGTGAGGGCGAAAACCGATAGGGACAGTATTAGTTTCCTCATTGGTTTTGAGATAATTTAAATAAACATGCGATTATTATTCCATAAATAACTTGGCGTAGCAATTTTTATTCTTCATATGCTTTTTTTAAACTTTCTATATTGATTTTTTGCATGGGTAGTTATGCTAAAAAGTAAGCAATATGAACACGATATTGGAAACGAAAGTGTAAAATGGAAATCACTTTTTTGAAGAGTTGTTGAATGTCCAACCAAGTGTCTTTGCTGGGTAATCGTAAAAGAGCACTCCGGGCTTGTGCCTTTTTAAACTTGTTATTTTCCCGTCCGGACTGACTATGCTTGAAGGCATTCTTGAATATTTTGCAGAGGAATTGCTGCCTGATATATACATTAAATTGTCTGTTGCGCGTGTGATAAATTGTGCCCGCATCAGCTCGTCCATGCTGTTCTTGTCGTGTGTGCTTTTGGCATTGTAATAAGAAAGGAAAATGATTTTCACTCCCTTTTGTCGGTAATGTTGGAAAAGTTCAGGAAAGCATGAATCATAGCAGATCAGAAATCCACACTTAACACCATTGATGCTTTTTATGAGGAAATTTGATTTAGCACTGAACCTGTCTTTTTCGTTCTTGTATAAATTTGCTTTGAAGTATTTCCCTTCTATTTCTCCATTTTTAGATATTAGGTAAGTGCAGTCAAATGGTTTTAAGTTAGTGCTAGTTCGATGATGCAGTCCGAGTACTATATATATCTTGAACTTTTTTGCTAGTAATTTAATTCGTTCTAAGCTTTGTGCGAGTAAAGTCCAATCAAGGCTTTGTGCGGTTGCCTCATACCCGGTTAATGCTGTCTCAGGGAAATGAATAACATCTGCTCTGCTCTTCGCAGCTTTAATAATGTGTTTTGTTATATAAGCCTCGTTCCTTTGAATATTTTCAGAAACCGGAAATTGGCTTATAGCGATCTTGAGTTTGTGCATTTGATTGATATTTTTAATTATTTAACAAATTTACCTCTGCCCAAGGACGAAATTGCTCATATGTTTTGTATGGGAAAGTTCGACCTCCTTTATTTTGAAAAATTTTTCTGGCTCTAAGCGAATCATCTATAAGTAAGGTTTCAGTGTATTTCGGCCCATTTAATTTGCTCATTGCTATGTCGAACAGTTTACCATTTTCATCTTGTTTTAATAATTTGTGATCTGCTGAATTAACTATAATAGGAAAAATTTTATCTAGCTTGTTATGTGGTATTGTAACTATGCTAAAAATATCCATATTATTTGTGACAAGCGCTATTTCCCTACCCTTAGCAGTAAGCAGTTTTGCAAGATCAAGTAGTCTTTGATCAATCTGCATTATTTTTATGCTTTCTACAAATAGCTCTGAAAGTTCTTTGAAATCTATGCTTGTTTCTTTGCTGATAATTTTGTTTATGTCATCTGATGAGAGCTCTCCACGCATCCATTTATCTGGTATTTTGCTGCCCTTGTCAAAAATTTTTGTTTCAATGAATTCGCTGACTTTTGGATGGGTGGTTTGCAAATTAGTATAGAAGTAATCTTTGCATAGCACGCCATCAAAATCAAAGATAATAGTTTTTATAGGTCTCATTCAGGCAAGTTAATATATCTCCCGTCTTTGTACGGTGGGTAGCAGATTTCGTAGTAAACAAGATCAGATTTAGCAAACCATTGCATTATTTCTCCTATTTTAACTTCGACGGTTTTTTCTACAGGAGTTTGGTAAATTTTTCTGCTTTCGTCTGGTTTTTCTACTACTAATTTACCTTCGCCGGAAACATAGATCTGTAATGTCCTCTCCCCATCAATTACTTTCTGTCGCGGGGATTTTGATCCCTTTACTATTCGTACAATTGCAAGGTCTTTGGAAGCATCATCTGGAAAAATATAAACATCGCACTCTACTCCTTCTGCTATTTTTAGAGTTTCAACAAATTTAACTTTTTGTTTTTTGTCTTCGACAAGAAGTTCTGTATAGTTTTTCATTTATTTCTGATACAACTCGAGATTTTTGAAAGGTATGAGTGCCATGATCACGGCTGGTATGTATAATTCTGTTCGAGTTATTAGATCATCTGTTAATATACCTATGGAACCTGTTGATTGTTTTGAATTATTTTTACCAAATACTATATCGTCTGCATCGCCTAGTTCTTTTCCTTCATTAATGAGCTCTACTACTTTTGGTGGAAGGAAGAACGAAGCTGAACGGCCTTTTCCTAACTTTGTCCTGCCCTTTACAAACACCCATGCGAAAGTCATCATTTCGTTGTTATATTTTTCTATTCCTCCTTCTATTCCTACCCAGTAGTCTGCTTCTGGGGACTTGGTGAATGCATTTTTTGCTCTGTTTAACGCTCCTTGCATAGTTTCTTTTTCTGACATGGGCTGGTCGCTTACATTGGAAGGTACGGAAATCCCTTGTATTTTGAATTTTTCCTTTGGAAATACTGTTTGAAAGGCTTTGAGGCTCGCATTAATTTTAACTGGATTTTGTGATGAAACTATTATTTTCATGTTGATGCAATTATATTGCTAAATTAAAAAACTTTTTTTATCTTTTCCTTTTCCAAATACTTATTAATTAGTTCAATATCCTTTTTATCCTTCTCTCGTCCCATTGATTCTTTCCATTCCAAGACATATTTCAGCTGTACAAAAGGGAGTTCATTTATAATTTCTGCAGTATTGATCATTTCTTCGATCTTATCAGTTAATTCCATCCAGTTGTAAAAAATTTCAATATTGCCAATCTTTATAGATACCGGATCACTTTGAATTTTGGTGTTGTACTTTTCAATAAGTTTTTTCCAAAGCTTCTTTGTTACAATAATATCAATATCATGTGAGGCTCGAATATTTCTAATTGCCAAAGGACCACTACCAAAGATTGCGTATTGCCCTTCTGGTAAATGTAGCTTTTTCAGTTCTTCAATGTAGTTTAGCATGTAAAATCAGATGAAATAATCTTGCGGAACATCCGAGTCTGGAACCTGTATCTAAATTTCTAATTTCCTTGTTTTCCTTTTTCCCGACACGTTCCAATAAATATTGTACTTTTCATTTGACATATCAAGTGCTAATGTCCAAATAGTTTTGATCCCCGGAAAATTTTGGCAGGTATAGCTTCCTGGTCGACCTAGGATTTTAACAATACTATTAATATTAAACTTATCTCTCTCAAAAATTATTTTTTGTAAAGTTTCATAATACCTTATAAATGTGTTGTGAAATGGAACTCGTTTTAGTACTGTGTCTTCTTTAGATAATTCGTTGTCAACATAATGGTTCGTTTGAATTAAAATATTTTCATTTGGGTAAACAACTCTAAATTTTTTTGAGGTATGTTCAACTATGACCATATTCCCTTTTTTATCAGCTATGAAAAAATTTTTGGGACAACAAAGGGGGATATTTTTAAATACTTTTAATGCATCTTCTACTGTCTCGCATGTTTCGGCAATGATTCTAGTCATATGTATACAGGAAATACCATATGACCATTGATCCGCGTAAGCGAATGTAAGACCAATAAAAAGGCCCTTATTGTTTATTGCATCGTCTGCGTTATAAAAGAAGTATTGTGGTTTCGCTGTTGCTGGGCTGTCGATTCCCATATCGGTTACTGCTATAAAAGAATTCATATCGGGATTAATAACTTTGTATACCTCAAATATTTTATCGGTTTCCGGAATCCAGTCATAATTCCTGCCGACAAAAAGGTCGTTTTTGGATTTATAGCCGAAAATTGTGCATGCTTTGTCTAATCTAAGTTCGTTTCTAAAGTAGAGAATTTCACTTGTTATAAAATGATAAATCAATTTTTTTCCATCATAATGCCCTCCTTGGGCAATGCCACTAAGTTCTTCTAGAAGTTCGGGATAATGTTTTTGATAAACTTGAAGCTGATTCTTATAAAGAACTGGATCAATTTTGATTTTGTCGAAATTCATCCCGTTTGTTTTGTATATTTTCCCTTGTTGTTGACCTATTTCAAAAAAATTACCTTTAAATGTTTTTGTGTCCATATTTAGTTTTTTAAGTTGTTCTTATTTTTTTGGCGGAAAGGGTGGGATTCGAACCCACGGTCCGGTTGCCCAGACACTTGTTTTCAAGACAAGCGCTTTCGACCACTCAGCCACCTTTCCCCGCTGTAATTTTAACAGATTATGGATGTTTTTGACACTATACTTTTTTCAGAAGTTTGAGCTTTAGTTTATTGACCTTCTGCAGGAAGTTGTAGATCCTGCAGCTCATTTTATCGAACACAATCGTTTGCTGTTGCAGGAATTCTTTGTACTTGCCGCCGAAGGAGGATTTAAATTCGGTAATATAATAGAGTTCGTCATTTTTATCAAAGTCATTGCCAAGAAATCTTGCAACGCCCCATTGATCATAGAGCTTCAGGCCGGAGGCTTTGGCGTCTTTGATGCATTCCCATTTAAGCAGGTGTCCGGCACGTAATGGCTTGCCACTGTCAGTAACACCGCCG
>Ga0209416_1001438_pt1 | contig 16382 bp, 28 predicted proteins | sample RifGroF1_FD_184001 | JGI IMG/M metagenome (GOLD analysis project Ga0209416, IMG submission 184001) | Groundwater microbial communities from Rifle, Colorado, USA - Groundwater F1 (SPAdes) (version 2) | ecosystem: Environmental > Aquatic > Deep subsurface > Groundwater | place: Rifle, Colorado...
CTATCCACTTTTTTGGGTCATCCGATAGGGCGGCTATAAGAATCCTCCGCATAGACTTACACGGTTTGTAAGGGCGATTCCCTGCGATCTCGACAACGATCGGCTGATCCCGGTCGCCACGCTTGACGCCCTCGATAGTGACGGTGATCGGGCCGGTGAGTAGGTCGTCTGAATTGAGCTGATCGCTTTTGGGCACGATGCTCTTTCGGACTTCTTCCGGGGTTGGGTCATTCATCGCTCTTTCCCTCCGCCGGCTGGAATCGTTACAGCATCTTCCACGGACCAGCCACGATTTATGCGAGCAGATAGTCCCTCGGGAGTAATGCCAATCCGTTCGGCCCACTCTGATTGGCACATGGTATCTCCATGACACGACAGCAACACGTTATTGTGCTTGTTCCTTCCCTGCTGTGTCGCGCTTGCCCATCGACAGTTTTCAGGATCATAGTTGCCATCGTTTTCGATACGGTCAATGCTGTGTTCAGCAGACGGACGCGGCCCCATGTCCTCCAAGAAGTTTTCAAACGAGTGCTCCCATCGTTCGCAAACCGTTATGCCTCGGCCACCATATTTCGCATATGCCTGGTGGTGCGTGTTGTTGCACCGCTGCCTCATTGAATACCAGCACAGATACGTCGGAGACTTCGACATGCGGTGCGTAGCGTTGCGTCGGTTCCTTGCTGCTGTCGCATCGTTTGCCAGACATCCACACGAGTGTGTCCGTCCTGATCTCACAGAGTTAAGCAACACAACCCTTCTGTTCCCGCAATCGCATTCGCACAACACACGTCGTTCGGTGTGCCCGCTGGGGGCCTTGTACCGTTCAGCTTCGCTGATTACAGTCAGTCGGCCATATCTGCTTCCAGGAGTCACAACTACCAACTTTCCCATTTGCATTCTCCTTACGACTCATCTTCCCATCTGACATCGGCCTGCCTTGCAGAAGATGACACGATCTCGTGATGCATCCTTTTGACGTTGCCTTCGATCCTTTGGATTTCAGTTAGCAACTTCAGAAGGCCCTGTGCGATCTTCGCTTGGTACTCGAAGTCGGGCTCGATGCGCAACAGAAATGGGGTCAACTCTTCGTGAAATACGTAAAAGTCACACCAAGCCCGACCTGTAATCAACAGACTCCCCTGCACTTGTGGACGGTATTGCATAGGAAGAACGCCTTCTGCGTGGTATGCAATCAGAGTCTCCGCGAAAGGGCATTTGATCTCGACCAAGCCATCATCTCCGACCAGACCGTCCGGAGAACAACCGTAGGCATCCGTGTTGTCCGGAAGGACGAATCCGACATCCCGGATCTCTAGCCCGGTTTGTCGCGTGTAGGCGATCTTGGCTGATGGTTCCAGTTCGGTTCCTCGCTCCATTGCCCAGGACGGTGGCGGTTCCGTGTACACGCCCAACCGTTTGGCAACGATCTTCGCGGCATAGGCCGTCGCTTGTGCCGAGTAGTCACCGCGAGCAGGAGTCACAAACTTGTCGAACTCGCTGGCTGTTGGTCGATTGCGCCATCGCTCCCAAGCTTCTGTCTGTTGTTCGCAGTCGATGATTCTCATGGTCACTCGTCCTCATCATTGGTAATGTCGCCAGCAATCTTGCGAATGGACTGGGCGGCGCGAGACAGCACGCCCATCACCTTCGCTCTGGCCTTCCTCGCATCCTCAGAGACTTCGGGGACGACAAACGATGCCATGGCGTCGGCAACGGCAAACAGCTTCTCTCTGTCTGGTCTGAGTGCCTCCTCGCGTTTCCTTTCTGCCTCTTCCTGCTCGGCCTTGGCCTTGGCTTCAGCGGCCTCTCTAGCAAGTCGTGCTTCGGTCTCACGTTTGGCACGTTCAGCCGCTTCGGCCTTAGCCTTCTCCATTTCGGCCGCACGAACGTGAGCCGCCTCCAAATCGGCCAACCGCTTCGCCTCGGCCTCGATTACACGGCGTTCAGCGTCCAACCTCTCTTTAGCTGCGCGACGTTCTGCCTCTATTGCAGCAATCTCGGAGTCGATCTTCGCCTGTGCCTCGCGCTGCTTCGCTTCGATTGCCTCTTGGCGTTCTCGCTCGACTTTCTCTTTCGCGGCCCGTTCAGCCTCGGCCTTCGCCTGTTGCTCGGCGATCAGTCGACGCTGTTCTGCCAGTTCCGCCTCTTGAGCACGACGTTCGGCTGCCAGCTTCTCGCGCTCAAGTCGCAGCCTTTCGTTTTCCGCATCCTGTTCGGCTTTGATTCTCGCGGCCTCTGCCTCTTGTTCGGCCTTGATTTTGGCCGCTTCCGCATCGCGTTTGGCCTGTTCCTCGGCCTCCGCTTTCAACCGTGCGGCGTTGCGAATCTCTTCCTTTGCTCGGTTGTAGGCGCCCTCTTCGGACTCCAAATGCTCCTCGATCGGCGAGAGAAGAGCGGTAAGGCGTTTGGCCTCGGCGTCGACCTTGCGGCCGTATTCAAGGGCGTCGGACTTCAGTTCCTTCCGAACTTTCTCGACACTCACTCGCTTGTTGCGGATGTCCATGCGAGCCTGATGAACGATCGCATATCCTTTGTCGTCGTTCACGTCCTTGATTTTCAGAGGCAAGTACTCACTTGCCAGCTTCGCAATGGCGCTGTCAGTTGGCGAGAACTTAGCCAACTGTTTCCCTGAATCCACTGTTTGAAACTCGCTCATGTCTCCCTCGCTTGTTGAAATGTTTTCACGAATACGGGCGGAAGTCGTTTCCACTACACCCGCGTCTCGGTCCCTGCGACGTTTCCACTCGTCGTATTCAGCCGCGGCGGCCTCGGCTTCTATCCAGTCCTGGTAGCGGCTCATGGGCTCGATCCGTCCAGTATCCTCATAGCTTCTCGCAACGCGGCGATGTTGTAGTCGTCCACGTCGAACCGCTCGAAGAACTCCTCGACGTCGCCGTCGCTCGGGCCATCGAGAGCACTCCAGAGCTTCGCCGACTTCAGACCGGATGCGGACGACAACTCCAACACGTCCGTGTAATGCTCACCGTCATCCATTTCGGGATCGTGGCTTGTCGATCTGGCGAGCCCAGCTTTGACAACTTCGATGTGCCAGCCCTTGCCGTCAACCAAGTCGTATCCGATTTTCAGGACTGTCCCTTCATCGAAATGAAGGTACGCCCAGTCCCCGTAGGACGCATTGAATTCGTCGCTGAAACTTCCGTCGACCTCGATCAGGTCGTCGGATCGTCCGTAGATTTTCACGCTTCGCATTGTTTTCCCTCGCTGTGGTAGTGGATCATCCCTTGTACCCTTTGAAAAACACTCCTGGGTCGACATCGAAAAACGTTGCCAGCTTCCACAACGTGTCGATAGTCGGGGACGATTGCCCGTTTTCTAGCTGGCAGATAAATGCGTTCGACAATCCGGCCCCGTCCGCAACCTGGCGCATCGTGACTTGCTGTTTTTGCCGCAATGACAGCAGCACGGAGCCGATGTGCACGGACAATGCACTTCCAACCGGTCGGCAGCCGTGTTTGTGAATTCGTCCCATTACCGTTCCCTCCACTCGCACAGTCTGTCGTGTGCCACGATGGCGAGGCACACCAGAAGAATTGCTATGATGAATCGCATGTGTCCTCCGTGACTCAGTCTTCCTCGACGAGCTTGGCGTACTCGACAAGGTCTGGCCATTGGTCGCACCAGTCTTGCGTCAGAAACCACCTCCAGTACGAGTCGGGCACATCTCCAAGACGTGAGCCCTTGTACTTATTACCGAACGGCATCTTGTCGTCATCGTGCAGTTTTGTGACGTTGCTCAGTCCCATGATTCCGTCCTTAAATCGCCCCGTGACTTACAGTTCCGCAAGTTTGTCCTCAAGCTCCTTGATGCGTTCGTCGATGGTCGCTACGACCAACGCCCTTGCCGCGATCGGAAACGGCAGAGAAAGGTCGTAGTATCTGAGCGACGAATCCCGCCCACAAACTGTCGAGGTCTCGTCTGCGGCGACCTTCCTTTTGTGGTGCAGATCAGAAATGCTCCGCTTCAGACGAGTCGCTTCCTCTACCCGCTTCTTCATGTACTCGAAAGTCTTGTCGTCCATCGCTTCTCCTTTCAAATCGCCCCGGCCCGGCTAACCGACGCGGTGCGTTGGCGTTCACCGGGTCATCATTGCTGGTCCGCCGCGTCCAACTTCGCCTCGATCTCGCTGAGCGGAATTCCCTCGGCCATCATTCGCTGAATTGTCACCTCGCGACGGTCAACCAGCACACCAATGGGTGCGGTCACTCCGAGCCAGACGCGGTCGCCGAGGATTTTTGTCACCATCACTTGGATTCGCCCGCCGTCGATGTCGATGGTTTCACCTGGATTACGACTAAGCATCAGCATTTGTCGATTCCTTTCGTTCGGTTTTGAAACACTCCACCACACCCCACATGCGTTAAGGGCCGCAGAAACGATCACCATCAGCACCATGCCGATGATGCACAACGCCAGAATCACCCCCGCTCTGAAACAGGCTGATCTCCTGGGGTTCCTGCTTCTCACGCACACCTGGCATCTCGATGAATTCCGAGCAGTCCTGGCGATCTCGCGGAGAAATTGCGAACCACGATTGATGGTCTGAGGGCTTTCCGCAGTACCGCAGACAGATCGTTTTGCGCGGGCAGTAGATGTCGTCGCACATTGTGATGTCAGCCATCTCTCACCTCGCTGTGTAAAAACCCCGCACCGGCCAGACAGTTAAACCGGCGCGGGGCGGCCGACGGAACCGGCCATGGGTCAAAATTCGTCGATCTTGTCCAGTCGCCGTGCCTTGCAGTCCACGTCAAAATGGTAGTTCTGGTATTTCGCTGCTCGTCGCGCAGCACCACAGGATCGGTACACAAGCAGCCCCTGGTCGTCACACTCTGGATTGCGGTCCATCGGCACGATGGGATTGCCTGACGTTTTGTCTACAAGAGTCCAGAGTTCCATGGGTTCCTCCGAGGTAAACGGTCCGCTGCCGGATCCTGCCGCTGATGCGCTCGACGGCGGTGTTCCGGCAGCGGCGCCGATCTTCACTGAGAAAAAGAGCCGCTCGGCTCGGCCACCTTGCTTCACCGAGCGACTGAAACCCGCCACCACAATTGATGGAACCACCCGTTCAGATGCGGCGGCTGGTAGGATTGTGTCGTGGATCATATGGGTGGTTCCGAATGAATGACTGGACGCATCCTAAGAAACGGTTTCCGGGATTTCTCCGGGATTTCCCGGAAAGCAAATTTGCTGCAGCACGAGCTTGGAATTCGTGCAGGAGATTTCCCACGGGATGCCGGCCGAGAAGAGCAGGGGGGTGATGTCGTATCCGACATCCAGAATGGTCTTGTCGGCAACCGGCTTCCCCAGCCAGACGTGTTCCCGAGCCTCATCGAGATCGCAGGGACCGTGAGCGAGCAGGAACCGGACGAGGGCAAATTGAGTCGCTGTGAGCCGGCACTGACGTATGGCGCCGTCAGGAGCCCGCCACCGGACGAACTGGGGAGCCGCCAGAGAGAGTCCGGTCGGCCGATCGGTAGCCAAGCAGAGCAGGGCAGTGGTGAGGATTCGGCTGGCGTCGGCAATCTCGTCCGCCGTCCAGTCTGCCTCGATTCCACCCGGAAGGGTTATTTTCACGGCACCGCCAATTTTCGGCTTGACGGTGCCGTGGAGTCTGCCTAGCATAGACAGAGAATCCTCTGGACCGCCTTACGATGGCCTGGGATTGCTCGGGTTTCTGTCGCCAAACGTGGCCCGAGCGGAAGCGTATTTTAGGACCGCCTAAACAGCGGTCCTTTTTTATTGCTCAAAAGCGATTATGCACTCTGCCCCCCAAAGTAATTGGCCGGCAATTCAAAAACGGTTGATAGTCCATGACTTATGTATTTTTTTGACCTACCTTAAACGTCCGATAATGTTTCAAGTGTTCAAATTAGAGTAAAACACGGGGTGGACGGCATACACCGGAGCCACCCCGCTAGATCCGAGTCGCAGCCAGCAAGCACAACCAAGATGGTCTGCGGCCAGGAATCGTTTATTGGAGAATGGATTCATCATGAAATCCAAGGTTGTGCTTTTGATGTGCCGAATTTAGCCGATTGCAGAATGTCTGTCTACGCCAGTTTCGGCCGATTTCCGGAATGACTGAAAATCATAGCTGAGTTATGGTTTTGCAGCAGTGGACCGGGCAGGCGATCAGTACGAATTCGTTGGCGTTCCGATGCGGTATCTTGGCGTGCTGATCCGGTGTGGACAAAAAACGGACTTGTGCTATCTTCAAGGCAGACGCTTCATCGGGGACCAGCCAGCCAAGCAATACAGATTCAGCCGCCGCCACGTTCTTTCGGTTGGTCCTGAAAAGGTGGCGACGGCGTCCTCAGCGCTTCGGCCACGGCCGGGCGCTGGGGACATCTTACTGCCGCCTCGGCTGAGTGCTGAGATAGGGAGGATTCATTAGATGACACACAGTCCTGAACCGTGGAAACACGACGGAATGAACATCTACGACAACGAGGGTAACAAACTCTACGGAGAGCCCTACGTTGGAATCGAGCCACACAGCTACGACATGGATCGCATCTGCGCTGCCGTCAACTTCTGCCAGCACATTCCGACCGAACTGCTGGAGCGGCTGGTCGAGGCGCGGGTGGGAGCGAAGGACTTCATCGTGTGGACAGACGACGCGTATCGCTTCATGGGCAAGGAGTTGTGCGAGTGTGTCAACCCAGGTGAGCATGATGTCCATGAGCCAGACTGCCTGCTGAAGGCGGCGCTGGATCTGATCGGGGAGGATTCATGAACTGGTCCGACACAGTCTTGCAGATCGAGATCGAATACTGGCAGATCCAGATCCAGAAACTCCGCTGCGACCATCTGGTCAACGCGATCGTCACCAGCATGGAAAGTTGTAATGCGCCAACGATCCTGGCGATCCTTTGCATCTACCGCGCCCAATCGTTCGACTTCAGGGAACTGACCGACGAAATCGCCAGGATCGTCATGCCAGGTGTGAATTACCGGAAGTACCAGACGGTCGAAATGATGCATCCGCGAGTGCTGTTGAATGAACCAAATCGCGAATTGCTAGTTCCGTTTTTCGGTGGACCGTGGGAGAACCAGTAGCCGTGTCAGAGTTGCGGCCGATGAGTCGCACATATGAGATTGCTGTTTACAAGCGAATGCCGGGTTTCGACCATTTTGTCATGGAATACGCTGGGTTGCGCTGACATGATCCCCTGGAATGAGATATTCCCCACCCCGTGGCGTGTTGTCGTAGCATTCCCACCTCACATCGAAGCGGCAAACAACCACGTCGTCAACGGCTATTTCGGCCTGGACGAGGGGACCATGCAGCGGATCGTTTCCTGCGTCAACGCCTGTGACGGCGTGGAAAACAGCGAACTGGACTCAGCCGCCCGCGGCGAGACGGTCGTCATTCTGAGCACGTCGCCAGGTTTGCGCGAATCAATTGCTCGAGCAACCAGCGCGGAAACCGTTACACCGGAGGATCTTGAGGATGTCACGAATTGAAACTCCCATAGAGGATATCTGCCGGAAGTGGTTGAAGGATCCGATCACGGAGGTGAGGATACAACATGATGTGCGAGGGCCTTTGTGCTTGTTTTTGTACACTGACTGGCAGAACGAGAAGGGGAAAGAGGGGTGTTACAGTTTGCCGTTGAAGCCATGGGAATGGAAGAACTGGTCGATAGAGCAGATCGTGAAGCACTTGGAAAGTGAGCTTTCGAAGGCTCGGGATGAGCTTTTGTCGTTTCTGACGGAAGGCGGTTTTAAGAAATGCTGAGCGAGTTCAAAGAACCATGGAAAGTTGATGAGCACGGGGCTTTCATCAGAACATCTGACGACCAGGATGTCGTCGAGGATTGGGGCATGGAACCGGAGAATGCGGCCCGCATCGTCGCCTGCGTCAACGCGTGCCAGGGAATTCCGACCGAGGACTTGGTGAAAGCGGCTCAGCGTGAGAATACCGTGGTTCTCGGCAACTGCGATTCGCTTTGGAAAGCTCTGGAGCAAGCAACGGACATCGATATTGTCGGCGTTAAGGAGACGTGATGAACAAAGTCACTCTTATCGGCGGGCCGTTCGACGAGAAAGTTATCGAGCTACCGTGCGGAACCTGCATCGAGTGGCCTCTGGAACTGTTCACCGAGAATCACAAATGGAGCGTGTTCGCAATGGCAGTCTACGTCTATTCCGACGCGGACATGACAACCGCCACGTTTCAGAGTATAAAGCTCACCAGCAAGGGCGGGTGGGTACGAGGCATACCCGCCGTTCTCTAAAAGGATTCGCACATTGATCGAACTCATCCTGTTCTGCGTGTTTGTTGGGATGTTGGCTGCGCCCGTCCATATCCTACTCGTATTCGGCCCGAAGTACGGATATCTGCAAGTCATCGCTGACCTGTTAACCGACCCGCTAATGTATGTCCCAAAAAAACAGGGAAGCTATGACCACATTCGACATGGGTAAGTACTGCACGACAGCCGCCTATTCCAACCTCAAAACGCCAGACTTAGCCGACATCCTCAGAATCATGCAGGAGGCCAAAGCCAAGATCGCTGCGATCACAGCCGCTCCGCAGTTTCGCTACCTGATCCTCGACAACGCCCGCATCGAGGAGCTACGGAAAGCCATTGACGCCCCTGAAGATTCCATCGCCCACGTCAACGAGACCAGCTTCCTCGGGATCAGCATCATCCAGGAAGACGACCCGCATTCCAGACACGCACTGGCAATCTCACTGTCAGCAGCCAGCGGACAGCCGGCAGCCTACGAAGACGAGAACGGCAATCTGCGAGTCGTCGACTGGTCGAGATCAGCCCAGACACCACGGACTGAGGAATAAGCCTGTCTCAATAAGACTGTCTCCAGCCGAGATATTCGACACTTGTTGAGACTAAGCGCCTTCTAATTGAGACTGGTATCAATAAGACGCCGTCTTTCTGCCTAAAAACCGCCTCTCACAGCGTTTCCACACGTCTTCCTGCTCGTTTCCATGCCCCACTGCCTATGCACAGAGAACCAGATACCCGCACCACATACGCCTCTCAACAGGCTGCTGTAACCACTCTCGCACCGCCCTTGTACGCACGTTCTGGTTACCCGCACCACCACTAGGGGGGTATTGCAGGGCGGATAGTACCTAAAAGTGTAGAGGCCGGCTTTGCTTTTGGGGCCATCCCGGGTGGGTGCCGGGGTGCATGGGCGGATCGGCAGCGTATCGACGCAACCTGAATGCGGATAACATGTTACATTCGACTTCGAGAGCAGGGCGAGCGATAGAGTGGCGTACACTACTGGTGTCAGGCCTGATTTTGGCGACGTTTTCGAGGTGTCAAAACCCGCTGCCCTCATTGTCAGTTAGCACAAATTGTCATCTGCGCCTCATCTGCCCTTCGCCCCTCGCCGTTGGTTGGTGGGCGTGTGGCGTAGGAAACCTGGCATCGCGGGTTTGCCCGTCTCGTTCTCTCATTGTCTCTTGCGGCTCTGCCTCCTGTCTCTCCGTGTGGTGTGAGTCGTGCGTTGGAAACGGCTCCCCGCTGCCCTGACGAACGTCACCCGCTGTTGGTTGCGTGCGTCGTGCTGCTGTCCTGTATGTCTACTCTTGGGTGTTGTGCGTAGGAAACGCCTCCCTCGCTCACCTCTTCGCCGGCTCACTCGCTCACCTGGTTAACACCCCCCCTCAGTGAAGAAGTGCACGTCAATCCCTGTTTTCCCCGGGTTCTACGCGTTTCGTCTCGAATCATTCCCGTTTTCTCAGGTGTCTAGTTCGATGTTACGCACATTCTTTCCGTAACATCACCTGGTTGTGCAGAAGTAGCTCGAATTCGGGCTGATCTGCCTTGTGACGGTCTGTGGGGTTGTCTAATCCTATTAGGTTGGTATCATGTTAGTGAGGACCAACCAACCCCCTGGAGACAAGACTAACAGGAGCCCGCGACCATGAACCTCTACACCATCCTCATCAGCCCCGAGCAGAGAGCCACTTGCATCTACCGCAGCGCCGCCGGAAACAACATTCGCCACGGCACCTTGGCCGTGAGGACTGACAGCGACTGGACCATGCTTCAGCCTATCGAGGCGTGGAGCGAACCCGGCGAACGCCTACCCGATACCGTTCGCAGGCTGATTCGCGATCGCACAGCCTCATGGTGGGATGAATCCGATCCGGTAATCAATCCGATCCAGCAATTCCCCGTCACCATGCCGGAAATCGAGGAATTCACCACGGAAGAGGAGTGGTCGGCGCGATTCGACGCCCTTTGCCATTGACCCCCGAGGAACTCCCCCGCCCATCGCTACGGCGCTCGATGCGCCAACGGGGGACTGAGAAACAACCCGAAACCTATGGAGCCAACAAAATGCCAACCCTAGCCAACCCAGAAACACCGCTCCCCATTGCAGATCAGGTAATCCGACTCATGACGGAGCAATGGGATCAACTAGGCCCGGACCTACCGCGCAACGACGATGGCACGTTCTATCTGCCGGACGCAATCGAAGTGGCTGTCAACGAATTGCTCGACAAGGCCCGGGAGTTGGGCTTTATTTGCAGCCATCAGGGCGAGGAAATTGGAGCCATGGGAATTTGCGTGCGAGAGGAAGGTGAAGCATGAACCACACACCAGGACCGGCCAACGTTACAGCCATTGCGGGCATCGATTACAACACCACGGCGAGGGTGGATGGTGACCTATCTAAACTGCTTTACCATGCGAATTGGGTCTGCCGGCTGTTCGGAACGGACAACCCGCAAGGCATCGCCGAACTGAAGGAACACGTCCGGCAGCTTCGCGAGGCCATCGCCAAAGCCACCGCCTGAATTCCGATCGACTCCCCCGCCCTCCGGCTGGCCCACCAGACCGGAGAACGGGCGCGCCGCTTGGGCCGCTGAAACGCGGGGAGACCACCCGCAACACCTCAAAACGGAGTACGTAGCGATGAGTGAGACCAAACGAATCTGGAGCGTGAACAACATTCAGACCGCCATGTTCGCCCGCGGTTCCCACTGGTGGGACGCGGACAGCATGAGATTCTTCGGGACGCGAGTCTGTGGCCCGGCGTGGAATGGCCCCAACGGCGTGTTCTTCGTGACCTCGGAGAAGCCACCCCACGGCGACCGAGGCTACACAATCCGCCAGTTCGACCAGGAATCCTGCGAACTCAACACCGTGGGCGAGTTGTGCGGATACTCCAACCGAGAAACCGCTGTCCTGAACGCCCGCAAGATGGCAGGCGCTGACGATCACCGTTCAGAGGACTTTCAGCCCGTCACCGACTTCGACGTTTTCCTCCGTGCCCTGGCAGTTCACGGCACCTCTTCCGTTACCGCTTCCTGTGCCCGCCAGCTTATCCGCCTTGGAAAACGGCACAACCGCAAGATGGTGGACTACTGCAACGGCGTGGACATCTACGACGCGGACGGCGAGCCCCTGCCCGCCCTGAAGCGACTTCGGGCCAACATCGAAGGCGAGGCCCGACGCGCTGGCGCTGCTGGCGTGGTGTTCTCGGGCGACCCTCGGGGCTGCACTGTGAAGCTCCAATTCTCGGACGGCGAGCGTAACGACTGGGCCGGCGACGGCTACTGCATTCCAGGAGCATGAACCGTCCTCTTCCCCGCAGCCGCGCCAGGGGTTGCGTCCTGGCCGGGGACTTGCGTTTACCACACCACCCACAGGAGCCCGACCCATGACCGACACGAAAAACGAAATCGAGATTATCCGCAACTCTGGACGTCACGTCCCCAACGGCACCTACGTATGGTGTTCGCGGTACGAATCGCAACACGATGATGGAGGGTGGGGGCTTGGCTCACAATCCAAATCCGTCTGGGTGCAGGGATTTGCACGCGGGCAACAGGTATTTTCGCGTACGGTTCGCGGAACATTTTCGGCTGATCCACATGCAAAAAATGCTGGCGGTGGACGAGGAACTGTGCATCCTGCGCCACCGACCGCACAACAGGTGCAGGCAGTGGTAGATGCCGCACTCGCCGCTATTGCCGAGGCCTGATCCTGCCCTACCACCCAACCCCAGCGCCCGGCAGTTCGCCGGCGTGCTGAGGGCCAACAAGGAGATGAGACGATGCAACGAGACGCGACAATCACGGCAGATAGTGGATTCGCTACCGCAATTTTTCCCGGCAACTCCGTAACGTACTCCCCAGGAGCGATATAGCGAAGATGGCCGATGACCCCCTCCCCCGTGATCCCGAGGGGAAATTCGGGATCGCTGGGAGCCCGCGCAGGGCTCCAGAAACCCTAACCAGGAGTGAGAGACATGAACGCGAAGGAAAAACGCGTAGCCGGGCTGTTAGAGCAAGCGCTCGACTCGCTTGCCGAGCTAGGCGAGCAAAGTTTTTGCGGGCCGATCCACGGCGCCAGGGGGGCTATTATCTCAGCGATAAACCGTTCTTCAGGCACGGCCGATCCACCAGACGGTCACCCTCGCGCCCAGCCGCGCTGCCAAGATGGTATTGGACGCTGAAGGAGACGACGCATGAGAAACTACGTCCGAAAGACCGCCGTTGCCTCGTCCTACGTGGGCGAGGTAGGCTTTTACCGTGTCCTGCCCACCCTCAAGGGTGAGAGCGTTATGTGGGTGCCCGTCAAAGTCGTGGAAGCGAAGGAGGGCTACCAGCGAATGGACTTCCTCATTGAGCCGGTCAACGGATTCGGCACGCTGGTAGCGTCCTCGAAAACCGTGTGGTTCAGCGATGAGCATCTGAACCGATGCCTCTTCAAGCCAACGAGCGTGACATGAGCAAGTACTACCGCAAACCGCCACGCAAGCTGGACAGTGACGATCTGTGGGCGTTCTACGCCCTGCTGATCGTCCTGTTCCTGGCTCTGATGGCAATACCGTATTGAGGTGAGACATGCCAACCTGTTGGGGCTACGCCAGGCGTAGCACAGACTATGAGGATCAGGCCGAGTCACTCACTCGGCAATGTTCCAAAATCCCGCTGAAGTTCGCACAGATCAAACTGAGCTACCCGAATCTGCAATTCGATCCTGAGAAAAACATCTTCAGTGAGACGATCAGCGCAACGACTGTCCGATACGACGAGCGCCCCGAATGCGTCAAGCTCTTCTCGCTGTTGCGAAAGGGTGACCATCTGATCGTGGAAAACCTGCAACGCCTCGACCGCGGGGCGTTGCGTCAGGTTGCCTGCCTGTCCAGGTTGAAGGACATGGGGATCTTCCTCTGGGATATCGATAGCCCGCTGTTTCCCAATGGCGTTCAACTCGATTCCTACATGGGCGCCATCCTTATCACCGCCTGCCATATGCAAACGATCATGTGGGGCATGGCAAGCAGTGAAGGACGGAAACGCAGCGCAGCCGCCAAGAAGGCGAAGAACGAACCCTACACGACATGGCCGCCCATCGGTTTCATGTGGGGCGAGGATGAGAATCGCAGGTCGATCTGGGTCGAGGACATCCCGGCACAGGATTTGATCCGAGAAATCGTGTTTCGCCGGCACGGCTGCTGGCACCTCACGCCGAACGTCTGCGAGTCATGGGCTGATATCGGATACGATATGTTGGCTCGAAAGGCGTCGTTTGCGGGGACGCGGGGAAAGTCCAATTTGGATGTCAGCAAAATTGCAACCCCGAGGCGTCGACGGCTTGCGTATATCCGGCCTCGGATGGACGGAACCCCGCTCTTAGAGTGCAAGCACATGAAGTTTGTCTATCGCCAATACCGCGATCAATTGCTGTCGGGGTTCGAGTTCAAAATCCCAATCGAGGAGGCCAAGCTTTTGCGGCCAGGTCGGAAGGAAGAACTGGAATGGCTGCTGAAGGTTTTCAAGTTGGAAGAGCCACACAACTACGCCGGGCACAAACAACGCCACTTGGCAAAACTCTGGAAGAAGTGAGGAACATATGACGCTCGACGAACTAGCTCAGATTTTGGAAGACGCAGCCAAGGTAGTCCGTAAGGCAGATACACGCCTAAGAGAGTTTTCAACCAAGGGCGACGACAGAAAAATAAATACCCTGCCTGGGTATCTTGGACTTTCACAAAGGGCAAAAAATGTACTCTATGACTATGGCGATATCAATACTGTCAGCGACTTGACTAGCATGACTAGGGACAAATTCAGTAACCGACGAAACGCCGGTGAAGTAACCGTCGCCGAAATCGAAAAGTGGCTCGAAGATAATAACATTAGTTTTCGATATTGACTTTCACGGCCACGCACCCCAGCTATCCGCTGGGGTTTTTTGTTGCGCTTTCTTCGCCTCGGTGTTCTTCGCCTGGGCTTGGCGTTTCAGCTTCTCGATCTGCCCGAGGAGATCGACCGCCGCCTTGGCCCGCTCGGCTGTCGGGCCTGTAGCGTCCTTCGGCACGAAATGCCGGGTGTACTCGTAGACCAGCGGGTTCCGTTCTGCAAGAGCCGCCTGGGCCTTGGATAAGTCCCTGGCGCGTTCCAGCTCAACGTCGTAGGTTGCGGAATTGACGCCGGTCAACAGGTTGGCGATGGTTTCCGGCCACGACTTCCGCTTGTCGAGCACCCCGCCGACTTCCTGCATCAGCCGGGTTGTCGGCAAAGCCTGTAACGTCCGGTCGACGTACGGCTTCACCTCGTCAGGTAGCCCGAGTCCCGCCCGGTTCAGGATAGCGTCCGTCGGGCTGTGCAGGTACTTCAACGGTCGGCCGCTGAACGGATCCTCGCCCGAGTACTGCCGCAGTGCAGCCACTGCCAGAGGATGCAGGTTCGATGCCGTCTTTTGCAAATTGCGGCGGTTGAGCAGCCCGAGCAGGCCCGGTTCGGCAGTGAACTTGTTGAACTCTTCGACGGGCGTGATGCCGGTTTGCGTAATGAATGTGGTTTCACCCGGAAGTTTCTCGCCGCCCAACCAGGACGGGTACTGTTGGGGACCGCGAAGTGCCAGCCGCTCTTTCAGGAAGCTGGGCGTGTAGCCCTCTTCGCCCTCGCCTTCAGTGCCGGTCAATGCCCGAATCGTCTGCGATGTGACACCGCCAGGTTGCTCGGCGATCTTCTTCAATTCATACGGCAAGTTTTTCTTGGTGAACGTCCAAAAAGGGAATAGCGTACGCATCACGTTTTGATCGATGGGCGTCAGTTCCGAGTAGTCAAATTGTGATCGTCGCACCCTGTTGATGATTTCACTCGGGCTGTATCCCTTGTCCCATAGGGCCTTGGCGTACCCGACACGGTTGCGAGCCTCGACGTAGTTGAACGCGTTGCCTGCCAGTTCGGAAAGGATGTTCTCTACCTTCTCTTCGCCAGCCTCTGCGGCTGCTTGCATTCCGGGCAGATTCAGCGGGTTCAACTTGGCACCGAGGTTCTTCCTGTTCACACCGCTGAGGGTTCGCTTCATGCTCTTCCACAGGCTTTCGGTGGGCAGACCGGAAGTGCGCGGCTCGGCGAACTCTTTGAGCATCGTGCTGCCCAGGATCTCGCCCTGTTCGAGCATGTTGATGAAGTCCTGGTTGAACGACTGCTTGCCCTTGATGTGCCTGTCGAAGTCGTTGTAGGCTTTCCACAGCCCTGGGACGGTGACCTCGGATCCATCCGCCATAGCCATCCATGTGCCGCTCAGCGCGTTTCTGACGTGGAAGGCAGGGAAGGGTGCGGTCAGGCTGAACCGGTACATATTGATGACGGGGTCGACCATGCTGATGAACTTCTTCACGTTCCTCGGCATCATCACCTGCTGGTAGGCTTTTAGAGCGGATGCGGCCTTCTCATGAATGAACGAGTTCTGGACATCGACCCCCTTCTCGGCTGCCAGTGTTTGCAGACCCTTGTCCGTGTACCCTGCGTCCTTCCACGCCTTGGCAAGCGGAACGCCGGTGGCACCGGTGGCGTTCAGCACGCCGGGCTCTGCCAGGAAGGAATGGACTTCGCGCATGGTGGCGACCCGTGAGAGCACCTGTCGCATGTAGTCGTGCTGGTCTTCCAGGATCTGGCGGGGAAACAGACCGTTGACTCGCATCTCGGCCGGCTGCTTGTCGAGGTAGTCGATAGCCTGCTCTGCCTTGGGCGGGTAATTGGTCGTGATCCCCTTGTTGTCGGTAATGCTGTAGCCCTTCAGCCACTCGTCTTCGACCTTCTGGTACTTGGCTGTGATCTCGGCTACTTCCTCTGGCGTCTGTGCCTTTGACAGGGCCTCGGATAGCGACTTGTCGAACTCGGGCTTCAGCCTTGCATCCCAAATGTAACGCTTCTTCAGGTCGGCAACCTTGTCCTTCGGCAGGAAGGGGATGGGATCCGGCTGACCGGTCACCGGGTTGACATTGTTTCTCAGCCGGGCGATCAAATCTTGAGATAACTGGGCCTGCGTGATCGGCTTGAAGACGGGTGCCCCGTTCTTCGTGACCGGTGTGAGTTTCGATAGCGGAATGGGAACCGTTGCCGTCGCGCGGG
>Ga0209416_1001443_pt1 | contig 16337 bp, 14 predicted proteins | sample RifGroF1_FD_184001 | JGI IMG/M metagenome (GOLD analysis project Ga0209416, IMG submission 184001) | Groundwater microbial communities from Rifle, Colorado, USA - Groundwater F1 (SPAdes) (version 2) | ecosystem: Environmental > Aquatic > Deep subsurface > Groundwater | place: Rifle, Colorado...
CGGTCCGTCACGACCCGCATATCCTGAGCAATATCGCGACCACCGATAAACTGATCGCGATCGGCGCGTCCACCGGCGGTACGGTCGCGTTGGAATATATTTTCCGCAATCTTCCGCCCAATCTTCCCCCTATCGTCGTAGTCGAGCATATGCCGGCGATGTTCACGCGTCAGTTCGCGGACAGGCTCAACGAGATATCCGAGCTCGAGGTCAAAGAGGCCGAGGACGGCGACTTGATCGCGCCGGGCACCGTCTATATCGCGCCGGGCGGGATGCACCTGACAATCAAGCGCAAGGGCGCGCTTCTTTTCACGCAGTTACTGGATACCGAACGGGTGCATTTCCAGAAACCCGCCGTGGACGTCCTTTTCGATTCGGTCGCAGAGGAAGCCGGGCAGAACGCTATCGGGTTTCTCCTCACCGGGATGGGCAAGGACGGGGCGAAGGGATTACTCAATATGAGGAATCGCGGGGCGTACACGGTCGCGCAGGACGAGCGTTCGTCGATAGTCTGGGGGATGCCGAAGACCGCAGTCGATCTCGGCGCGGCTGACGAAGTGACCCCGTTAGACGATATCCCCAAACGGATCGTCGAACTCTCGCAGAAAAAATAAATATATGAAAGATTTTATTGAAATAAACAAACGGAATATAAAAAAACTTCTAATTCTTTTGTTAAAGTATTATAGAGATGGGTATCTGCACGAATCAAATTATGTTATTGATTACATTTGTGAAACAATAAACGTCCCCGCAGTTTTTGATAAAGAAATAATTACAAATCCTTTTATTATTGAGACTTTTATTGAGAAAAGGTTATATATTCTAGGAAGAAATCAAGATTCTCAATCGTTATTTAATATGCTTGATGAAGCTAAAAGTCTTAGAAAACATTTTCATAAGCAAGTGATAATTCGTAAATGTCTATCTGAAAATGCAGTCTACCCAAAAAATGAGTACAGTTGTGAAAAAGCATGCTATTTTTTTAATTTTAATACTCCAATAATTGTTTTAAGAGATATTGAAGAAGGGAAACCCAATTTTCGATCACAAGGAAATGAGTTAGCTTGGATCACAAGTACAGAATTAAGATTGATTTCTGCCCTTTCCTTTTCATCTATTGATTCTTATTGTGTATTTAATATCGAAGATGATTTTTATACCCTACCAGAAGAATTTGTTTTATATAATGAAAAAGGCTTTTCAAAAACCGTACTTGATAGAATAGTAAAACTGATATTTCTATTAGAGAAAATTTACAACAAAGATACGCTTGGGAAAGATTATAGTTTTAGAAAAAGTTGCATAAATGAATACAGGGTAAATAAATTCTTTGATAGCTTGAATATCAATGATGATCTTGAATTACGAATCTGTTTTTTGTTTTTAAAAGCAGGGATGCTTTATAAACAAAAAGGAAACTTCTTTGGGGAAGAAGCAATTCTCAATATGTTGGTAGGTTTGGAGGGATGTCTGTACCTAATAAGTAAAAAGCATTTAAAACTACACGAATTTAATTATCAATTAACACTAGCATATCTAGAAAACGCCTTTCCGAATGAGGGATATGAAATAATCCTCGAAGAATTAAGAGAATATAGAAATATGTTAGCACACCCTGATTCAAGATACGAATGCAATTGGAGTCTAGTGTTTTTTTCGGATGATTTTATACATAACTATAATTGGTTGTTAAAGCTACTTTACTTTTGTATTACAAAAGAGAAATAATCAGCCTATCAGGATTTTCTCATCAGGATACTGAATCTGCGTCTTCTTCGCCATAATCCCCAGCGCAAGCACGAGGCCGAGCGGCCCGATGCGCCCGAAGAACATGGTCAGCGTAATGATGATCTTGCTCATGTCGGTCAGTTTCGCGGTGATCCCTGCGGAAAGGCCGACTGTCCCGAACGCGGATATCGTTTCGAAGATGACATGCGACAGAGGGAACTTAGTATTTTCGATACTCGACACCAGCACGATTACAAGCATCACCCATGAAAACGAAAGGAAGAAGATAGTGAGCGCTTTCCGGACGGTGACGAGGGTGACTTCCCGCTCCATGAACGTGACGGCCTGGCGTTCGCGCAGGGTGTTCAGGATGGTAAAGATCAGGATAGTGAATGTGGTCGTCTTGATACCGCCGCCGGTCGATCCGGGCGACGCGCCGATAAACATGAGGACGCATAGGAACAGCAGGGAAGCGTCCTTGGCGAGGCCGTAGTCTATCGTATTAAACCCCGCCGTCCTCGCGGTGACCGAAGTGAAAATCGACGACAGGAAGGTTTCGTTGATACCCATGTTCTTATAGATATTGTCGTTTTCGAGGATGAAAAAAATGATCGCGCCGAAAACGATCAGCAGTCCCGATGTGATGAGGACGAGCTTGCTGTGCATGGTGATATGCCGGTCCTTAGTCCTTAAAAACCGCGTGACATTGACAAGCACGGTAAACCCGATACCGCCTAGGAAGATCAGGCTCATAACCGTCCAGTTTATCAGCCAGTCGCCCCGGTATTTCATCAGGCTGTCGGAGAAAAGGCCGAATCCGGCGTTACAGAACGCCGAGATAGCATGAAAGATCGACGTATATACCGCGTCCCCGATAGGCATCTCGCCCGCGAAACGGATAAACAGTAAGCCCGCGCCGAACAGTTCGATGACCAGAGTGCTGATGATGATCGATGAAATGAATCGCCCCGTCCCCTTAGCGCTCAGGTCGCTGACCGCGTTTTGGGTGGTGAAACGGTTGAAGAGCGACATCTTCTCGCCCATGATCGTCCAGAAGAAGCCCGCGAGCGTCATGAGGCCGAGGCCGCCGACCTGCACGAGGCCGAGGATCACCGTCTGCCCGAACCGTGAGAAATACCCGCCCGTATCGACTACGGTGAGGCCGGTTACGCAGACCGCCGATGTCGCGGTGAAAAAGGCGTCGATCAGGGTGATCTGGACGTCCTGTACGTTACGCGCCACCGGGAGATAGAGGAGCACCGTGCCGAGCAGGATTACCGACGCGAACGAGAGCGCGATCAGGGTGAACGGCCCGATTTTCGGGGGATTGAGTCTCGGGAAAAGCATCTGCTTGGTCGACCAGCCGAACGTCCCGATGAAGAAGATGCAGAGGAGCGAAAGTATGATCAGGAAATCCGAGTGGTAAACCATCTGGTCGGAGCCGAGGAATATATCGAACGGGATGATGAATTTGAGGAAACCGAACCAGAGCAGGTTTGCCATTCCGGCGGCCGAGATGCGCGGGGATTCTTTGCGGATCAGCGCGATAATCTGGAGCGCGATCGCGAACGCTGTCGCGTAGAATACGATATCTATCGCGAGAATCAGATCGGTCCTCGATTCCGCGAAAAGGATCGAACGCCCGAAAAAGATCAACGCGATACCCAGAATAATGAGTTTCACGACTTCGACGACTTTAAACCACATAGAGCTTCCCGTTAGAACTTAGCGGTATACCCCAAAGAAAGTATCCGGTTAAATGATAAGCTGAAAAACTCATATTGTAAAGTAAAACGAAGCTCGAAACTCGGGACGGGCACGAATGATACTATCAGCGACGGCAGGATCCGTTCCATCCGCGTGAAGTCGATATACAGGTTCTCGAGCGTGAAGCCGAAACGCAGGTATTTCGTGTTCAGCGTCGCTCCGAAGAAAATTGTAGAGTTCGTGATATTCCGCATATTGTCCGGCAGGAGCGGGACGCGCACGCCGAGGGTATAGATATTGTTTTCGCCGAACAGCGAATAGTTCTGCCCGATATTGAAATAGAAACCGTAGATCGACGACGAGATCCCGTTGGGGTCGAAGTAGGTGCCGTTCTTGCCGTAAGCGAAATGGTCGAACCCGGCGGAAACGTTGAGCCATTGCGAGCTGTCGTAGAGGCTGAATTTAAGATAAGCGCCGGGAATGTTGACTGTGATCTTCTCGGTACCGATCAGGCCGTCGAAGTTCTCCGAGATGCCGATACTCAGCATCCCGAACACGCCGACCATCATCCGGATATTGACCCCGCCGCCGTCGTACATAGTGAACTCGGAGCGGAAATCCCCTTTAGTGAGGTTATCGGTCGTGGGGATCGAGCCGATGAACGGTATCCGCGAGATCGAACCCTCCGTTGGCGATCCGGAAAGGCTTGCGCCGGACGATTGAGCGGCTCCGCCGGAATTGACATAGTTCGGCTCGTCTATGATAAACTCGTCGTCCGCGCTGAGCATACCGGAAGACAGGGCAACGAGAGCCGCGGTTAGGATAAGAAGATGGAGATATTTCATGAGTTCCTCCCTGAATAGGTTTTGTCCTATGAAAATTATCGGAAGAAAAAATGAAAAGGTGATTTCTTGACAGAAATATTAGGGGGTTATAAAATTTTAGGGCAAATAAATACTGAAAGAGGAAACGAATAGGAGGTTCTTTATATGGCTGATATTATTGATAAGGTTAAAGAAATTATTGTTGACAAACTGGGAGTAGAAGCATCCGCGGTTGTTGAACCCGCGGCTTTCATCGAAGACCTCGGCGCGGACTCCCTTGATATCGTTGACCTTATTATGGCTCTTGAAGAAGAGTTCGGTATCGATATTCCCGATGAGGAAGCGCAGAAACTTCGCACTGTCGGCGATGCTGTTTCCTATATCAAGAATCACCAATAAGCTAGGAAACAAACTGTTTTCTTCCTAATGGAAAGGCGCCGTTCCGGTACTCCGGGACGGCATTATTTTTGAAAATATTTTCCGGAAAGCCCTTGAATTTTTTTTTTCGTTATGATAGCATATTATATGGGATTATAGGTGTCAGAATATAACAAATCATTTTCATAGGAGGTAATTATGAAGAGATTGTTGGGTGTGCTTTTAATGGTTGCAGCGTTTACAGTTTTCGCGCAGGCTAAGTATTATTCATACAAGCCCGCGAATATGATGATCGATGTCCCCTCGGGCTGGAACATCGAAGAGAAAGACGGTGAAGAACAGTATCTCGAAGTGACTTCTCCCAACAGCGAAGTCATCATCTATCTCGAGTATTACGATTCCGGCAGCTTCGGCGACTACACCGCTGAAGAGGAATACGAATACCTCGAATCCCGTCTCGACAAGATCCTCGGCCAGGATACCCTTGAGATCACCGACCAGTTCGAGGAAGAGATCAACGGTATGATGGTTTACGCTATTTCCGGTGAATATGAGGATGAAGAATACGGCATGGCCTATGTCTATTGCGGCGCGTTCGAAACCGGTAAACAGCTCAGCACATTGACAGTCGACGTTCTCGAATCCGATATGAAGAAGTTCAAGGACAAAGTGAACGCTATTATCGACAGCGCGAAGAAGATCAAGTAGTATTGTCCCCAGAAGAATACAGGGCTATCCGAGAGGATGGCCCTTTTTTTATTCCCTTCTAAATCGTAAAAAAGAAATCCCGATTTTCTTGAGAATTTTTATTTCCATGTTAAGATATAATCAAGAGAAAATTATAAGATTATATTATTTTCCCCAGGAGGAAAAATGAAAAGATTTTTGGGCGTGCTGTTAATGGTAGCGGCGGTTACGGTTTTCGCGCAGGCTAAGTATTATTCATACAAGCCCGCGAATTTGATGATCGATATACCCAGCGGCTGGAATATCGAAGAAGTAAAGGGCGAAGAAGAGTATCTCGAAGTGACTTCTCCCAACAGCGAAGTCATCATCTATCTCGAGTACTACGATAAGGGCGGTTTCGGCGATTATTCCGCTGATGAGGAATATGAATTCCTCGAAACCCGTCTCGACAAGATCCTCGGCCAGGATACCCTCGAGATCACCGACCAGTTTGAAGAAGATATCAATGGTATGATGGTTTACGCTATTTCCGGTGAATATGAGGATGAAGAATACGGCATGGCCTATGTCTATTGCGGCGCGTTCGAAACCGGTAAACAGCTCAGCACACTGACAGTCGACGTTCTCGAATCCGACATGAAGAAGTTCAAGGACAAAGTGAACGCAATTATCGACAGCGCGAAGAAGATCAAGTAGAATTTCTCCAAAAAGCATAAGGGCTATCCGGAAGGATGGCCTTTTTTTATCGACCGGTAAGATGATCGATGTGCTTGCTTCCGACCTTGAGAAGTATGCCGAGACGATTCATGAAATAATCGAAAGCTCGAAAAAAGTAAAATAGCCCTTCTGAAAAGAAAAGGCCGTCCATCCCGGACGGCCGTTCTTATAGAATAACCAGAGCTTTATTTATCGTCGATTGTGATATTCCCGGTGGTCATCCGGGCGGTGACCAGATTGGAACCCGCGCCGTTGAAGGCGATATATTCTCTTCCGGTAAGGTTCAGGGCATTGTCCTTCACGACACTGCTGAACGAGGCGTCCTTACCGATAGTCCCCACTGTCACGGACGCGTCGACTTTCAGGTTAGCCAGCGCGGCGGACGAGAAGAGGGCCTTGATATTTCCGCTTGTCGCTTCCATATAACCGTGGCTGGACCCGTTGAGGAAACTTTCGACATACGTTTCGATATTTCCGGTGGTGGTGACAACACCGAAGTTATCCACGTCCTTTATTTTTATCCTGATATTTCCGGTGGTCAACTGGATGTCCACGAGCGGGGAGTCGATAATTCCCTGTTCGCCGAGGATGTTGCCGGTCGTTCCGTTCACTTCGAAATGGCCGCAGACTACCGATAAGATATCGACGTTCCCGGTCGTAGTCTCGATCTCCACCTTCCCGGCGTTGACATTGATCAGGCCGATATTCCCGGTCGTTCCGGCGAGGCGGATATAGGAAACATAGTTCTGCGAAAAGTATTCGACATTCGCGGAGACGGCGTTCACTTTCTGGGTAAGGATGGTAGTCCCGATAGGAAGCATCACGATCAGGTGGGTGCCGACACCGTAGACGTTCCAGTAATCCACCTCGATAGTCTTGTTCTGGGTGATCGAGATCGTGCTGTTGTTTGTGGTAACCGTAAAGAGGTCGTTGTCCTGGAGGAGCTTTGCGCCGTAGCTGTATCCGCCGGCGTCGACAAAGTTCGTCATCAGGATTTCGACATTGGGGCCTGTCGTGTTCAGGAAGACGATAGAGCCCGCTTCGAAGGCGACCGATACGGTCGTGAGGCCGTTGGTAGCGAAACTGTAATCCTTCACTTCATAAACTCTGATACCGGGCGCCCAGAAGTCGCAAGCGGTAAAAATCCCGGCGACCGCGATAAAAGCGATCAGTTTTATTAATACTCTTTTCATTTGATTCCTCCTGTTAAAATTCGATGCCGAAGTTAACGACGTTCATGGTAAGATCGTTGATCTTGCTGTCGTATGCGAACGCCGTCAGGTCGACCGGTTTGACGTATGCGGTGAACTGAGCGTTATGGGCGGCGTAGTAGACCGGCGCGCCGATAATGTCGATCAGGTATCCCGCCGCGAAGAGCGCGATGCTTCCCCAATGCCATGCCGAATAAAGGGTGGGGTTGTCGATTGCGCGGGTTTCGACCGCGATCTCGGCTCCGATATAGGAAAGCACGGATACTCCGGTGAACGCGAGACAGACCATACCGCCGGTCGTGTCGCCGAGAGTGAAATGCGCGAGACCGAAACCGGGGACGCAGATACCCAGCGCTTCAGCCATGATAAATGTTTCCACGCCGAGAGGACGGGGCCCGAAAACGGACGGCTCCTTGGGTGAAAGGGGCGCGGTAGGGATATTCACCTCGACATTGATCTCAGGCTTGGGAATATTGATCTCGATCTTCGGGGGTGTGATCTCCACTACAGGCGCGGGATTCTTCTGCTGGACTTCCTCGTCGATCACTTGAGTCTGGGTGATGACCGTGATCACGGTAACGGTCTTTTTGGTCTTGACAGTTTTGCCGCCTTCGGAAAGATCGACCGCGGGTTCGGACTTCTGGGTCTCGCCCTGCTTCTTATCCATATTCTGTTTGGCTTCATCCATCAGTTTCTCAAGATGCTGTTCGTCCGACATCTGCGGAAACGCCGCGGCGCCGAATAACATGAGTACAGCCGCGATTGCGATTAACTTTTTCATAAAAATCCTCCGATTTTAACCTTGTACTGATTCAACAAACGCGGACGGAATTTCTGTCACTTTTCGCCGTCAAAAGACCGAAGAGGCGCTCGGTTTCATGGAATAAGATGCCGATGGAAACGATGGCTTGACATTCCAAAGCTATACATTATAATAGATAGGGTGTTTATTGCAAAGTTTTTATAAAGGAGACTGTTTTGTATAGAGTTGCGTACTTAAAGACGTTTTTTGACGGAATGATTCTTCCGTATATGGTCCCCGAGAATATGACGATCGCCGAGGGGAAGTACTATGTGGTCAATACCAAGTTCGGCGAGGATGTCGCGCTGGGTATGTCCGGGATAAAGGAACTCGATCCGAACGCGGTTCATCCGGTCAAGAAGAGCCATCACGAACAGGCGAGTAACGCCGATATCGACGATATCGAGATAGACGACGCGTCGATCCTCGAGGACAAGCAGGAGCATGTGCCTGTCGAGATCGAGAGCAATAAAGTGTTCCGCGACGCTACCGAGGAAGAAGTCCGTGAGCGCGAACGGTTCTCCAAGGAAGAGCTGAAGGCGTTCGAGGCGGCGAGGGCCGAGATCGAACAGCTCCAGCTTCCGATGAAGCTGATCAATGTCCATTTCCTGATGCAGAAAAAGAAGATCATATTCAACTTCACGGCCGACAACCGGATCGACTTCCGCCAGCTTGTGAAGAAACTGGCATCGATTTTCCGATCGAGATGCGCCAGATCGGGGTGCGCGACGCCGCGAAGATACTCGGCGGTTACGGGGTCTGCGGGGAATGCGCCTGCTGTGCCCGTTCGAACTGCCATATGAACTCGATCTTCCTCAAGATGGCGAAGGATCAGGGTTTCGTAGTCAATTCCAGCAAGCTGACCGGGCTCTGCGGCCGTCTGATGTGCTGTCTGGCGTACGAGAACGATTTCTATATCGAGGAACGGAAAAAGTTCCCGGAAGTCGGCTCGATGGTGCGCGACGAACAGTTCGAATACAGGATTTTCTCGGTCAACATCCTGAACGACGAAATCTACGCGTCGGACGCTTTCCATCACCAGAAAAAATTCTCCCATAATGAATTGATATTCCAGAAGAAAGATGAAAACGGCATAAGTCATTACCGGCAGAAAATCCCAACGCCGGAGGTGACCCAGCAAGACGTATGAGCTATGAAAAAGATTCGATAAAAGACGCGAAAAAACTGGGCGCTTTCGACGACAATGTTCTCGATCCTAAAATTCTCCAGATGAACCATGACGAAAAACAGAAGATGTCGGACGACCTGGCCCGTGTAAAAAAAGAAATGGATGGGAATAAGCCGCCGGAAGCTCAGCCCTCTCAGCGGAAACGGAAAAAATCCAATCCGCTTTTCGACGATGTCGAGCTGACTTTTCTGGAAAAGATCGCCATGTTCTTCCTGACTATCCTCGGGTTCTCGTCGCCGGAACAGTTCAAAAAGAAAAAGATCGTTAAGAATATCGAGAAGGATATCGCCCGGATCAAGCCGCCGGTCTACCATATCCAGAACCGGCGTATCAGCAAGTTCTTCGCGCACAAGCTTCACGACCTCTACCTCAAGCTTATCTGGATCAAGCGGATTATGGATAAAACATTGGGCAATAAAAAGTTTTGGGACAATCCCGATATCCCTAAGGCGGTGGCGGAGTCTCTGTTCGAACGCCTCGCGAATATCAATACCGACGAGGTGGACAGCAACTTCTCCCCGACGGGTATCGAGATGGTAGTCAGCCAGTTCGAGGACCCGCGTAAGGCAGTCGAGACGGTCGAAAAGAGTTTCTACTCCTATGTCTATTCCATCGATAAGACGCTGATCGATAAAGTCAACGAGACCTATACCAATCTGGTCTATTTCCGGAATCTCTGCGATTTCGATTTCCTTGCGTTGTTCAAACGGTTCGACCCGACGTTCCATCCGGGGGTTACGCCGAACTTCATCGATATCCCCGGCGAAGGCATTATAACCGCGCTCCAGAACCTCGAGGAATCGATCCTTCAAATCGACCTGACGGTGGACAACATCTTCATCTTTAAGAAGCTCTATGCCGTCGCGAACGAGTTCGAGGGCAGGGAAGGCGAGCTTCCGGCCGCGGCGCCCGACGAATCGATGGAGAAGATCACCCCCAAGACTACCGCGCTCAAGGGTATCGAGAACGGCATCACTCCCGAGAAGCTCGAAGCGGACCTGCTCGTTCTTTTTGAAATCCTGAAAGAGCTCCTCTACACGAAAAGCCTCACTCTCCTCATACAGATTGTTAAAATCGATCCGCTCTACTCGCCCTCGCTTGTTCATACCCGTTACGACCTGTTCAGGATATATCTCGAGACATTCGAAAAAAGGATCAAGATCGTATCGAAGAACGTGCTGAAAACCAAGCGGAAACGGAACCTCGAGACGATCTATCACCAGCTATTCGGCCAGACGAAATGGGTAGGGGTATACAATATCGAGCTTTCGGACGAGATCGAGAAGATCGGGTTTACCGGTTTCTTCTATACTTTCCATATCGGGGCGATAGCCCTCTTCCTCGAACGTTACTACAACGAATTCCTCAAGACGGCGATCAATATTCTCCTGCTGAACGGCGTGTTTATGGAAAAGAACTTCCATAAGCTGACCTCGGATACATTCTACGCCCTCGATAAGTTTATCGAGAGGTTTAACGAGTTTGCCGAGGAAGTCTCCCCCGAGGGCGCCGAGGGGAAAAGGCTGTTGACGTTACTCGGGCGTAAGGAAAGCGTGATGCCCGAAAACAGAAAGATCGTCGAGAAACATATAGTCACCATGAACGGCAAGGGGCGCGACCTGTTCGACGAGTTCCAGCGCCATTTCTCGTCGGTACATACGATTATCGCAAAGGTTTATAAGGATATCGACTCGAAACCGCCGAAGTTTATCCGGAATATCCGCGCTATCGGCGGGTTCCGCAATGTAAAATTTCTCCAGACCCTCGAGAAAGGGATGAAAATACTTCAGGGAATGCAGGAACTTGTCAACCTGCTGAAGCAGTAGCGGATGACGGAAAAGGCGCTATTGGCAGGGGTCAAGCTCCCGCAGGATAATTTCGATGCGGTACAGGAATCGATGCTCGAACTGAAACGTCTGGCGGATACCGCGGGCGCGGAAGTCCTGGATATGGTGATTCAATCGCGGAGCAATATCGATTCGAAGTTTTTCCTCGGTAAGGGCAAGATCGAAGAGATCCGCGGCCTCCGCGACGAAATGCCCTACGACCTCGTCATCTTCAATCATGAGCTATCGCCGGGACAGGTCAGGAATATCGAGGAAGTCATCGAGGTGCGAGTGATTACCCGCACCGAATTGATTCTCGATATCTTCGCGATCCACGCGAGGTCGCGCGCGTCGAAGCTTCAGGTCGAGCTCGCGCAGATGAAGTTTCAGCTTCCCCGGCTCGCCGGGCATTACCAGAACCTTTCCCGCCTCGAGGGAAGGATCGGGACACGGGGGCCGGGCGAACAGAAGCTCGAGATGGACAGGCGGCTCCTGCGCAAACGGATATACTTTATTGAAACGAAACTGAAAGAGATAGACCGTGAAAAGGAAACCCAGCGCAAGCACAGGATGGGCGAGGTCAAGGTAGCGATAGTGGGGTACACCAACTCCGGGAAGTCGACCCTGCTGAACCGTCTGTCCCGTTCGGACGTACTCACGGAGGATAAGCTCTTTTCTACACTCGATACGACCACACGGAGGATATGGCTCTCGGAGGGGCATTACGCTCTCCTGACGGACACGGTGGGGTTTATCCGCGACATCCCGGTAGGGCTGATCGAATCGTTCAAATCGACCCTCGCCGATACCCGTTACGCCGACATGCTGCTGTACCTGATCGACGCGTCGTCGCCGGTACGCGAGCTGCAGATGAAGTCGGTCGAGGAGACGCTGCGGGAGATCGGTTCGGCGGATAAGCCGCGGCTGGTCTGTTTCAACAAGATCGATCTACTGACACGTGAGGAGCTTCTCGATCTCAGGCTCGGGTATCCCGAGGCGGTATTTATTTCAGCGAAGGAAAACGACCAGATAGAGGCATTGAAGGACAAACTCAGGGAGTTTGTCGAGAAGAATTTTTCAGCGGAAACGAAGGAGAAATAACGAATGCAGAAAACCGTTTTAGTCTCAGGGTCAAGCGGATTTGTCGGCACAAATCTTTGCCGGCGCCTCATAGACCGGGATTATAAAGTCATCGCACTTGTCAGGGGCGATCATCATAAACAAATGCTGGAAGAAATGGGCGCGACACGGGTTGTCTGCCAGATCACGGATACCGATTGTCTGAGGGACGCTCTGAAGAAAGCCGACTATGTTATCGACGTGATCGGCAAAGCATCCGACTGGGGCAACTACAATTCGTTCCTTATCCCCAATGTCTTGGGGGTAAAGAATCTTCTCGAAGAATCGATGCGCGCGGATATCAAGAAGTTTGTCCATATCAGCTCGGTCGCCATTCACGGCTTCGGCAATCATGTCGATACGACCGAGGAAGGCCCGTTCTATAAACTGGATTTCCCTTACTGCGTGACGAAGCGGGAAGGTGAAAACCTGGTACTCGACGCCTACCGCAAGCATTCGTTCCCGGTGACTTCGATCCGCCCGTGCAATGTCTACGGTGTAAACGACATGGGTGTGATCTTTAAAATCGCCCATGCGCTTATGAATAGAAGTGTGCCGCATGTTGACGGCGGAAAATGGCTGACAAGCCCGGTCTATGTCGGAAATCTCGCGGACGCGATCATCCTCGCGATGGAAAAGGATGAGGCTGTCGGCGAGGCGTTTATTATTTCCGACGGACTGCGGATCACATGGAGGGAATGGGATCTGAAACTCTGCCAGGCGCTGGGAGTAAAGGGACCTTGGTTTTCCGTGCCGGGATTTCTCGCGCGCTTTATCGGCGCTTCTCTGGAATTTTTCGCAAAACTCTTCGGCTCGGACAATCCGCCCCCGTTCACACGTTACCGTGCGCGTCAGGTCTGCTCGAATTACCACTTTTCCGTCGAAAAGGCGAAGCGCGTTCTGGGATGGAAGCCCGAGACCGATATCGATACGGCGGTTGAAAAAACGATCAAATGGTTCAAGGAAGAATACCTGAGATCGCTGGGAAAAATATAGAGATTTCTCGTGACGGAAAACGTGCGTCACAGGGGCTTGATTTGTTAGAAAAAACGTGGTTTTTTAGACCGCCCTTATTATAAAACGGGAGTAACAGATGAAACCGTTAAGGCTTTTTTGGCTGATTATTCTCATTCCCGCGGCCGTATTCTCGGTAACGGAATTCGACGCGAAACTCAAGGAGCTCAATCAGGCGATCGTCGAACAGCCCCAGAATCCTGCGTTTTACTTTGAAAGAGCGGTGATCCTGAAAAAGATAGGGGAAACGGAAATGGCTGTCTCCGATTACCGGAAGGTGATCGAACTCAAGCCCGGTTTCCATTCGTCGTACTACAACCTCGGGAATATCTATCTCGCGAAGGGGGAATACCAGTCCGCGATCGATAACTACAACACCGCTATCAAGCTCAAGCTGAAATTCGTCTATGCGCTCAATAACCGCGCCAACGCTTATATCAAGCTCGGCCAGACGAACAGCGCGTTCTCGGACTATACTGCGTCCATCCTGACCGACACCAATTTCGCCTATCCGTTCTATAACCGGGGGCTGATCTATTTCTCATGGAAGAAGTACGAACTCGCGCTCGCGGATTTCTATAGGGCGACGGACCTACTCCCGAACTACACCAACGCATTTATGTATATCATCAAGACCTATGTCGAAATATTCCGTCTGGAAGCGGATGCCGCTGAGCTTTCTCCGGCGATACAGTCCGAATCCAAAGACCTCGCCGAACTGAACGAAGGCCTCATCCCGGAAAAGGAACAGCCCAAGCCCGTGATCGCGACACAGGAGAATAAAACAGGCAATCAGGATGTTCCCTACCAGGCACAGCAGTATGTGAAGATCGGGAAGGTGCTGATGACAGCCGAACAGTACCGCGCCGCCATCGACCATTACTCCCGCGCCATCCAGATCGCGCCGGACTACACCGAGGCCTATCAGGAACGCGCGAAGGCGTATACCGCGCTCGACGAGAACAAACTCGCGCTCGAAGACTACACCAAGGCGCTCGAACTGATACAGAACAAGGCGGAAATAGCCGGGCCGGTTTTCACCAATCAGATCGTTTTACAGTTGACCAATAAAACGGCGCAGGCGGTCACCAACAAGCTGGCGCTGGCATTTACGAATATAGGAACACCGGGCGTTACTAATAAAACGCCGGTTAATTTAATAGCGACGAATAAACCCGCGAAGCTGTCACCCGCCCAGAGCGCGAAGATCCATTACGATATGGGCGGGATTTACCTGAAAGAAAAGAGCTACGATAAAGCGCTCGCCGAGTTCAGCCTCGCGCTCGGCCTCGATCCGGAAATGGCCGGGGCGTATTTTATGCGGGGTTATACCTATGAGCTGAAGGGTAAGTTTTCCGAGGCGATCGCGGACTACTCCGCGGCGTTCAAGAAGGACGGCAATCTGCTGAACGCGCTTTTCTTCCGCGCGAACCTGTACCTGATGAAAAATATGTACGCGGAAGCGGTGAAGGACTATACCTACCTGATCGGGAAAAAGCCGGAGTACACCCATGCCTATTTCTACAGGGCGCTCGGGTACAAACTGATGGGCAAGCACGATCTTGCTGTCGCGGATTACCAGAAGACGGTCGCGCTCGACCCGAAGTATACCGAGGCTTATTACAATCTCGGCAATATCTACTTTATCGAGGATAAATTCGACGAGGCGGTGAAGTCTTACGGCAAGGTGATCGAGATCGATCCCGGGTATGTCAACGCCTATATCAACCGGGGAATCGCGTACAAGAAGATGAACCAGTTCGAACTAGCCATCGCCGACTTCAACAAAGCGCTCGCTATTTCGCCCCAGCTTCCCAAGGTGCATTTCAGTATCGGAAATCTCTGCCTGTCCAAGAAGGAATATGCCGAAGCCCTTCAGAACTACAATATCGCCCTCGAGCTGGAACCGTCATACGCCGAGGCGTATAACAACAGGGGCAACGTCTTCTACGAGCTGGGCAAATACGACGATGCGCTCAAGGACTACAATCAGGCGGTGAAGCTCAAACTGTCGGTGGCGGATTACTATTACAACAGGGGTATCACATATCTCGCGATGAAGAAGAACGGCGAGGCGTCGGCGGATTTCGAAAAGACCATCGCTCTCGATCCGAAGTTCGCCAAGGCCTATTTCAGCCTCGGGAAGATTTGTTTCAACTCCCAGAAAAAGGAGCTCGCGAAGAAGTATTTCCAGAAGTCCGCCGACCTGGGGTATGAAGAAGCGAAAAAGGTGCTCAAAGAGTATTTTAAATAAACCGCTCGGTCTTTTGTTTCGGAGGGGCGTATGAAAAAGGGAACGTTCGGTATCCTGTTAGTCGAGGACAATCCCGCCGATGCGAGATTGGTCAAGGATTCCCTCAGGGGCGCAAGCGAGATTGCTTACCGCCTCGATCACGCGGAAAGCTTACAGGGCGCATTCAAGCTGATCGCCAAGCACACCTACAGCCTCGCCATTCTCGACCTGACCCTTCCGGACGGTAAAGGTATCGATGCGGTAATGAAGATCAAAGAGCTCGCGCCGGATACCGAGATCATCGTTTTCACGGAGTATAACGGGGAAACCGAACCGTTCGATATCCTGAAAGAGGGGATCGATACCTACCTGATCAAAGGCAGGACGAACGCCGATACGCTCAAACAGAACATCGGGTATGTGTTGGAAAAAAGCAGACGCGCTTAAGGGCACTTCTAAAAACTCTATCAAAATGGAGAAAAGCATTTTTCAGAGCAGAATAAAGCATTTTTTTGCCGGATATTAAAATAGCCGCACCCGCTTGTCCCGAGCGCGTCACAAATAAGTTGAGCGAGGGGCAATGACAAGGCTATTTTTAATATTTGATAATACTCTATTATCTATGGATTTTTAGAAGCGCGCTGGACTATTTTCCCTAAGTGCCGCTATTTTAATAGAATCGCCTTTCCCCATACTTTGTTATACCAAAATAGAAATGTCCCTTATTAACAAAATAGAAATGTCATCCTTAAAATAAGCGACCTAAAAAAAGGGGTTGCGAATGGAAAGGATGATCGTGATGACACCGAAGGCGCAGAAGAGGGCGAAAGTGATGGAAATGGTCAGGCTGAAGAAAATCAGTTTCGGACAAGCTTCCGGGCTATTGAAAATTACGGCCA
>Ga0209416_1001446_pt1 | contig 16274 bp, 20 predicted proteins | sample RifGroF1_FD_184001 | JGI IMG/M metagenome (GOLD analysis project Ga0209416, IMG submission 184001) | Groundwater microbial communities from Rifle, Colorado, USA - Groundwater F1 (SPAdes) (version 2) | ecosystem: Environmental > Aquatic > Deep subsurface > Groundwater | place: Rifle, Colorado...
TGCACGTCGCTTTTGGCGATACCCATAACCCGGAGGGCCTTTCTCCCTTAGAGGCTGTTTGGCGCCTTGAAAGAATTAAATACGGTCTAGAGATCGTGCAGGGAATTGGCTTCGAACACAGCGCCGGGTATTTGAGTGTTAAGGCTGATAAGAAATTGACCACCGAAGACAAAAACGGAATCAGGGCGGCGGCGTTGGCCATAACCACCGCACAAGAAGGCAATTATGCTACTTGGCCCGCGGGCGTCAATGGCGAATTAGTTGACGTGCCGTTTTCATCGGCTCCATCAATCCTTGAAGCCATTAAGCATTTTGGGGTGATGAAACTTATGATCTTTAACATGCAGTGGGCCGCGCTGTCTACGATCACAGGCGTGGGTTCAAATGCAGCCATGACAGATTCATCTCAAATGTTTGTCACAGTCTTTAACGCTATGATGGACGGCATGATCTCCCAGGTTGATCAACAACTTGGTCGCCGCTTATTCAAACTTAATGGTGACCGGTTCCCTGGCATGATAAGGCGCCCACGCCTGACCTGCACAGCGATTGAAAAGCAAATCAGTTTAACCGATCTCGCGGCCATGTTGGATTCGCTTTCATGGATGCCGTTGTCAGAAGATGATCTTAAAGAGATTCGCCGGGCCACGGGTTTCCTGCACCCCAACATACCCGCACCCGAAGACATAGTAAGGCCAGGGACAACCGCCCAGGCCACCGCTGCGTCCGCGCCCGCGGAGGCTGAATCAACTGCAGAACCGCCAACCAATCAACAGCAATTACCCCGAACCATGAGGGAGTGGGCACAGTTTAAAAAGCAATTGAATGACGCGAACTTGGCCCTGGAATTGCGACGCGCCACTGACCTGGCCCTGGGGCACAAATGAAATCGCGCGGGTTTTGGAGAGTGGTTGCAATCGAAATAGTGGCCGCCATAATTCTCGGATTTGGTTCGGGCCTTATTATTTGGGTATGTGTTGTCGGAGGCTAGGATCATGAACTTTAAAGAGATCTTCACCGCGGTTTTTGCCAAACTGAATAGTATGTTTGCGGGTGCCAAAACCTCCGACCTCTTGCCTTACTCGCAACAGCGGGCGATTTATAAATACCAAGTACAGAATATTATTCTTGGCTATTTGATCGAGGGCAGCAATAACACCTTCAACTATGTCTCTGATTTTAAAAAGGCTATGGGTGTCTCTTTCTCCGATGCCTTTGGTCGTGGTTACATCGACGGCGGCGGCGACCCACAGGAAATGCGAGAGGACGACGCGGCGTGGTTGGCCAGCAAAAAACAAACCGAGCGCGGGTTCATAGATCAACTTTTTGGACGCCTGAAGGAACTGAAAAAGAGCTCTAAAGCCGAAGATCAAACCCAGACCGAATACCTGGCAGAGGTAGACGCCGAAGTAGATGCAAGGACAGAGGGTTATGCAAATACTTTGGATGGTGTTTATGCAGAGGGCCGCCTGCGTGGCGCCGGTAACATCATGCTCACGTTTGATGGTGACGATGGCGAAGAATCTTGTAAGACCTGTAGGAAGTGGAAGGGCAAAAGACATGCAGCAAGCTTCTGGATAATCAGGGGCCTTATACCTGGCCAGCCAGGTAATCAGAATTTTGAATGCTGTGGCTATAACTGCCACCACTATTTATTTGACGACAAAGGCGAGATATGGGCGGGACACTAAAATGAGTAAAAGAAGTTATGTTATTTCAAAAGACCAACCCACAACTGACCCACCGACATCGTTTGAAGATGGACCTGAAATGGGCGTTTCCCGATGCGTCATGAGCATTGCCCGCGAACTCGACCGCTTGCCCGCTGGGCATTATGTGTTGACCATGGATAAGCCCGATGGTAAAAAAGACGGCTGGCAGGTCAGCATCGATCGTGTTGAAAAAGTGCGCGAAATGGATATCGTTGTCGAGCGCAACGGCCAGGTACTTGGAACGCATTTGGTCGTTAATCATGATCACAAGGAAAAGCGCGGAACACAGATATAAACATGACCCTTAAGGGGTAATTGTCAAAGCCTTTGATTTATTCTAAACTTGGAACTGAAAACAGACACCGATCTCGCGAAAGCTGATTGGCTGCACCAAAAAAGATTCGACCTTGCATACGCTGGCCGTGGCCCCCAAAAGCCACGGCATTATTATTCCCCAGGGAGCCAAACGTGAGCCAAGTATTTGCAACCAAACTAGAAAGCGCGACCACAACCCCTTCAAAGATCGACGGAATGGCAGCCGGTGAGTTCATGGATAACATGGGCCGCGTCGCCGCCTTTAAAGCTATTGATCTTCCCCTTTACGTGGCCAACACCAAAAAGGCATTGGCTGCAACTGTAGACGGAAACGGCGTGCTCGTTGGCTTTCCGATTGACAGCGCGGGCCACAGATCGGAACTCGCCGCGGGCTGGATTAAAGACGTTGAACTCGACGCCCAGCGCCAAATAATTACTTTTTCAGTTGAATGGAACGAGCTCGGTGTAGAATCCATTACCAGTAATACCCTTCGCTACTTCTCCCCCGAAGTTGATCTAAGAGCCAAAGTGATCATGGGCGGCGCCCTTACCAACTGGCCAGCCACCCGCAACAAAGAAAACGAGATCCTGCTTAAACCGGTTACCTTATCCCTGTCCATGTTCTCATTGGGTGGCGAAAGCCTGGACGCAAAAGTTAACAGCGTCTGCAATGCCTTTTATGAGGCATACGCTGAATACGATTACAACAATTACCCTGTCGAAGTTTTTGACACTTATTTGATCTGCCACATGGAAGACGGTTACTGGCAGGCCCCTTACTCAGTCGATGAAAATGACAAAGTAAGTTTCATCGAAATGGCTGCATGGAAGCCTGTTAAAAAGGATTGGGCTGAACGCGCACTAGAGTTTTTCAAAAAGGTATTATCTGGCTTCTCAAATCAGAGGGCCAGCGAGGAACAAAATCAAAACCCGGAGGATGTTATGTTTGAACTAGATAAATTACCCCCCGAGCAAAGAACGGCCTTGCTGTCACAGGCCCGCGATGTATTGACCGCTGAATTATCTTCGGCCAGTTCATCCGCCGCCCCCGAACTCGCAAAGCTGATTCAAACTCGCATCGACAACGGCGTTAACTCCGCCCTTGCGATGGAACAGCGCAAACAACACGTCGCACAGTTTAGTGCTCGTGCTGTCAGTGGCACTAAGGAATTGCCACAGGGCCTGCCAGTGGCCCAGGACAAAATCGAAGCCATTATGTTGGCCCTTCCAGAAGACCAACAGAAAAACTTCGAGGATGTGATCACTGGCATCCTTGAAAAAGGGTTGGTTCCTTTTGCTGAACTCGGCCACGAAAAACCCCAAAAAGGTAATCGCGAAATACCCGCCGAAGTCAAGCTATCGCTCAATAACTGGCTCGGTTCAAAGAAAACCATCGAGGAATTTTTCGCGGTTTGCCCTGAACTCGGCGACATGAGCGAATACGACCTGGCTGCATACCAGAAGAAAGAGGCTTAATCATGGCCGATTTAACCGCAAACGCAAGTGTTCGCACCATGGGCGATTTAAACGCCTTGAAATTCTTTCTGGATACAAGCGCCGCCCAGCACATCTATAAAGGCCAGCCCCTAATCATTGACGCAAGCGAAGACACAACCCGTGTCCGTGGCTATGTCGATGCTACTGTGGTTGACGTTGCAGATGTTTTCGTTGGTATTGCCGAGCACGAGATTGTCGTCGCAGCCGGTGATACCGAAGACGTTGAGGCATCAACCGTCCTCTCCGCCGTTGGCCCAACCATTAAGGGGTTTAAATCCACTGTCTTCACCATGGCCGACATTGGAAAAGCCGTGTACATGAGCGACAGCGGCACCCTCTCTGTGACGGCAGCCGATAACCCCTATATTGGGAAGTTGTATTATGTAACCGGCGGGTATTGCTACGTCCAGTTACTCGCTCCCCAAATTTGCACCGGGGCATAGGAGGATAACATGCCTAATATTGCAGCGAATGTTCCGCAACATCTTGTGATTGGCGCCAAAACTGGATTTTTGGCCGCCCTGCCAACCATCGTCCAACCCTATCAGGAAATCGCTTCGGTTGTTCAGATGAACGCAAAAACCATCACCTTCACTGACCTGGGGGCTTCACCATGGCCCGTTGAAAGCAAGGGTCAGAATCAGGTGCAGGACTTCACCGAAAAGGCTTTGGCCGTTACCGCGAAGGATTGGGAAATCACCGTCGGTATCTCCCATAACGCTATTCAAGACGATCTCACCGGCACCCTTAACTCTAAGGTGAGGGGTGCAGGCGAAGGTTTTCAGGGATGGATTAATCAGGAAGTCTTCCAAGCCCTGAACGATGGCGACACCACCAACTATGGCCTGGCCTATGATGGCCTCGACTTCTTCTCTGCCAGCCACATCGACAAAGGCGCTGAATACCAGACCGTGCAAAGCAACCTTTCAAATTTGGCCTTAAGCCTCGACAACTTCAGCACCGTGAAAGTTGCATCCAACAAGTTCAAGAATGATCGTGGCAAAGCCGTGCGCTACAATCACAACCTCTTGGTTGTTTCCCCTGAACTTGAATACACGGCTGGCCAAATCTGCATCAACACCGAAGCATACGACACCGCGAACCGCGAGAAGAACCCGTATGCAGGCAATACCCGGTATCTCGTGGCCCCTGAATTCGATTCAACTGCCTGGGCGCTCGTTGCCGCAAATCAGTCGCTTAAGCCAATCCTTATTGGTGAGCGCGAAGCCCCGAACCTGAATGCGGCCTGGTTCGACCCGAAGGCAGCCGAGGGCGGAATTTATTACTTCAAATTCTATGCCCGGTATGTGTTCTTCTACAGTGATTGGCGCCTGGCCCACCTCGGCAAGAGCTAAATTGTAGAAAGATCACTCAAAAAGTGAAAGGCGTGGTGTGTCAAAGCGCCACGCCTTTTTAAGAAAATGGAGCGATTATGTCCACAAAAATAACCAACTTCTCTGCAATGCTTCTGCAACCTCCGGGCGCTGACGGAACCGCCGCCGGTGAAACCGCTCTGCAAACTAAATATGGTGTGGTGAAATTCCACTCGCGTCCGAATATAGATGGCTACGTGGTTGAAGTAAAATCAGAACCTGCCATCGTTACCGGCACCCATTTCGGGATTGAATGCACAGTCGATGCAAAGCCGAGCACTGCTACTTCGCAGACAGGCGTCCGGGGGTTGGGTGGCATTGCAAGACTTGCAGCCACCAAGACCATGACAGGCGGGGGCCTCATTGGGGCCTATGGTCAGATTTGTAACCTGGGCACTTTGAACGGCGCCGGAATCATTGCCGCGGCCAATTATGGCCTTATCGAAGACGGTGGCGTTTTTACAGCGGTTTCACACATTGCCGCGGCCTGGTTTGATACCCATCTGACCAAAGTCATCAGCGCCGGCTCATACGATATGGTTTATGTCAGCAATAACGGCACAACCCAAGTAGATAATGCTTTTTATATCTACGCCGGGAACAAGATCACAAACCTTTTCAACATCAAAACAGCGTCGGGTATGCTTGGCGCGAATCAGGCAGGCGGAGCCGCGTTGTCATTCACCAATTACCGCTTAATCAAGATCGTTTTGGAAGACGAGGTATATTACATCCCCGCCGCCAAGACTATTTCGTAAGATCTTAATCAATCAAACTTATATAGGAGGATGGTCATGAGCACAAAAAAGAAAAAACCTGTTGAATGTGTCGTTATACCTTTCCCGGCGGGTGGAACCCCAAAAATAAGTGCTTTTAAAGCACAGGCAGCCGCCATAAATGAAAAGGTGCAGTTATATATCGACGGCATAATTTTGGGGCTGGGCATAGACCCCGACCAAAATCCAGAGGTTGATCTTGAAGCCATGACCATCACCTATGAACAGAAAGAGGCCGAAAATGCAAGCAAGAGTTAAGGAAGACCACAAATGGTTTGATGTGAAAGTTGCCGGGCACGAATTCGTCAAAGGCGAATTTCAAGAAGTGCCTGAAGCCTTAGAGGCCGCCGTCTTAGATCATCCGTTTCTTGATGTTTCCGAGGGCCATGCGCCCGCCAAAAAAGTAAAAAAAGAAGTGGCTCCCGTGGCCCCTGAAATGGTCGATGGCGAAGGAACCGGCGAAACCAATACCCCTGTCGATGGCGACAACCTTACCACCGCCCCAAAACCAGCGACCCCGGCCCCGGAAAAAACACCCGCAAGCAAAAAAACGCCAGAAGAAAAAGCCGCATTTGCTGAAAAAATGCGCCTTGCAAAAGAAGCTAAAAAGGCTGGCATGAAATGATTAATCTCGTTGGCCCAATCAATAGTGGCAAGGCAGTTGGGGCCGATGGCGCCGCAACCGTTACCGCGTATTCAGATCATGCAGTAATTGGTTTGGTTCACGCCGTCATTGTCAAATACAATGGCGATAAACCCGCCACGACCGACGTAGTGGTTTCAACCAAAGGCGACAACGCCCCCCTGCAAACCCTGTTAACCCTTACGGACAAAAACACCGATGGTAATTTCCCCGTGCGCGTTGTGGGCTGTTCTAACCTGGGCGTCGCCGATGCCTCTGCCATTCAGTTGCTGGCCATTGCCGACGTAATTAAGGTTGTGGTTACCGGCGCCAACACCGACGACACCGTCGATGTTTGGTTGGTAACGGAGAATTAATACATGACAGTCGGAGCGAACTTTGGATTAAGAAAGAATGGATATCATATAGGCGTCGGAAGCCTCTTCGGGAGAATCGAAGTTTCCAAGAAATATTCGTTTTCCGTTTATAGTGGTTCGAACTGCCCATTTACTACCATTTCTGTAAACACACTTCAATCCAGATACGCTTCTATTGCTTTCAGAAAGCCATTTCTTCCAGAAGGTAACTGTGTTTTCTTTGTCGTCAGGAAAATTGAGGCAGGCAAATTCTTTATGAAGAATCATCGCCCAATAATCATACCCACGCGCAGCGTCTTCAGCAGAATTAAAATATCCAATATGTTTACTAATTCTGTTCACCATAATTTTAGAACTCCAAAATCCATGGTGAGTAGAGTAGAAAACTCCTTTAAATGCAGCCCCATTTTTCTTAGAAGTGTTATGAACACTTTGAGAGAGCGTTGCAACGCGAAGGTTTTCTCTACGATTATCAAGCGTGTTGCGATTTATATGATCGCAAATTTCTCCCACAGAAAGAGGTCTTCCAATCTTCCTTTCAAGAATTTTACGATGAAGATAAATGATTTTTTTTCTGCCATCAACGCTTTGAGTTCTGGCTGCATATCCGGCTTTAGTCGCATACCATGCCAAAGGAGCATATTCAACATCAATGTTATCGATGATGGCAACGAGCGATCTAGTAATTTCGATTTGAATTGTCATAATAACCTCTTTTATGGCAGTTTACTACAAAGGAGCATAACTTGTCAATAGCAATTAACTCCTACGGAACCGTGGCGGAAGTTGCAGCCCTTACCAAAAAATTCACAGCCAACGGCTCTTTTACCACCACCACAAACCCAACCCTTGCCGAAGTCGAAAAGCACATTGACACAGGCAGCGCCTGGATTAATACAGCCCTCGCTTCAAACGGATTCGTGACACCAGTAACCCAGGCAGACGTTAAATTGGTCTTGGCTGGGTATGCGGTAAGGGTCGCTTGTGATCTTGTCAACTATGCGAACAGTTATGGCCGCTTTTTTACTGAACGCGCTCTTGATCACGGCATTGACCCGATGCGAGTTCTGCCAGGCGAAATATCCCGTGAGATCGAGGTCGCGGCCCCTGGATTCGAGGCGCTGGGCGCAACGAGGATATCGGCCACCCTCGACCAAATAGGGTTCAGGGATGGCGACGAAGCCGGGAACGCGGTCACGCCACTTTTCCAACGATCTGCATTCGGTAACGTTGTAAAGGACTGGAATGCGTCTAACAGTTAGAGCAAAAGGTTTTGAAATGGTCAGGCAGGGCCTCGAGGACTTGGGGGCCGAGGTTCCAAAAATTGGCCGCCGACGCATGCGCACCGTCATGAACCGAGTAGTAAGGCGAATGCAGGAATACCCAAGCGAAAGGCCCGGACAAAAGTACACCAGAACGGGCCTTTTTTTCAGAAGATGGATGATCAAAGAAATTGCGAGAGTTGGTTACAGAATTGAAAACACACGCCCCGCTGGCCAATATGTTGTCGGCGACGCATACGGAACGACACAGGCGTGGATGCACAAAGGGCGCTGGCCACTTTTCAGAGATGTAACCGATGAAGAATTAAAGGAATTGCCGAAAGAGTTTTTGGATGAAATAATGATCGTTGCCAGGCGAGAAGGATTTGATACACCATGAGTTATGACAATGCAAAAACCAAGTTAATGGCAATCGCCAAAGAATTAACCGCCTTTAAGGACACTTATACAGCGGCCACTATTTCATTTGATGCCACCACAAAACAAATAAACGATACCGGCGCCGGGCTGGAATTTTTGGTTAAAGATGATGTGATTGTAATTGCAGGCTCTACATCGAATAACGGAAACTTCACCGTGGCAGATGGTGGCCACACCGATTACCTGGTTGTGGCCGAAACCCTGGTCACAGAGGCAGCCGGGGACAATATAGTTATCACTTCTCCGGTTCACGTATACCACGGCGATTACAGCGCCTTTGATAAAGGGATTGGAGATTTTTTTGTTTTGGTTCCTGGCCCCGTTGGTGAGGGCGTGAGGCAGGGGGGCGGAACCATTATAGAAAATTGGACGCTTTACGGAGATCTGTTTATAAAATATACATCCGAAGCCGATACCTGGGCATCGATCACGGCGATTAGATCGTTATTGATCTATGAATTCAGACGTTGGCCACAACTTAACAGCACCACAGGCATTTTACAGGTCAAGGTTTCATGCCCCGATGATGTTGAAGGGGTTTTTGATAAAACCGGCCTCGCCGGGCCATTTTGGCTGACACAGCGCCTTGTTTTTGTTGTGTCTGACCGTGCCGCTTTAAGCGGAGGAGAGATACCATGAGCAAAGTTGTTTTAACTTACATCGGAAAAGGTTTTTTGCACGGCGTTCCAGACCGTGATCTTACGGCCTCTGACATTGATCATTTGAAGGGTGAGGGCATTACAACTGATACCCTTATCCAATCCCAACTTTATGAAGAAGTTGTGCCCGCGCCTGCACCCGCACACGCGACGAAACCGCAACCCCAGCAATTTGCCGACGAAAAGGCGAAGGAGTAATCATGGAAGGTATTAATGATTTGCGTATGCTCCAAATAGGAGCCGAGTTAAAAAATGGTGGTGCCCCTGGCACAGCCGTGGCCTGCACAACGCCCTGGCGTGGCGAACACACATACAAAGACGAATCACCTGTTCAATTTATCCCTGAACAGGTACAAAACCTCGTCGGCGTTGATCGAAGCAAAAACCCTTATTTCCTGGGTTCGTTGGCCATGCTGGCCACACCATTAACCGCCGAGCAATTCCCATGGATTACTCGTGCAGCCATTCGCGCCGTTGAAGTTGGAATAAAAGACGGAGCAGGCAGTGGTTATGCCTATGACTACATCGTGCCTATGACACCGGGAACTATGTTCAAAACCGCGATAACCCTGGCCTTTGTATCTGCCACCAAAAAGATCACGGATTCAGGCATTGGCCTGGCATTCATCAAAACCGGGGACTTGATCAAGGTCTCGGGGGCTGTAACGGCTGGCAATAATGGCTATTTCTTAGTGGCCACCGGAAACGTGGCCGCCGAGGTCGTGGTAACGGAAGCCTTGACCGATGGTCTTGCCGGGGCCGTGGTTACCATCGAAGTCGTGCGCCAAGCCCTAACCTTCAGGGCGGGCGATAACAGCCTGGCATCGAAGGGCTCTTATGGATACTGCAAAGACTTCACGATTGAGGGCAAGGGTGCGGGCGATAGCGACGTCATCACCATGGCCGCGAACTGGGAAGTAAGACAGTGGATTGCAGACGCTTTCACGCCATCCCTGGCCATTCCCGCCGTCGACGTCTTTAATTTCGGCGAATCCACCATGGCCATTGATGCAGTTGGTGGAACCCTGGGCGCCACAGATTTCGGCGTCTTCACCGATTTCAGCGTTAAGTATGTTTCCGGCATCCGAAAACGATATGGGGCCAATGCCAGCAAGAACTATGACAGCGCCATTGTTCGAGGCGGTGCCGAGATAGTTTTGACCGTGGGCATGCCCTGGGACACAAAAGCCCAGGCCGAGGTCGCCTTTAAAGAGGCGCAAACAGCCCGTAAGATTCAATTGAATCTGAACGGAGTAGCCCTGACCACCACAGGGGTTTATACACGGAAATTGGTAAGGTTTAATCTCCCTGGGAAATGGGAATCATTCGACGGCCTGGATAATGTCGAGGGCGGCGATATCGTGCGTGGAACCTTCCGGTGCAAGTACAACAGCACCGCGGCCCTTAACCCCGATATCTTGATCGTCAACGAATTAAGCACATTGGTGGCGTGATCATGACAATAAAAAAAGTAGAGAACGTGCCATTGCAGGCCGAGTTCGAGGTAGAAGATACTTTGACACAGGGGCTTTTGGAAAGATTCGAGGCCCAACTTGTTCTCGATGAAGCAAAGGGCGTCGGCCTTAAGACGTTGCATGGCAAATACCTTCGTGCAGCCATTAAAGTTGGTTGGGTGAAAACGGGGCCAGTAATGAACCCCGACCAAATAGCCCAGGCTGACCCTCGCGTGGTTGCTTTGATCGGTGGATATCTGGCAAATGAATACAACAGGGCCTCTATAATCCCAAACCCTTAATCCTTGCGGCGGCGGACTATGCAGAAGATCAAAATAAAAAATCCGCTGACCGCAAGGCCAAACCACCAAGAGAGTTATTACTTGCCTTTCAATTTGAAACTTATGGCTTAACCTTCCCAGCCGCCGAAATGGAGGCTGGGTTAATGACAAAAATGAGTGTCTGCATAAACACTTATAGAGCCATTACCGCCCACAACAATTATGTTTTTATGATGAAAAAAACAGATTCGGATTTCAGGAAAAATTACCCCGAATATGTGTCCGTCATAAATAACATCAAAGCACTTAGAGAGAAGATCGATGGCAAATAAAAAAGTCGTTTTTGATATTGAAGCCAACGACATGACAGGCGATGGCATCGACCAAGTAGAAGAAAAACTTGGTGGTGCAGGTGATGCAGCAGAAGGTTCAGGACTTAAATTTACTGAATTATCCAGCGCCATGAACATCGTCTCTCAGGTTGCCAATTATGCCCAGCAAGCTTATTCGGCTTTAATACAACCAACGATTGACCTGGGCCTAGCCACTTACAGGCTTTCAGGTTCTATGGGGGTGACCACCGAAGAAGCCAGCACCATGATACAAATGCTCGAGGATTATGGCTTAACCACAGAGGAAACCACGGCGGCGATGGAAATGGCCGTGCGAAAAGGTTATGCCCCAACCATTGACGGCCTTGCCCAAATAGCCGACGAGCTGAAAAACGAGCAAGACCCCCTCAAACAAGGCACTATGTTGTTTGATCTGTTTGGCAAAAAAGGCCAAGAAGTTGGTCTGTTATTGCGACAGGGCGGGGATGCTGTCCGGGCCAGCGCCGACGACATTAAATCTATGGGGCTGGCCATGAGCCAGGTTCAAGTAGATGATATCCTCGCATACAGGGAAAGCCTAAATGATCTCGGCGATTCCTGGGCCGCTGTTGGTATGCAAGTAACCAAGGGCTTTATCCCGCCAATCACAGAGGCCCTTGTTGCGCTGGGTGATCTATTGACTATGAATCAAAGGGTGGCCCAGGCCGTAAGAGAAACCGGTGAGCGCGTGGCTGCCGAGGGTAAAACATACGACTATTATCAAGAATCTATTTTGGATATCGCTCGTGCAAATGGTTCCTTGACCGTTGCCCAACGCGCCATGATAGAGGAATTCGATAGAAGCGGGCCTTCGTGGCGGGTAACGGAAAACGATTACAAAATCATCACAGAGCGTTTGGGGTTAATGACACGTGAAGAATTTAATAACGTTGTCGCCACCAACGCAATGGAAGAGGCTACGCTGGCCCAGGCACAGGCCGATAGAGAATTGGCAGCAGCAGCAGCCCAGGCAGCCGCCGAACTCACTGCCTCATATTCGACGATCTTAGAACTTTCCAAGCAACTGCAGGCCGAGACCAATAATTATTCCCAAAAACAGGCCGATCTCACTGCAAAAATAGCAGATACAAATGCCAAACTTGCGGAGGCCGTCACTTTATATGGTGCGGATTCAGAACAGGCCCGCGGTTATCAGAGTTCTTTAGCTGACCTTAATGGCCAGGTTACAAAACTCGAAACCGATCACTCGAACGCAACCGCAACCATTGTCTACAATAACCTCTTGCAAAAACTATCTGTTGATGGTTTGACGGATGCTGAATTCGCAATGGCCCAGCAAATGGGTGTGAGCTTGGGAATATTTGAACAGGCAACAGCAGATGAAGCCACCGCCTTAAATGGCTTAACCACGGCGGTGATCAACGGCAAGATTTCACAGGAACAATTTACTTCAGCAGTTTATGGTGGCAGGGATTCGATCACCGCGCTTTGGAACTCGATTAATGCGCTCCCAAAAAACACAGATATTGCTGTCAATACTCACAGAAATGAAACCTACACATACACAGAGTACAGGAACATTTATCAGAACAATATGAGTACCGGGGTCTGGCGACAGGCTGCTGGTGGCGAAGGCGTTGTTCCCCCAGGCTATACTCATGATAATTTCTTGGTTGGCCTTTCCAGTGGTGAGAAATTCAGAACAACCCCATCATCAAGAGTTGGCGCGTCTGAGAGCGGCGGCAGCAGGGGTGGCGGCGGTAATACCTATAATTTTAATGCCTATGGAATACAAAACCCATCCGCCTTTATGGAGTGGGTAAATAAAAAAGTTGAACAACAGGACGGGGCAATATAATGACTATTACCCATCCCTTTGCATCCCCCGGGTTTCAGAGTTATCCAGCCTTTCAGACTGCTCTGACCCCGTATGTTTATCCAAATGATTTAGCGGCTTTGAGCATAACCATTAACGGGGTCGAGGTGAAACAATACCTTGACCTTGAATTTGATGAACTTGAAATAGTGAGTGTGGCTAAACAATATCCCACGGCCACATTTAAGTTACACAATGTACCGCCAACCGTTTTAATCACGAATTGGAAAGACATTATTATTTACGACAACAATACAAAGATTTTTGCGGGGGTAATTACTTTCAATTTTAGCCAGGAATCAGAGGTTTTTGATGGGTTTGATTTTGATATCGAATGCTCGGGTTATGCCAAATTGCTTGAAACTAAATTGGTGCGTGCGCAAAAGTTTGATGGAAAAACAGACGCATATATTATTGATTACCTAATTAACAAATACCTGCCCGAATTAAATGCCTCGACTTATGTAACTCAAATAAAAACATTTACTGAAATCCCCTTTGGTAGAAAAAATCTAAAAACCATCATGGAATATATTTGTTCCGTGTCTGGGGCCAGTTACACCGTTGATTTTGATAAAAACTTACATTACTTTAATACCGAGATCACGGTCTCAGGGTTTGGTTTTTCAGATAATCCAGACCTAACAACGACATTCCCATATTATGACTTCGCAAAAACCGACAACGGAAACCGGGATTACAACGTAGTCGAAATAGTTGGTGGAACCTATTTATCTACTGATAATACAATTTATCTTGCAGGGAATGGTGTTCAAACTCAAATAAATCTACCTTTTAAATATCATGCGCCAACAACCGCAGACACTTTGCAGCTTTGGATTAATACAGGGTCAGATGCTACACCGGTTTGGGAGCTTCTTGTCACTAAAGCCGGATATCTCGAAAACATTGTTAAGTTGGATGAAATTCTCTATTATTTCGAGGAAAAAACCATCGAAATGATTAATCCGTTTCCGAACCTTGCAAAAGCGATAAAACTAACGGGAAGGTATGAGGCAAAATTAAGAATAAGGGTGCCTGATAATACAGCGATCGCAGCCGTCGGGCGTGAAATAGAATACCCTTATTTCGATGATTCCATCATTGACAAGGATATCGCCAGATCCATTGGAAAGGCCCTACTTCTTGAAAACTCAGGGAACAGTAAGTCATACTCATTCACGTGTGAGGTAAGGGGTCTGGGCGCTGGAATTATGCTTCCCGTGGCCAATAGCTCTTATTCCCTTAATGAGTCTCTATTAATTCAAAAAGCCACAATAAGTTATGGAATTGGTGGGGCTGGCATAACAAATGTCGAAGTGGGTCGCTATAACAAAAATCTTGTCGATGCCCTGCTGGCCCTGAAAAAAGCCACAAAACAAGCATCCCCTTATAACGAGGATGTGGTTTTCGACCAACTACTCATGCACGAGGACGTGATCACGCCGACCGAAGGAAATACTGTCACAGATACATTGGCAACCATGTTCTATTGCACGACAACGGGAGCCGCGACCCTGACTATTGAATCTATGACCGTGGCAGTTGGGAAAACGGTCACGGTGTATTGGGGTGATGGAAATAGTAATGCCTACGCCGCGGGAACAGCAGCAAGAACCCATAATTATGCAGGAGCCGGGGTTTATGAGATCACCATGGATTCGGCTCTCGATATTACAAGGCTTTATTTATCCGATAACAAAATAACCCTTAACTCCGCGGATATAAAATTTGCCAGAAATATTACTCAATTTAAAGCAACCGCATTGAAGGCTGGTAGGTTCGATTCCGTAGATGTTTCTGCGTGGAGACCAACAGAGTTTCGCCTATTCTCTATGCCAGCGGGTTATGCGGGTACGTTTGATAGCGCTGATGTTTCTGCGTGGACACCAACAACTTTACAAATCAACACCATGCCAGCGGGTTATGCGGGTACGTTTGATAGCGCTGATGTTTCTGCGTGGACACCAACCTATTTCTATCTTTATCAAATGCCAGCGGGTTATGCGGGTACGTTTGATAGCGCTGATGTTTCTGCGTGGACACCAACAACTTTCTTGCTCCAATCAATGCCCGTTGCAACTTATACAATAATCATAACGGCTGGAAGTCTTTCTGGGTGGACTACGACAGTAACCTTACAATTTCATAGTAATTTATTATCACAAGCTCAAGTAGATCAAATATTATCTGATATGTGGACAGCATTTGCGACACGAACGGTTGCCGCAGGCTCTTTAAATGTTGGGGGAACTAATTCGGCCCCATCTGGACTTTTACAAGCTGCAAACCCACCGACCACTGGCAAGGAATTTGCTTACGAATTAGTGAATGATTCTCAAAATATTAATCCAACTAAGAAGTGGACAACAGTCACGATCACGGCATAAGGGTAAAACATGAGAGAACTGATAATGGAACCGCAAGGATTTTCTACACTAAGGGCCTGGCCAAAAGGGTTATTACAGGAATTACTTGATTCTGGGATTGCGCTCCCCAAAGCCATCGAAATCGCAAAGACCAACAACTTATGCAGTTATGAAAACACGGTCCATAACCTATTCGTTAATGTTGGAAAATACCTCGCGATTGATTTTCTCTTGGGCCTTACTAGAACGGGACTGACTTACCATGCCATCGGCGGCTATGATAATACCCCAGCCGTCACCGATACCACTTTATATCTTGAATCTGCAAGGAACACTATTACATCGGCTTCACGATCTGGAACACAAATGATTTTGAGCACCTATTTTTCAGCGGCCATGTCCACTTTATATATAAAAGAGGCCGGGGTCTTTGGAAACGGGGCCACGGCGGCATTGAATTCAGGTGATCTATTTTGTAGGTACTTGCAGGCATTCGATAACAGCGACGGCCTAAACGATCTGACTTTTGAATACACATTCACATTATAAGAGGTAATTATGGCAATAAAACATGCACATACAGCAGTAACAGCGGATGACCCAGGGGCCGACGTACAGCCAAGCCATTGGAATGCAGATCACACGGGTACAAATGAACATACCCATCAATCAGCGACTGAAGGTGGTGATCTAAGGGCAACCGCAGCACAAATTACAACAGGAACAAGTGAGGCCGTATTTGCCACACCAAAAGCTATTAAGGATGCAGGGATCGGTGTAACCCCCGGCCTTGATGGTTGGAATACGGTTACTGATACCTGGCTCTATGCTTCGGCAACAACGATCACAGTACCAGCGGGCGCACTATCTATTTACCAGCCAGGTGATGTTTGGAAATTGACCGCAAATTCTATTGTGCTTGAGGGTT
>Ga0209416_1001455_pt1 | contig 16197 bp, 15 predicted proteins | sample RifGroF1_FD_184001 | JGI IMG/M metagenome (GOLD analysis project Ga0209416, IMG submission 184001) | Groundwater microbial communities from Rifle, Colorado, USA - Groundwater F1 (SPAdes) (version 2) | ecosystem: Environmental > Aquatic > Deep subsurface > Groundwater | place: Rifle, Colorado...
CCTGAATTGTCCATTCAACTTCTACGAAGTGACCGGCACATGTAAAGACCCGTCCGACTTCCTGCGCGGGTGGTCTGATTACGTGCTCATCTACTCCCTGGGTATTGTATCCGAGAAAGACCTGGGTACTCGTACCACCTTCGACTCGGATGATGCTATCGAAGATAGCCTGTCTGTCACCCTGGCGAACGTCTACCCGGCTGGCTCGCTGGCCTTCTGTCAGGAAGCCAGTGCCGAAATCTCCCGCAAGATCGTTGACATCACCTACGGCTCGACCGTCTCTTGCGGTACGTGCGGCGCGGCAGATGACGGCACAAACCGCATCTATGCCGTGACCGAGACTTCTGGCGCGGGTTCGCCTGGCCTGCCCGCCGAAGTGGTCTATTCGCTGAATGGCGGCACGTTCTGGGCGCAGGTCAACATCACCGGCCTTGGCGCAACCGAAAGCCCGCTGGCGATTGAAGTCGTTGGGCAATATCTGGTAGTCCTGGGCGCGGACGCCTACTACTACGCAGAAATCAACGCTGACACCGGCGTACCCGGCACGTGGACAAAAGTCTCAACCGGCTTTGTCGCGGCTGGCAGTCCTGTCGATATGTACGCCCTGTCAAGCCGGGAAGTCTATTTCTGCGGCGATGGTGGGTACATTTACAAATCGACTGACATCACCGCTGGCGTCACCGCCATCCTGGACGGTTCAGCCTACACAGACGATCTCAAGCGCATCGATGGCCTGGAAGAGACCATTGTCGCAGTCGGGGCAAATGGTCAAATCCTGTTCACCACCGACCGGGGCGCTACGTGGTCTGCTTCTGCAACCATCCCTACCGCCTCGATGTTGCAAGCCGTCGATGTCAAATCCAGCAAAGCATGGTGGGTTGGCAGTATCAACGGCTATGTATGGTACACCGTAAACGGCGGCGCGTCGTGGTCGCAGTTGACCTTCAGCGGACAAGGCGCTGGGCAAATCTTCGATATTGTCTCGGCAACCGAAGAAGTCATGTACATTGCCCGCGCTGACGCGACCCCTACCGCAAGCATCCTGACTTCCTGGGATGGCGGGCAGTCGTGGACAACTTCAAGCCCGCGCATTGTCAACCTGCCCGTGTTTGACTGGCCCACCCGCATCGCAGTGCCCTTCGCTGAGGCTGGCATTGCAGCCAACACCTTAGCCGTTGGTGGTCTGGCTGGCGACGGTTCAGACGGTATCCTGTTGGTAGCGACCGCTGCCAAGTTGTAAAATTTATCTACTTGAGATTGAGAGAGTGAGAAAAATGAAACAGAACGAATTGATCCCGTTCACGTTCAAGGATACGGGCAAGACCGTATTGATTCGCAAAGTATCCCCGATGCTGGTTTTCCAGTTATCGCAAGACTTCCCCCCGCCCGCGCCTCCGATGGTTGAAGTGACCTACGGCGAGGCAGAAAAGGTCATGGAACCAAACCCTGCCGATCCTGCCTTCGCCGAGGCACTTCGCGATTATCACCGTGACTTCAACCTGAAAACGCAGCGCATGATGATCAAGCGCGGCGTTTCGTTGGTTTTCGATGATGACATGAAGGCTGAAGTCGCGGAGATGCGCGAATTTTACCGCAACGAATTTGGGAAAGAGATTGGCGTAGACGATCACATGATCTACGTTACCATGATCTGTGTCGGCACGGACAGCGACCTTGAAGAGTTGCTGAACGCCATCACCCGGCGCAGCCAGCCAACGGAGGCGGCGGTAGACGCCGCGAAAGATACATTTCAGAGTTAGATATAAAGGGCGTGACATCTTTGAGATTAGCACGCCCCGCTCTGGAATATCTTACTCACCCATCCTGGAATGGGTGCTAACGGCGAAATGGGCGAACATGACGTTTGAGACTTTCTGCGAGTTGGAAGGCGACCAACAGGCGATCTACGTTGCGGCGCGCCGGGCTGAATTGCAGATCGAATCCGTTGTACAAAACGAAGCCGTCAAAGACGCCAAACGAAAGAGGCCGAAGAAATGAGCAATCTACCCCCCGCTGGCGTATTCCTTGTAGCCGAAAACTATGACCCCTACATGCGGGCGCTCACCAACGCAACGGCGGCGGTAGAGAAGTTCAACACGTCCGCTGGCAAGGCCGCGTCTACGGGGGGCAATCAGTTCACGCAACAAATGGGCGCGGGGGTGAAAGTCGCTAACAGCTTCTCGACCGGGGCGCTCATCATGGCAAACGTCGTGGGCAATGTCGTGACGAACGCCTTGGGCGCGGCCTGGAATATGCTCGGCAATTTCAAAGACCAGGCTATTAGTGCCGTCTCGACCATGCAGGATATGAAAATCTCGCTGGAAAGCCTGGCGGCGCGTGAAATCCTGTATGCCAAGGGGGCCGACGATATAAATACGGCTCTGGAAATGGGCGCGCCCATCGCGGCAAGGATGATGGAAGAAATCAAGAAACTCTCCATCGATTCGCCGTTCCACTATTCTCAGGTCTTGTCTGTTTTCCAGATGAATATGGCGTTCGGCATGACGTCTGACATGGCCCTAAAGCTAACCAAGTCCATCACCGACTTAGGCGCTCTGTCTCAAAACATCCCCGGTATCTTACAACGTCTATCCTATAACTTTGCGCAAATGTCCATGACTGGACAGATTACGCAGCGCGACGTGCGCGACTTAGCAATGGCCGGGCTTGACCTGGCAAAAGTGTTTGACTTGACCCTTGGCAAGAGCGTCCAGGAAGTCAACGATGACCTGAAATCAGGCAAGATTACCTTTGCGGAAGTCTCAACGGCGCTAGTCAACTACACCGATAAGTACATCGGGCCTGCCGCGCAACGTGCCAGCCGGACACTCACGGGATTGATGTCTACGTTTAGTGAATTGGGAACCTTTACTTTCGGCAACCTGTTCATGGACTCGGTACAACAAATTACCGACGTGTTGGGTACAATGTTAGATAAGGCAGTTGCCTTTGCCGATTCGGACGCTATGAAAGCCACCGGGCAGGTACTCAGCTTCCTAACCGGCAAATTCATGAGCTTTGCAACCGGCATAGGCGACGCGGCGATGGTGTACGGGCAGAACATCGGCCTTTTCAAGCAGCACACCGAAGCGCAACTTAGCGAAGTCGATGAAATGAACGTGGCGCTCGGCAAGACCACCGACCACACGCAAGGGCTATTCTATGACAAGATGGCCGCGATAGCGGGTAATGCGTTCGATTGGGGTGCGGGTATTGTCACCGCCTTAGCCGACGGTATGATCCAGGCCGCCAGTTCAGTGCTCATTGCCGTCATCGACGCCATTGCCAGCATGCTCACGTTTTGGATGTCGCCCGGTTCCCCCCCGCGCATGTTGCCCGACTTGACCAAGTGGGGCTTTGGCGCTATCACCGCTTACCTTGAAGGTTTCACTCAGGCCGACTTCTCTATCCTGAATAGTCTCGAAAGCCCGCTGAAGTCGGCGCTCGGCTTTTTTGAACAAATCGGGTCTATCTCCAAGGGCAGCGCAGACAAGATACTAGGCGACCTGTCAAAAGGGATTATCGCCGGGCTATCGGGTGAAGGCGACCTGCAAAAGTTACTGGCAGACATCGAGAGCGAAATGGGGCCGTTTGGCGAGGAAATGGCACAGTTGGTTGAGCAAAACTTTGCTCTTGCCGCCGCGACAGATGCAGCCGCCGAAGCGCAAAAGAAACTCATCGACGCGCAGAAGGCCGAAGTCGAGGCCGGGCGCAAGGTGGCCGATGGCGTCAAGGAATATAACGACATGCTCCGCTCCGGGGCAAGCAAGGAAGAGTTGAAGGCGAAGCTCGCCAACATCAACGCTGACCGCAAGGCGCAGGGCGAAGCCGCCAAAGCGCGCGGCGAAGCGGAAAAGAGCATCTCTGCCGCCGAAGATAACATGAAGGTCATCAAAGAGCAAATCCAGCTCCAGCAAGACTTAGTCAATCAGATGATCGAGTTGGCAAAGTTGCAGGCTGGCGACGCGGCCAAGAAAGCGGGCGGCGGTGGTGGCGGTGGGGGCGGAGGGGCAAAGCTACCGGGCGGCGGCGGGGGTGGCGGCGGTGGCAAAAACCCGATGGAAAGTATCTTGGAGCAGTTCAAGCTCCAACTGGGTAAAAACTGGGATGAGGCTTGGGCCCCTTTTATCAACAAATGGAATACAGAGTGGCTTCCCGCTGTCGATAAGGTCAAGGGAAAGTGGACAGAGCTTGTCAACCTTTTCAAAAACAGTCCGCTCGGAAAGACCCTGCAAGAGGTCATTGACAAAATCAAGGCTGGCGATTGGGCCGGGGCATGGTCGGTAATCAGTACATCATTCGATAACTGGCTTTTCGACTCGTGGGCACAAGGGACTTACGGCGAAAAGATTGCTACGATTGTCATCGACATGTGGAATAAGGGTATTGCAGCAGTCGATTGGGGAGCGGTATGGACGTCCATCGTTACATTCTTTGTCGCTGGCTTCTCGACCGTGGACGGCGTGGAAGGCTGGGGAATTGTCGGCGGACGTATGCTTCTCAACCTGATAGCCGGAGTAGTCGCTAACCTTGTCTCATTCGGTATCACCATAGGCGAGGCAATCACCGGCGTAACGCAGGAGCAGCTCATTGCTATGTGGGCGGCGCGGGGCGTCACAACTGCAAGCGAGATGATGACCTACCTGGGCGAGCAAATTACAACGTGGTGGGAAACCAACGTCATGACCTACATGAGCAAGGTGGTCACTGATATTGTTGACGGGTTCAAAACCGACATTATCCAACGTTGGGGAACGGACATCCCGGCCTTAGCCCAAACGATTATGCAAATTCTCGTTGATATGCTCATTGCGAAGTGGGCTGCGCTTACAGCCACTAATCCGTTTGTAAGCCTTGGAAAGACTGTTATCGATGGTTTAGTCGCTGGTATCAATAATATCGGCCCGCTGGTAGCGGCAATCAAGGCGGCAATCGCAGGCGCAATTGCAGCCGCTACGGGTACGGGTGGCCTGAACGCCCATTCGCCGTCTAAGGTATTCACAGACATTGGCGAGACTATCCCAGAAGGAACGGCAAAGGGCGTAGAAATCAAGAGTACGATGGCAACCAAGGCCGTCGAGTCGATGGTCAATCAGACGATCCATGCCAGCGTCAACCCGCCTCGCACGCAAGCATCCATCACTCGCACCGGCCCTACCGTCAATGTCCAGATGGGCAATATCTCAATCTCTAACCAGGCTGAAGGCGACATGTTCCAGCGCCGGGTAGAGTTGGCCGTGCTTCACGCACTAGGGAGCTAACCTATGCCTTACTCGTTTACTGAGTTCTTTCTGACAGACGGTACAACCTTCATCGACCTGCTGCGCAATTTCCGCCTGGCGCAATTCCAGCCGGGCACGCTCACCTACAAAGACGGCGGCACGTTCCAGTCGGGCTTAGGTGATGGCAGGCGGCTTGTACAGCGGTATTACGACAACATCACCGATCAATTGACCCTGATTGTCAAGACGGGATGCCAGAGTTCAGCAATCGCGGACTTGCGCCGTCTCAGGCAAATGCTCGAAAAGGCGGCGGATTATTGGGCCAGCGGTTGGAGCGATGAACCTGTTTACCTGATTGCCCGCTCGATAGGCGATAACCAGGAACGTTTTGCCGTGCTTGTCGCGGGCATTGCCCCCGGCGATCCTGACCCGTTCGCTCAGCCATTTGCCGGGCCGCTAAGCGTGTTCGGGCCTGTCAATGTTTCTTTCGAGCACACGCCCTGGCAGAGCAATGTTCCCGGCACGGGAACAGCCTTGCCAATCAGCGTGTACCAATATACAACCGTTCGCCCGCCTGGGGCGGGTGATTTTATCGTATGGGGGAACGCGGACGCGGCGGACTCGTGGGCAAGGGATGAAGTCACAGATGGCACGGCGTTCGTTTCGTGTTACGATGCGAATTATCACGACTTCGACGCCGGGACGGGCGATAATATCAGCACTTACTCGAATATCGATTACGTCATTGGCGGCGATTCGGGCGGGGCCGGGACAGGGAATGTCAACGATCCCGATACGGTTGTTTATCCCGTCGCTTTGTCCGATGATGTCTCGGCAGGCCCGTTTGTGAATACGGGTATCTACTTCGGTTCGGCTAACCGCTTTTGTAACATCGTTGTAGACATAGAAACCGCAAATGGAAACTTGACCTTCGGCGATTGGCAATATTGGGATGGCGCGGCATGGGCTACACTCACAGTGAATGACGGCACAAACGACTTCGCCAATACCGGCGTGCGCACCGTGACGTTTTCTATCCCTACTGATTGGGCCACGACTACCGCCTTCGGTGTAATCAATACATATTGGGTCAGACTTCACATCACCAATTCGGGAGGCCCGGCTACCGTACCACCCACGCAGCAAAACCGCCTGATTTATGCCGCAACTTCCCCTTACGTTGAAATCCAGGCCGCAAATTTGGGCGGCGATATTCCAGTTCTCTTGTCCATTCAGGCGGCGTCAAAACGCTACCCGGCAGCGGGAGCGAGCGGGCAGCTGTATAATAACCTGTTGATTGCGTCTCGCTCCATGTCAAGGGGCGAAGAGTTCAGCCCATATGTGGGCATGGTCGATAATGACGGCAGCGGATCAGGCTATGCACAGCCCTACGATTTGAGCGTAAGCACCCCGGCGAATGTGACGTTCGACGCTTACGGCGGCCCATATTCAACCCGCCTGAAATTCGATGAGGCAACCGACCTGGCGGCTACCGAATATGTCAACATCCTGTTTGGAAGCGCGGCGCGTTCGGCGGCATGGACGGGTTCATTTCGAGTATTTGTGCGTACCAGCATATCAGGCGGCGCGGTAGGTGACTTCGAGCTTGCCATGCAGTTGGTTGCTACCAGCGACTCGTCCATTGTTTATACCACCGATTACAAGGCGATCAATGCAACGGACATATGGGCAGTAACAGATTTGGGGATTGTTACCAGAGACCCGACCTATGATACTGAATTTCGTCTCATAATGAATAAGCCTAACGCCGGGGCGGAAATACTCTATGTCTATGATGTAATCTTTATGCCGGTTGACGAATGGCTTGGCGCGGTATCCTTTCCGGTTGTTACCCCCGGCAAGACTTTCACGCCGTCCGTTTCTAGCGTTTCCGTTTTCCTGGCCGATCCAATTTTATACCCTGTCAAGGGCACTTACTCGGCAGTCGATATGAAAAACCAATTGCCAACCTTTGAACCGATCAATGCTCAATATTCCTCGGCAGGCCCTCCCGTCTTGCAGAAGGCATCTAAACAGCGGCTATTTTTCTTCGGCTACACTTCTACGGCAGGCTCGGACGTTGTATCGGCCCGGCCCTGGGAAACCTTCGGTATCACGCTGGAAAGCCTCAACCGCTACCAACACCTGAAAGGTAGCGCGGCATGACAGAACGTGTCATGGCGGCGGGCGTCATGGTGGAGCAGCGCGACGCTACCCCACAGGCGAACGTCACCGCATCCGGGGTGATGATCGAGCAGCGCGACGCTACCCCGCAAGTCAATGTCATGCTTGTCGGGGTGATGCTCGAATTGCAGGAAGTTCCCTACTCTCGCCCGCCGATTGTCACCGAATGCGCGCCGGAAGTGGACAGTACCCACCGGCCCGTTTCGGCCATTGCTCAGGACGTTGTTTCGATCTTAGCGCCAGACGTAATCTCGGCGCACGGCGCAATCGACCCGATTGCACAAAACCCCGTCACGGTTCTAGCCCCGCAAGTGGACAGTCAGCACCTTGCAACGGATGGTATTTTAGCGGGCGGCTCGGATGTCAAAGCGCCAAACATCGATACGTCACACACGCCCGTCACCGGCATTTCCCAAGTCGTTACCACCGTCTCAATCTTGCGCCCGTCCATTGCCCGCCAGATGGGTATTTCAATGGCGATCTACCAACCCACCATTGGCCCCGGAACCTATGTACCCAAGGGGCGCTACCTGCGCAGCCTGGACGCGGCAATCAATGGATGGTCACATGTCTCGGCTATCGATGGCGGTTACATATCCGCAACGGGAGAAGTCACCGAAAACCGGGGCATGATCGAAGATTGGATCGAGTACGGCCTGGGTCGGCACGTGGAAGTATACGCCGATGGTGGACAGATATTCGAGGGCTTTGTCAATCAGTTGGACGTGCGCTATGGCCCGCTCACCTACAATATCGGCCCGCTCCTGGACATTACGAACCGTTGCCTTGTCTGGTACTCACCGATCAATTATGAAACTGACCCGCCTACTGTCGGGGCAAGCACCCCGTCTACGCTGGCGCAGGACACGACCAGTCAAGCCCGCTACGGGATTATTGAAAACCAACTTTCCACCGGCGAATGCTCGGATACCGACGCCGAATATTATCGGGATATGTTCTTAGCAGAGAACGCCCAACCCAAAACGACAAAGGATATTGCCTTCGGGCAAGGCGAGGCGGCCTTCGGCGTCACGCTTACGATTGTCGGTTATGGGGCATGGCTGGGCAAATACACCTATGACAGCTCATCCATTCTCTTCACCACGTCCAGCGCCAAGATATTGACGATCCTTCAGGCGGCTCCCAACGTGGGCATGTTCAACACGGCGGCGAGCTATGGCATTCAGACGAACGCCACGATTGCGCCAGTTGGCGAGGCCGATCAAGGCAAGACGGCGATCAACATTATCGAGACGATCCGAAACCTGGGCGATGTGAATAACAATCGTTGGGTATTCGGTATCTGGGAGAACCAGCGCCCGCGCTTTGAAGTGAAGGAAAGCGCCGTCACCTACCGGCAGCGGTTGAGTGAACCGATCCAACTCATTCGAGACTTGTCCGGCTCGCGGATTATGCCCTGGCAGGTCAAGCCCGGCAAATGGCTGTACATCGAGGACTTCCTGCCGGGCCGGGTGTCACCGTCTTATGACCTGCGCACCGATCCGAGGGCCTTGTACATTGAGGAAGTGACGTATACCTACCCATTCGGCCTGGCTATTCGGGGCAGCGGCGGGGACGGCAAGCTCTCGCAATGGTTGGCCCGCACTGGCCTATCGGGAATGTAACCCATGCCTATTCAATATTACAACGATCAAAACATTGACCTGCTGGCAGCCGTCTTTCAGCGGCGCTATGAACCGAATTTCGCCCTTGCAAACGCGCTATCGGTTCTGGCAGCCTTGCCTGGCATGCGCATGGTTTGGGGTATGGGCGGGCGGGATAGTAACGCGGTGGTAGACAACGCCGGAATGGGCAGAGTTGGGGCGATCAACGGCGTGACGTTCGGCGTCAGTGGTATTGCGGCTTATGCCGACTTTGACGGGGTAAATGATTATCTTAGGCGACCTGATGAAGATGGCCTGCGCATCACAGGCGCTTTGACTATTGGGGCATGGGTCTATTTTGATGCGGCGGGCGAGGCGGGTATCCTGAGTAAGTGGCTGGCGGCCGGAAACCTGCGCTGCTATCGTCTCATTCGCACGGCGGGCGGGCTGATTGAGTTCGCAATCTCTGCCGATGGCACGGCGACTACCGTAGTGGATAGCGCGGCGGTAAGCGATTCTACCTGGTACTTTGTGGCCGGGTCTTACGATCCTTCCACTTCGCTAAAGGTTTACGTCAATCGCACAGCGGTTTCCAACGTAACATCTATCCCGGCCGCGATCTATGCATCGACCGCTGACTTCGAGGGCGGGCGTACTGACGCGGGCAGTTACATGAACGGGAGGCAGGCGTTCTCTTTCGTGGCGGCTTCCACCTTGACGGCGGCGCAACTCGGCGTCATTTATGAGCAAACAAGGGCACTGTTCGGAGCATGAGCATTTCTACTTCCCCCCTGGCACGGTTAGAGTATTACGGGCTGAACGCCGACAGAACGGCGCTCACGCCTGACTTTACGTTGACCCGCTTTTACGAAACAGACACCGGGCGCTGTTACTTTTGGGATGGTACGGCATGGGTAGAGTTCGCAACCGCGGCGGGCGGGGCTATTACCGGGGCAGGCACGCCGGGAAGAATATCGCAATGGGCGACTGCAAGCTCGCTGACCGATAGCACGCTTACAAAGTCCGGGGCCGGAGTGCTCGACCTGGCGGCGGCAGGGGCGTATACATTCACCATCCCAAAAACAGGCACGGCGGTAGTAGGAACCGGGACGGCGACCCGAATAGCCGAATGGGTGACAGACGCTAACACTTTGCAGGCCAGCACGCTTATCAAGTCGGGCGCGGGCGTATTGACCCTAGACGCGGGTGGGGCGTACACCCTGACCATCCCTGCAACTGGCACAGCGGCCCTGGGAACCGGCGTAGCAAATCAAGTCGCTTATTGGTCGGGAACAAACACCGTTGCTGGCGACGCAGGTATGACTTACGACGCGACCAATAACCAGCTACTCATGACGGCGGGAAGCACCACCAACCCGCCATTATCCATCCAGGGCGACACCAACACCGGCACGTATAGCGCGGGTACCGGGCGTCTGGCCTGGGTAGCAGCGGGGGTTGTACGCTGGGAGATGGGGCAGTTCGGGCGCTTTACCTTGCGCACCGACCAGCTCAACTGCAACGGCGCCGGGGCGCAAGCGCTGACAATCAACAACAACGGTAATCTACTCATCGGGTCAAGCGCGACGTTTGTAACGCAATTCTACGGCGGCGGGGCTTCGAGCGCGCCCTGGATGCAGGTCAGCAGCACGGCCGTGCGCTTTGCGGACATCGCCGACTCTGGTGCAAATGACGCGTTCAACATCACAAGCACCACGACCACGCAACGGCTCATGCGCTGGAAAAACAAAGCCTCGCAGACAGCCGACGCCCTGACTTACTACGATAGCGACGGCACAACCATCTTGACCCGCATTGAGGCAGATGGCGAGATTGACATCACGACAGACAGCAAGTATCTCAGAGTCGGCGCCGGGTTGGATGCTGGCATAGCATACGACGGCACAAACATGCTTATCAACCCAAAATTGGTAGGTACTGGATATCTGTCAATTCTGGGAGACATTAGCCTGGTCGATGAAGATATAATATTGGGGACAACCACTGGCACAAAGATAGGCACGGCGACCACGCAGAAACTCGGTTTTTGGAATGCCACGCCGATTGTCCAGCCGTCCGGGGCGACCCAGGCAGCCCCAGCCGCGTACGTTACTGGCGGCTTTGGCCTGGACAGCGACGCAAACATGCAGGCGCTTTATGACCTGGTGGTGGCGATGCGCACGGCGCTGGTGGGCGCAGGAATTATGAAAGGTTCGGCATAGGAGTATATATGGCAACACTCAACTTATCGGTAACTGTTCCGGACGCGCAAGCGACGGCGATCTTAGCCGACTTCTGCGCCTACAACGGCTACCAGGAAACGATCAACGGCGCGCCCAACCCGCAAACTAAGGCGCAATTTGCAAAACAAGTGGTGATAAAATTTGTGCGCGAGAGCGTCAAGGCGCAACGGGCGGCAGCGGCAGCACTGACAGCGAGTCAGACTGTGATTACTGACGTTGACGCGATTGTGATGAGTTAGTGGGGACTGTCATGTCAAATTGTTCGATGATATTTAGGAAAGGAAAACAGAATGGCGAGTTATGGCATTCCCCGTCCCGATCTACCCGCTGAAAAGCTGGCAAAGATGGTCGAGCGGGAACAATTACTGCAAGGCAATGGCTACGATCTGATAAGCCACGCCGGGAAATTGGGCATTCCTTATGATATTTTTATGGCCCGCCTGGAAGTGGCGCGGCAAATGCGGGAGAAAAAGCATGGCAAAGACCTGGTAGAATGGTCGCTCGGCACGCCCTGGCGACTTGAAGGCGACTGGATGATTATCGGGGATGTACACGTTCCCTACACTGATTACGAGTTTAGCCAGTTGGTTGCGTTGGTCGCCCGCAAGAATATGTCGAAGCCGCGTCGCCTGCTGATTGCGGGCGATTTTTTCAACATGGACACTTTCTCGAATTACATCCACCTGGTAAATATCCCAACCTGGAAGGAAGAACGCGATGCGGCGAAAACCCTGTTGCACGAATGGCTGGAAACGTTCGATGAAATTCGGATGCTCATGGGAAACCATGACCGGCGCTTGCAGAAGTTCGTCAACGGGGAATTTGACGAAACGGATATTCTCTCTTTGGTCATCTCCAACCCGGATATGGTGAAAATGTCCGGTTATGGCTACTGCACCATCGACACGCCGGGCGGCGTTTACCGGGTGACACACCCGAAAAACTATTCGATCAATCAACTGGTGGTAGCCGATCAACTGGCGCTGAAGTTCGGGCAGCACATCATTTCTTTCCATGAGCACCACCTATCGGCGGGCTATGACCGCTACAAGCGGTATATGGTGGTCAATGGCGGGTGTTTAGTCGATCCTGACAAGCTGGCCTATGTCAAGCTGGATGATAGCAAATCGGCAGGCATGGCGGCGGGGTTCGTGATGCTCCGCAACGGCGCGCCTCAACTATTCGGAAAATCACCTTTCACCGACTGGCAACATTGGCTATAAATGTTGTATAATAAATAGTGACTTGCAAGGTTTATTGCACGAGGGCTGAATGGAAGATAAGGATTTTGTCGGTCTAAAAGAATACCTTGACATGCGAATCCAGCACGTCGAGGATATTGTGAATGGACGATTTATCTCCCAAGAAAAGGCCGTCAATGTAGCCCGCGACGCGGCGGAAAAGCGCCTCGATGGAATGAACGAGTTCCGCCAGACATTGACAGATCAAAACAAAACGTTCGTTGCGGCGGCTGAGTTCGAGGCTTATAAAACGATGGTTCGGCAAGACCTTGCCCGTCTCTCGACGGACATAAACTCTCTGAACCTTTCCAGGGCCGAAATAGCTGGCAAGGCCTCGCAGGGACAGGTCATCTTTTCGCTAATCGTTAGCATCCTGGGCCTCATAATCAGCCTGGCAAAGTTCTTTATAAAGTAGGATGTACAATGGCAAGAATACCTAAATTATGTTCGGGCGCTGAGTTCGAGGCTACCGGCCAATACTGGACGGGCGGCTCGACGGGCATTACCCGCGAGACTACCATCGTCCGTTCGGGTGGCGGCGTAGCGAGTTGGAAGGCGCTCTCTGCCTCGGCGAATGGCGTTCTTTTCCCGTCTGCTTTGGCTGAGTTCTGGTTTGCAAAGGGCGTTTACCTGGCGGCAGCCGGCAACACGTTTATCAAGTGGCGCGACGCTGGCAACGTGGTACATTTGTCACTCCTGCACAACGCGGGCAGCGGTACGGTTGCACTTTATCGCGGAGACGCAAGTTCGGGCGGCACGCTGATTGCTACGGGTTCCATTGTCGTGTCCGTTGCAACCTGGTTCCACGTCCAGGGGCGTATCAAGATTGACGACTCGGTAGGCGTGGCGCAAATCTACATCAACAGTGTGCTTGACATCAACTTTGCCGGGGACACCCGTAATGGAGGCATTGCCAGCGTCTCAAATTGGAATACCCAAAACTCCGCAAATGCCATGTACTTCGATGACATTATCTATGACGACGCGGCGCTTCCGGGTGATAGCCATCTGGTTTATATCTACCCGGACGGGGCGGGCGATTCTACGCAGTGGACACCATCGGCGGGTGCAAACTGGCAATGCGTGGATGAGCGGCCCTGCTCCGATACCGATTACGTCTCGGCAGGATCGGGCGGGCTGATTGACAACTACACCTTATCAGATTACGTTGGCAGCGACCTGGAGATTATCGGGGCCTGGGGCGTAATGTGCGGTACTTCAACCGTAGGCGGCGAACAGGCTAAGGTGGGTTTCAAGACGGGCGGGATCAATTACGTCTCTGCTGCCCAAAACTTAGGCACGGGCGCAAGCCAGCTATTCCCCGGCGATTATCACGCCACCAACCCGGCAACGTCCGTTGCATGGGTAGAGGCCGACATGGACGGCCTGCAAGCAACCATTGAGAGTGTGTAAGGTTTTGCACAAAAGGAGTGCTGAGATATGGCAGACATTGCCGAAAGTAAAGTGAGAGAGAAGATAGACTCTCTTGTAAAAGAAAAAGAACGTTTCATACTCGAAGCGAATCTGAGAGTATCTGCTTATGAAATGATGATCTTGCAGTTACAGGAGCTGCTAGGCGATAGAGCGCCCACCGCGCCACCCGCGCAAGGCGAAATCCCGCCTGCCCCGGTTCCTGTCGAGATCGTCAAGTCGCCTGCTCGCGCCAGGCACAAGCCAAAGGTGGTAAAAAATGACAGTCTTGGGGCTTGAGGCCGAACAAGAGACACCGGGAACAACGACTCTCCCGTCCGGTAAAATCTGGTATCTATGGAAGGTGCAAGACCTGTTGGGCGGCGATCTTGACAAAATCACTGAGCGCGCCCTGGGTACGGGCGTATCCGCTGTACTGGTGAAGGCCGCCGATGGTGTCAATCCGTACAATCTCACCCGCGAACTGTTCCCCAAAGACTCCATTCTCGGCCCGTTGATCGAGAAGTTGCATCTGTCAGGAATTGAATGTTGGGGGTGGCAGTATCTCTACGGGACTAACCCGGCAGGAGAAGCAGATCGGGCAATCACGCGGCTTGGGCAATTCCCCTGGGATGGTTGGGTTCTCGACCCCGAAAAGGAGTATAAGACACAGCCGGGGAACGTGGCGCGAGCAAAGTTGTACATGGACACGGTAAAGACGGCATACCCGAAACTCTGCATTGGTCTGTCAACCTATCGCTACCCGTCTTTACACCCCGAATTGCCCTGGGCGGCGTTTTTGGCGGGCTGTAACTTTGTCATGCCCCAAGTGTATTGGATGAGCAGCCACAACCCCGGCTACCAGTTGAGTAGAACGATCTTAGAATACCAGGCGCTTTACGCACGCCTACAGATTGAACCGTTGCCCATGATCCCTACTGGAGCGGCCTTCCACGAGTGGGGATGGCAACCCACTAAAGAGGATATTACGGCGTTTGACGCCAAAGTCAAAGAGTTTGGGCTAGTCGGCGCGGCCTGGTGGGAGTGGGCAGCAGCGTACCGCTACGGGCTAGAAGAGACCGTTGCCAACCTGGACTGGCCTCCACCGCCACCATTTGAACCACCCGCACCGCCACCCCCGCCAGAACCGCCCGGCCCGCCACCGCCCACCCAAGACGACTGGCACACCGCCATCGAGGCGTGGGCCAAAGAAGGCGGCTACACCGGCCCGTCGTGGGATGATTGCATCCCCTAAAGCCTTATCTACCACGTGTAGAAAAAGATCGCCCGCCGTTCTGCCGAAACCAGAGCGGCGGGTTGTATTTTGACCCCTTGACAGGATGAAAGAAGTATACTATAATCAAGAATATCAAGAAAGGATGTAACCTAATGGATACCCTAAAGACCTTCGTCACTCGCACGCCCGTTATGCTTATCGCAACTAATGATGCCCTGGAAAAATGGCAGTGGGAAAGATGGGCGGCGCAAGGTGTGTTTACGAAAAGGGCAGTCAGGGTAGGATGGCAACCAACCCATATTCTTGTGCAAGAATACAAAGAGGGCTACAGCCGTTCTTCTGCCGTACCCGTGCCCTACCTGACAGGATCGCACCTGGAAGAAATCAAATGACCTACCCACCATTCCGCACCCACGAAAACGGCGTCCGTTCGCTTACCCGCCAGATGGACGCCGACACCGCTAACCCTAACAGTTGGCAGTGGAAGAAGATCGCCCACCGGCTAGGCAATGAGTTGTGCCACAAGATCGGCAAGCCAGCCTATGACGCCTGGATTGATGCGAACATTGTGGACGGCGAGGCGTGGGCTACCAGCGCAGGCAAGATCGAGAAGGCGCTAAATGTGGGCTAAAGTCGCCTGCCAAAAAGGTGGATGGGCAAGGGCACGCCAGCACGCGAACATCCGGCGCGCCAATCCATCCAATGCGGAGCGCCAGGCACAAGAGGCGCTTGCAGAAGCCTTCCCCGGCGCGGTTATTGAACCTGAGTACGAAATTCACAACGGGCAATATCCACAATGGATTGACATCTTGCTTACCGTTGCGGGCCAGCGGATCGCCATCGAAGTGGACGGTTCGCACGGTTGGCACAATACCAGCCCGGACGCAAGGGGCAAGATGGGACAATACGATCTTGACAAAGCGGCATGGTGCAAGAGAAACGGCCTTCCGCTTGTCAGGGTCAAAAAGGGGCAAATCGGCAAGCTGCCCAAGATGATAGAAGCCATAATCCCCCAAAAATAGCAAGGAACCCGTCTCAAAAGGCCGGGTTTTGGTT
>Ga0209416_1001475_pt1 | contig 16056 bp, 33 predicted proteins | sample RifGroF1_FD_184001 | JGI IMG/M metagenome (GOLD analysis project Ga0209416, IMG submission 184001) | Groundwater microbial communities from Rifle, Colorado, USA - Groundwater F1 (SPAdes) (version 2) | ecosystem: Environmental > Aquatic > Deep subsurface > Groundwater | place: Rifle, Colorado...
GTAAGAACAACTCCTTATATTGTGGCTGGAAACATCATAAGAACAATAGGGTTTATTACCGTCCCTATATACGAAGAGAAAAACGGATTTGGAAGAATCAACAGCAGCCAGCAAGAGTGGATTTCTTTGTATCCTTCTTATTCGGTAAAAGTGGATGCACCACTTCCTCCGCCTCCTAGTAATGTGACTGTTTGGCAGGTAACAGCAACGAATGGCTTAAATGTTCGTAAAAGTCCAACTATTATCTCTGCAAAGATTGGTGCTATTGCTTATAATACCGTTGTAAAGATTGATGCCATTAACGGAAACTGGGGTCAAATTTACGAAGGATTTGGCAAGAGCGGTTGGATCTCGCTAACATATGCTAAAAAGATATAAGTAATCAAATAGGGTATACTGTAAAAGGTATACCCTATTTTTTTATCGCTTTGGTATTAGGAAATGCCTGTACTTCCAAACCCTCCACGATCTTGATTTCCTAAATCCTGAACTTCTTCAAACTCAATTAGTGGTTGTTTTTTCTGAATTCTGAATTGGCAGATACGATCATTGATTTTAATCTGAGTATCTCTTACGGCGTATGCAGACATTTTCCATTCATCGCCGTTACCACAATAGGAATTATCTACGATACCTATATGATTTCCTTGAATGATTCCGAAGTTCTTAAGGGTAGAACTACGGGGAACAATATATGCTTCATAACCATCGGGTAATTGCATGGCTACTCCTAAAGAAATCAGAGCAGAAGTTCCTTTGAATATATAAATATCGTCAGCAGCGCGAAGATCCACCCAGTCGCCTATATCTGTTTTTTTTAATTTTTCAATTTTATCTGATAAATATTTAATTTTTATTTTCATTGGCATCCTTTATAATGAACAGGTATCGTTTGTGCAGTATTTTTCAATTTCGGCATCTGTTGTTCCAGACATGACATTAAAGTTTAGAGGCTTTAATTTTGAAATCAGGATTTCGTATTTTTCTTTTGTTATTTTTTCATAGGGCATTTGTTGATATGCACCTGATTTTAATCTGGGTAAAAAACTAACGCCCTTTAATTGATATTGATAAAAATCAAGCGCTCTTTGCAAATCTTTTCCTTCTTTTTCTGGATCAAATGTTACTGTCACAGAAACTGCGTTGTCCGCCCAATATTTCTGCATAAAAGCTGCTTGTGCCAGTTGCTCCCACATAGAAACTTCTTCTTGGGTTCGAACTTTATCCCCTACGAATATTGGAAACTCTACAACGACCGTTGTTTCTTCTTGCCCAAAAGCAGGTTCGATGTAATATCCAGATTTTTTTAGAATCGGTAAAAGAGGTGAGTTGTGAGCCAATCTTACTCTGCGAATGTAATAATTGCTTTCGGGATAATGTACTCCTGGTGTTGCTCCCCCCAAAAGACTAAGTGTCCCACTTGGTTTTACGCATGTTAATTTGATAGAACGAGGAATAGCAAACCAATCAGAATATATGCCGTCATAGTTTTTGAGTGTATCATATCCTGCTTTAAGCCAGTCTTGCAATTCTGAGATTCCTTTGTCGGCGATAAATTGTGCAATGCCGGTTACAGAAATGCCCAACCTCCGGTTGCGCATCATTACGCGATTGGTTTCTACCCAATGAGTTTCTATCAAGGTGACAGATTTAGCAAAAAGATATGCATACTTTAGGGTACGTATAAACTCGTCCTGCGTATCATTTCGATAAGGAAATACTTCTACCAAATTACACAATTCGGATGATTCTAGTCCTATTTCCCCGCAGGGGTTAACTCCAGTAATTCTAAAATCTTTGTTGTCGGCTTCTAGTTCACGCATACGACTGAACTTCTGAAAATTAGAAAGCCATATTACTCCAGGTTCTGCGTTGTCATTAATTCTTTCTGCAATCTTTTGATAGTTTGATTTGGTTTCCGCTATAATTGAGTTATTAGAAGACCATCCAAAACTTTCACGTTCTGGATTGATTTTATAATTCTTTAAATTTAAAAATTCATCATTTTCAAATCCTAAAGCAATTTCTGCTGACCGTCTTACATTTCCGGCAACTACAGCCTTACCTATAAGGTTGAAAATATCTACAATAGTTCTCTGTGTAATTCCCAATCCCTTATTTGTCTTTAAAACCAGAGTGATATTATTGTGCAATTCTTCAAGTGGTTTATACCCCGCCGATATTCCACCAAAAGTTTTTATGGGTGCACCTTCGGGGCGTATAAGCGAATAATCCATCAAAGGTGTTGAATGTCCGAAGAATGACATGATTAATATTCCAACAGACTCCACCCATCCTTCGCGGGTATCGGGAATCATATAAACCTCTTTTGATTCGGACTGTTCTTTTACAACAACTGTGTTTTCTCCGCGAACATCGAATCCAACTCCTACACCACACATTAGCATATCCATGGCATATCTAAACGGATATGAAGGATCTTCTTTTAGATTATCAGTGCTAACAAATGAGCAATTATACAAAGCAGCCGACAGTCTTTTTTCAGAAATAATGTCTGTGCCTAAAGCCCATAAAGCTCTACCGCTAGGAAGAAATTTAATATAAAATATTAGATCATACATTTCTTGAGCACTCTTTTGGGCTTTCATGGCGTTCCATCCCAAATTGCCTTTATCTATGTTCTCTTTTTGAACATTGTAAATGCCTTCTACAACGCGCTTAACGGTTTCCCACCACAACTCGTTTTTACCATCGGGTTTAACCCTCGAATAAGTTCTCATAAAAACAAATTCCCCTAATCCGTTGTAGCCAAAAGGGGCTTGTTTTGTTTTATATTTTTCAATAAAATTTTCACTTAGCCTAAAATCATTTTGTCCTTTTACCACTCAACCTCCTTATACCTTTAATTTTTTAATCAATTTGTCAACTTCTATTTCAAGATTATCTAATCCGTTTTCTGATATTACACGGTAATCAAAATCAAAGTTGTCAAGATCAATTTCAGATAAATGACATTGTTGTTCTTCTGTCAAGCCATTATAGAAATTCAATCTTTCCACCCTGATGCTTGTGACACAACTGGGAAATCTGGCATTAGGAAGAAAGACTTCATTTCGGAATCTCGTATCCGGTATTAAAAAATAATCATAATCATCTTTAAGAATGTCAATAACATCGCAACTTTTTTCAACCCAAAATAAAGGTTTACCTAATCCCATTCTAACTTTTTCGGTGCCCAAATTTTGCAACAGAGCACGACCCTGCTTGTCTTTTTGACCATTCCACCCCATATATTCTTTAGCGATATATTTTAAATAATCGGCGTTATGAATAATCAAGGATTTGCCATTTAGTTTTTGTTTCAAAAAATTAGCAGTAGAGTCCTTACCTGCTTGAGCTTTACCCGAAATCAAAAAGATTTGTTTCACGCCAACCCCTCTTTTCCTTCGATAATGGAAACAACCTGTTTCCAATTAGATGCTCTAGGAAACCACTCCTCATATTGATTATGTGGTTGAGTAAATAAAATTCCGATGCCATCAATTTCCAGTAAGTTTTCCAACTTATCATCTACAAGAAAGTCGCAGGCGATATCTTTCTTACTTTTAGTAACAAATAATTGATTGCTGTTTTCTATTAATCCATATTTTTTAAGCCATTTTTCTTTTATATGATTTGGATTATTTACTGTTATAAATTTTATTTCATTTCCTTTGGATTTTAAATAATTAATTCCTTCTAATGCTCCGTCAATAGGATGCGACATTTCAAAGACCTCAGAATAATCAATATATTCTAAAATCCTTGATTTTGCTTCTTTTTTCACAAAATCTTGAATGTCCCATGATGTAATTTGCCCTGGTTGTAAGTTATCTTTAAAATCCTTGTTGTACATTCCCAGCCAAGCCACCATGGTGTTACTGACAACCTGATCATAATCGAATCCCAATATCATATAATACCCTCCTTCAATAAGTGCTGATATATTTTTTCCGCCCAATTCAGAAATTCTTTTTCAGGCATTCCCTGTTTGGCTTTATTACAATTTTTACAACAAGGCACAATGTTATATTCCACATAGCCCTTATTATTATCTCGTCTATCTACGCCATTGAACTTATAAAATCTATTTTGAAAATCTTTTCTTTTATGTTCTAATACTGGAATTGTATTGCAGTAAAAACAATTAGATGATGTTATTTTTTTGAATAATTCTTTTGATATATCGAATTCTAGATTTCTTGCTTTTGCAGAACTCTTATACCCTAAATAAAGATCATTGAATGAGAATTGATCGCCATATGCGACTACTTTATCTTTTACCCAACATCCACAAGATAAAGATTTACCTTCTTTTAAAGAACGTCCAGATATTTCTTTCTCGGTTTCGCGTTCGCATTGACATTTGCACAAATAAAATGTTTTCCTATTATGGCTGGCTACTCTTTTTAACACAGTCCATTTACCAAATGTTTGCCCTGTTATGTCTATTAATCTTGATTTTAATCTTTGTTCTGCGCCATAGCATCCACAAGATTTTGTTTTACCGTTGATTAGTGACGTTCCAGAAGTCACTGAATAATTATCACAGTCGCACAAACAATTGTAGTAATATCCACGCACGCCAGGGGGAGATGCAACCCTTTCTAATACTAGTAATCTTCCGAACCTTTTCCCAATCATGTATTTTTCTTTTGATCTAGTTTTCCCTCCTCTTACTCTTCCCTCGTCATTTAAACACCCACAAGATAAAACTGTTTTGGAACACAAATTAGAAGCAGGTACAATTTTTTCATTTCCACACTCGCATTCGCAAATCCATAGAGTGCGATTCCCCTCTCTCATATAAAAACTCAATACTGTTAATCTTCCGAATTTTAATCCAGTTAAATCAATTATTTTTCTTCCCATATTATATGCGATTATGCAAATTTATAATCCATTCTGTAAATTTTTCGTAACTCATATCTAATTTAAATCTATTACAAATTTTGCAGCAGGGGACAATGTTACTTTCGAAATACCCTCGTGATGAATCAACCCTATCAATTCCTGTATAATTAAAGATTTTCTTATTATGTTGCGAGTAGGGATTATCGGGGATTTCACCACAATAATAGCAAGGCGATATGATTATTTCCTTAAAACGAGTTTCGTCAATTTCGAAAATCAAATCTCTCTTACGGGCATTAGACAGATATTTTGCATATAATTTATTAAATTTATGACCATTTTCATTTTTTTTAGCCATAATAAAAAACACTATGCATTATTTTCCCTTTCAAAACTAGCTCTTGCATTTTCCCATCCCCAATTATTATCCATGTCTTCAGGTTTACTGCATAACGCATTTGACCATGGGAATTCAATCCATCCGGCGCTGTGCTCGAAACAACTGAGGTGCCCATTGGTTTTCAGACGTTGCCCCAGCTCCATATCGTTTTTCTTAGTGGAAACATCGCCATAAGAAATTCTGGCAATCCTGCCTGCACCAACGCTAATGATTTCATCTGCGCTGAAAACTTCTGCTTCTAATTCTTCAGCAGTAATAAAAGGTAGGTGCAAAACGTTATATTTTGTTTCAGCGTTTTCAATAGCAGCCATTACTGCTTGAGCAAATTCCTGCATAGCAGCATCGGCTAAAGGAGAAGATCTGAGGTCGTAAAATCGTTGCCATGCATCTGCCGTACCAGTAACCAAGCCCCTCATCATCTTGAAAGTAGGAAGAACCCTGCTACTTTGTTCTTTAGCAATACCTAAATCGGCTAACGCCTTAGCTTTTTTGCTACAATATCGCCAGACCGATTGCCATATCTTTTCGGCTTCTTCTTGGGTTCCCATATCGGTTGGAAATCCGCTAGACATCCCTTCGCCCTGATTGAAAAACATCTCCGGCATATAATAACCAAGGTTGTTGATATTCTTTTCTACCGTCATGGCGCGGTTGCTACTGGCATTACGAGCGAATCTCTTCGAAGTTAATAATTCCATCCAAACATAGCCAGGAATATCAACCTTACAAGTAATTAGAGCGTACTGGTCTAATTCCTGATTAGGAGCGGTTTTGAGAATACATTCTGCTTTAATCTCTGCCATTATATGTCCTTATGAAATGTAAATTTTATTCTGCAAAACTGCTCCAGCTTATCGTAAAAGAGTTAGCAGAAAGATTACTTAGAACGGTATATCCCAAGAATTGTAGATACGCTCGAATGTCTGTATCCTTATTTTCGTATTTTTTAGGAAGTTTAAATTCGATGTATTTATGTCCATCCGCAACGCCCAAATCAATGGCTTGTTCTAGAATTTCTATAATTGCGGGATTATCATTTTCAAATCTACCCATAATTTCTTTTCTGGAAATCATAGATTGTTCATATGCTTCTTTCGGTGTGATCATAATTTCTCTCCTTTATGCAAGGGACAATTTATACAATCTGCTTCTGATTTTACAGTTCCCAGAATCACCAGGTCGTCGCATCCCAGTAATCCGTCAACGGCGTTCTCGTGCCCACACCACGGAGGTTGTGGATGTTTTTTAGCCGTCCTGTCCCAAGACACTCGCATATTATAAATATCGAATCTTTCACCTATTGTGAGTTCGTGATAGAATTTTACCATGCGTCACACCACCATTTCTTTCTGGGATTATATTCGCTGACTTTATCAAAGGCTTGCCATATCATCTCTAATTCAGATCTGTTGACTCTAAATTTTCCATCTGTATTTTTGACGAATAAATCTATATCTTCCGATTTCAAATATTCATCATATAAAAATGAGATGTCGTCATAACTAAGAATTGATCCTATCAATATCATCCTCCTTTATGATTATTTCTTGCTCGCAATATGAACATCTATACTTATCTTTAAAATATTCTTCTGGACAGCCTATAATTTTTTTGAAATCATGATCCCCACCATTTAAACAAGGCGCTTTTTGAGATGTGTAACTAGGCTCATATTGTATAAAATAAGTAAAAGTCATACCACAATATGAACATTCTTGTTCATAAAGAACCTCTTGGTCATACCCCTCGCCAGGAATAACGTCTTTTTCACAATACGGGCATTCAATCATTTTTCATCTCCTTATGAAACGAGTGTTTTATTTAAACCATGAACTATCATAAAAGTCGCATGAATAGTTATTGTCTACTCTGCTATCATAGTTTTCATTTGGTGCACCGCATCGACTGCAAACCTTATCTAAGGCGTTAATACCGCTTTGGCAATGTGAGCACGTATTTTTTCTCAAAGATGGTCTTGATGTCGGAGGCGACGTTGTTGGATCTGGTCTTGAAATCATTACAGAATGATTACTCATAGGTGGCGGTGTCCTTTCCGGTTCTTCCTGCATAATATTCTCCTCATGAAATACCTATTTTATTCACCCAATAACAGCAATAATGCTAGTACGCCCAAATAATTGGGGTTCTTGAACACAAGGGTTAATACAGTTGCGCTGGCAATGATGCAGACTCCAAAAATGATTTTGCCAACTATAATGTATTTTTTATTTTCTTCCATAGTTATATACCTCATAAAACATTTATTTTATTGTTCAAATTTAACTTCAAATTCCGCACATCTTACCCATTCAAGATTTTCCTGTTTCCAAAATTCTAAAACTCGGATAACGTCAGAACTCATACTTGGCCCCGCAGAACAGCACCGAATGTTGGGCGGATCTGAATACCCCAACCAGCGCCCCTCTTTTATCGCATCAGACAAAAGTTGCCTACTATGAAGAATCCCATCCATTCTTTCCCAATCTTCAGAAATCTTAAACCGATGTCCACAATTCTGACACTCGATCAATATCAACGCGGCTTCTCTGGCATAAATATTATTCATCTTATCTGGATGAAATTCACAATATCTAGGAATAGCTGCCTCGGAATCCCACCATATTGGTTCACCTAATTTATCAATAATATCATCGAGATAATTATACATTATTTATCCTTTTTAGTCAGATATAATAACGCCACAATCGGCCACAATAAATTAGCAATAAAAACCAATAAGGACGGTGCTTGCATTTTCCAGATGGCTAATTCGCCTTTATGATCAATAAACGATAAAACCATAGCGCCTAGTAAAACCCATCCAAAAATTCCTAATGCAATCCAGATAACAGTTGTCATATTTTACTCCATGAAAGTGTGATTTTATTCATTCTCGACAAAAGGAAAAGCATTGTGATAAATATGGTATTTTTCTATCAGAGCCACAAAATCGTCATAACCATATTTTACGGAATTGTCCTTATTTGCCATAATCTTATTTTCAGCAATCATTCCGTTCATTTCAATTTCTGCTTGAAGTATATTCATCTTGAAATAGGTTAATTCTCTATCTTGCATATTTTACCTCATGAAAGTAATCTTTTATCTAATCCCACCAATTTTGAATGTTCTTACGCAGAAGAATAAACAGATCATCTAAGTCTTTTGTTTCTGCGTCGTCTGATTCTTTATATGCTTTTTTCAACATTATCTTTTGGTCTTTGGTATCGTTTTTATCCATTTTCAAATAACCGTTTTCGTCTGTTTCCATCCATGAAGACCAATTATACTCAGGATATTTTTTATCAAATTCTTCCAGGGCAACAAGAAGGTAATCATTTTTTCTGATACGATTTAATATGGTGATTGCCTCCTTGATTTCATCGGCTGTTTCTTCACCGTCTGCCCTCATACTATCGGAACCCCTGTAGAACGATTCCATTAGTGACAACTTTTTTGCCAGCATATCGAAAACATAAATTTGATCCCACTGCTCGTCTCGCCAAATAGTGGGCAACCATTTGATAACAGATTGAATATGGCGAGCAAAACGCTTAACGATTCTTATTGGTTTTAGCAGGAGGTTGTCCATAATCAAATATCCTTTCAGAATTTTCTTTCAAATAATCTGGCATACTTTCAATTTGGCGGTAGCAATCAATGTGAAAAAATAAATTCATATATGGTCGTTCCAATGGTATCATCTGGTATTTATAATCAGGTATTCTCAGATTGCATTTGAAACAAGTCGGGACACCGCTCATTCGGGTTTCTCTAATGCGATAATGGCGTAAGCCATAAATTCATCAATCTGATTCATTAGAGACGCAACAGTCCTTTGCCCATCATAATCAACGCCAATATCTATAATCCATTGCAAAGCAACATCTTTACTAGTAATTACTTTTTCTTCGCGTAAAAATTCCAAGTGTTTCTGAACCCGCTCGTTTTGCTTGTCTACAAATTCTTCTACCCATTTTTCTATTACCTTGCTATCTGTAATTTCTTCCATATCTATTTCTCCTTTACGTTATAATGAAATTCGTGATTTATTATGTTACCACATACCGAATGGTTTGTAAATGGCATCATAACCAGCGGTTTTTAATTCTTCTGTCATTCTTTCTCCAGCCGGTGCATTCCAAGTATGTACGATGATGTGATCAATTTGTGGCTTATTTATTAAGCACCATCTTACCACTTCCATTCCGCAATCTTCTCTTCCGCTATCTACAAAAACTTCTCCACCGAGATCGTGATCTAAAAAAACATAGTTCCAAGAACTTTTTGATGAAAGTTTTTCAATAGCGTCTTTTGCCGTACTGGTCAAAACTAGTTCTTCGTCAATGTCGGCAAATTTCTTAATTATCTGATCGGTTCTATTTTTATCGTCGTCTAAAAATAACGAAGCCATTTTTATACCTCATGAAATCCACGTTTTATCAAGACGCTACCATATAATCAAATCGATTGATTTATCGCCGTCTTCGTCTGTGCTGTAAAGAACGGCATCAATATCATAATCTCCTTCTTCTTTATTTCCGCTCAGACATATACGAACAGGAAGATTACCATATTGTTGACGGCGAAGTTGAAGTGCTCGTATTAGACCATCTGTGTATTCTATTTCTAAAAAATCCATAGGTTTATCCTTCTACTGTGGAACCATACTGCTGATAAAATTCATCAGGTCAATATCGCCCACATAATTGCCCAAAATGTCTGAAATCTTGAGAGAAAAGTTAGGATCGAGGTTTTCTCTGATCATCAACGTCCTACCATATTTTTCATCTTCGTAAACAATACCAATAACGTTTTCGCCATTGATTAAAAAATATTTAGCCTTATTCATCTTCTAATCCTCCATCGCTTTCATTAGTTCGTCAATGCTGTGTACGGTAGTGGTTCCGATCCCTGCATCGGATTCGCTGATTGCCTGCACAGAAACATCGTTGGGAATATCATTTTCTTCCTCTGATTCATTATCTATGCCACACTCTTTGCAACCGTCCCAGAGCAAGCCCCATCCCAGTTCCACATCGCCCTTTTTCATATACCAGCACCATCCATTTTCTTGATAGCGTCTAAAAGGCACTCTGGAATGGAATGGGCATCCGTCGCAGTATATTCCTCCAGGAATGTATTTTTCTGGATTTTTACTAAATAACATAATACCGATTGCGCGAATCTGATATATGGTATAAAAACGTATTTTTCGTACTAGTCTTTTCAACCTTGAAACAATATCGTTTTTGAAATATGTTATTTTGCCGTTCTCGCTAAATCCAACAATATGATTATTCACTTTTATTTATTTCCCGATCTAAAAATTCTATAAGATGCATTTTCAAATCAAACATTAGAAAAAACCACCATCGAGAAATTTTTCTTTTGATATTCATGAAATAGTCCTTTCATTCGGATAGCGTTGTTGGTCTTTGCGCATTAGGACGTTCGCCCAACATAAACTCCGCGTACTCTTTGGCTTTTTCTAAGGCATTGGTTGTACCGATATTTTGTGCGGTTCCTTGGGAGAATCCAGCCATATATGCGTCCTTTATAATCTGCGCTACATAATCTTTAGGTAAAACATATTCCATAATAGCCTCCTTTAATTACCTAACTATACCACATTATGCTGATTCTGTCAAGATGTAACTTAAATTTCTTTACTATGTTGAGGATAGGTATTCAGGAGATCAACAAAATCTTCCCAAAATCCCCCGGTTACTTGCTCGGCTTCCCTTATGCCCTCGTCATCATCTTCGTCATGCCTATACGGGAACCACAGTTCTCCGCTTTCATGAAATTCTAGCCAGAATGCTTTTTTAATTTCTTCTAATGTAAATGTTTTTTCCATTTATACCTCACGAAATCTAAACTTTATTGTCTAATCATCCCAGTTGCAGTTGTGCTGGTTCTCTTGAATCCAAAATGTTCATAAAATTTATAGAGCCGATTTCGATATTCTTCTCGGTTGTCATCAGTAAGATCTTCGATTCTATTGGGACTTGCTGAAGTCATGTGCAAAACACAAAAACCAAAATGTGCGATGAGGTCATGCATCATTCGTATGGCGTATCCGCTGTGTCTAAATTCTTTGTTGATATAAAATCTAGCTACATATCCATGAAATCGATGGTCGTCGGGGTTTACCTGTAGCCCAAAAACATAAATACATCCAACTCGCTTACCGTTATGAATAAGATTCTGGCAAAACGAATTCCAGGTTCTTCGATACTGTATAGATACGTCGCCCATATCTTTTTTATAATCTAAGACATTATTCCAAATATCCATGGTTTTTTGATCAGCAAGATAGCCTTTATTCATAGTTGATTTCTCCAAACCACAAATTAAATGTCCAGAAAAGCCAACGCATTCTATATAACTTGCGGAATCCGTAGAATGCTATTTCATCATCGTATTTTTTAATCACCGTAAAAAATTTGGGCAATAACCAAAAATCAGGTTTACTAATAGACAGTCTCATAACACCTCATGAAATTTATCTTTTATTAACCAGGAAATTTTGGTGCTGCTTCGCGTCGGGCAAAAGCTTCATCATCCGATAATTCTACATATTCCCTAAAAATATCAAATAATGTATCAGACACCAAGCGTGGATTTTCCAAGTTGAGTCTTTTAGACAATTCTCCTGCTAGTTGCCAAGTAACACCACAACCAACCATTCCCCACATGACGAGAGATATGTCTTTTAGGGTAGATGGCATATTATTATCTTCGTTTTCCTCATCCCATCCATTGATGATTTGTACAGGAGATTTTTCCCTGAATAAATTGATATCACTTACGATCAACTGTATGTCGTTGCCACTGCCTACTTGCAATCTACACGTTTTCATTTTACCTCATAAAACTACCATTTTATTCTGTATGGCGACCAAGCAATATAAACATAAAAGAACAAAAAAGCAAGTTTAATGTTTTGTATCCCCATGTCATAAGAATAAACAATTGTGGGAACAGGAAAGATTTTGAAAGAACCGTTTATTTTAAATTCTTCAACGCCTATTCCTACAATCATTTTATTGCCTTTAAAATTGTAATGATAGTTACCATCAATCCCCACCCACCAACAAAAAAGCCTATTGCGCCTAAAAAAACAGAAGACATTACAGCCGAAAAATCATAGGGAATTTTGATTAATGCCTTGACAAAGTATACAATAAAAGGTATTCCTATGAGGAAACAAAAAATGCCAACTATCAATCCTAACCAGTCCATAAGTAATCTCCTAATAAAACCATCATTTTATTATTCCCAGCTTTCTACTTTTTCAGCTGTAATAAGATTTATTTCGGTGTAACAATCATATTCTGTTCCACCTTCGTAATAATCTTCGTGGCTAAAAAACATTTCGCCCTCAATGTAAACACGCCATTTTCCGTCTGTCAAATTATTGATGGTCGGTGATTTTTTTAATGATGGCATGATGTCATATTCGATTTCTAAATATTCGTGCACACATTCATTTTCGGTTACAACATCAGCATCTTCATATTCAAGCAAATTATCGTGTTTATCAATCCATAATACCACGGCAAATCTTAAACTTCCATCGTCAGTCATGATAAAAGATTCCTTTCATTGTGTGATTTTTATTGGTTTTCCACAGTTTTCGCAGAACTTTCCTGGTTCGTGCCAATCATTATAATTTTTGCCGCAGGACGTATAATATAAACCAGTGGGATGCCCAAAGAGATATCCACAGATTTCAAACTTCCAGTTACAACATTTTTTATTTTTCATTGCACCTCATGAAATGCTACTTTTATCCTGTAAGATTTTTCTTATCTTCTCAAGTCTACCACAAAATTCCCGTTGTGTCAAGACAGTATGACTAGCATCTGATTTTCCCATAGAATGTGTAATAGAAGAATCTTTTGTAGCCAGTAACGCTCGTTGAAAACCTGTGTTTTTAGAAATCTCGTTATAAGCCCTGTCCAGCAGATCCTGATACTCTTGGCTATGCCTATCGATTTCCTTACCTTGCCACCACAGGGTTTGAGTTTTCCACCATTTCTTAGGTTTTCCCTTGTATTTGGCTTGCAACCCAACCAAGGTACAAACATGCTTTTGCATTTCTGGATTTTCAAATTTTAGCGATTGTAGAAATCCTTCCATGCTCGAACACTTGACGCCATCGATTTCGAAAGGATGGGGTGCAAAATTCGATAAAGCAGAAGAAGGATATCCGTTACCTGATTTTATGTCCATAGATTATTCCCACTCGTCAAATCGTTTTTCATCCAAGCGATGAATCGCTTCTATCATACCGACTTGACTAGGTAACTTGGCATTCTTTGTCAGTCGTTGGTGCATAGACAGGGCTTCGAACATACAGAACCAAATCAGCCTAAGAGGAAATCGATGGGCTAATTTTTGAAACACTCGGTCTCGAAAATCTTTTTTCAATTTAGTTTTCCTGATTGTAATTGCTGATAATATTGAAACATCTTGATACCTGCTGGAGTGATACGATAACCAGGCTTACCGGTCTTAGGATCTTCAACTTCTTCAGCGAATCCCATGGCAATTAGGTTATTCATATCTGCCATTAGTTCTTCCATAGAATCATATTTCAATTTAATGTCATCTGATTTCATTTTCCTCCACATAAAAGTCTTATTTTATTATCTAAAGTTTACCACATTATTCGGTTTCTGTCAAGGGCTTTTTGGTATTATCTGTTTTATAAAACCCTTTACCTTTATATAGAACATGGGGCGCAAAGTATTTTTGCTGCACCTTATCGCTTTTACAACTGGGGCAGAATGTTTTTACAAATTCAGTCATAGCTCTTACGATGATAAAAGTGGTTTTGCAATCCTTACATTGATATTGATATTCTGCCATTATTTTTTCTCCTCTAAAAATTTATCCAGATCTTCTGGTTTAACTATGCTATAATTTGTAATCCACCATTGTGGTATTCCATGGGTGTCTTTTACAAATTTCCCATCAATCTTTTTTTGTGGAAATTGACTTTCAAGATTTCTACAATATAATAAGCTACCGGTTTCGAATGGTGCGTTATCATAGGTTTTATTATATACTTTTAAGGATGCCTGTTTTCCACTGTGTAGTCCATATACTTGCAACCTAGGCGCAATACGATTTCCATCATCCGCGAACTGTATTTTTAATTCTTTGACATAAACATATTTTCTATCAAGTTCTGGATAGGTAGACTGTATGGTTCCCAATATTTCAAATTCATTTGCTAATTGATCAGAAAAAGGAATTCGTAAATTGGGTGTTTCCGTCCAGATTTGTCGCAGAGATTCCAATCTTTTGATTTTAGTTTTTTCCACATAGGTTTTTTGATATTTATTTTCACCAGTGGTAAATGCGTTATACATATTCAACAATTTGCCATTGTGTCCAAAATTTTGGAAATAATTAATTTTTATCAGGGTTGCCCATTTAGAAGAAAGATAATCATTTTCTTCTGCAAATATCAACAGGTCTAAGAAATCGCCATCGGTAAAAACTTGCGACAACTCATAAAAACTGTCTCCTACGGTATTGCCAAATCCCTTCAGGGTTTTCAAGGATTGCGTAATACTTTTGTTTTCTATATCTGCTACAATTTTACGATTATCCTGTCCAAATTGTAGAGATGGAAACTTTATGCCAAACGCTTCTTGCGCCTCAAGTTTGACTTCGAACAACCTGTCTTTATCAGAATCTGCTTCAAGGATATTTAGGAATACCTCATAAAATTCCAGAGGATAGTGAGCCTTGAGATATGCGCCGTAAAGACTGTCTCCCGCTACGCTATAGGAATGGCTGGCATTAAAACTATAGGCGCTACTGTCGTTGATGATTTGCCAAGTCATATCAGCAATACGCTTTGCTTCTTTGGCATCCGCGTTTTCATTTTCAATCAATTTCTTTTTCATACCGGCAACAAACTGATCTTTATATTTCTTAACTTTTTCTACGCGCTTTTTTGCGATATTCTTAATAATTTCATATGTTTTAGAAATCGGGATTCCGGCATAAGCCATAACCTGCATAGCGGTTTCTTGATACAGCATAAAGCTATATGGAAATTCTGGTGTCTGAATCAAATCATCAAGAGATTTGATACCATAGGTAAAAGGCTCACGACTTTCAAAAAGGGAATAATTCGATTTGAAACCAGGTCGAATGGCTGCTACAAATGCAGATAAATCCGATATGTTTTGTGGCTTATATTTTGTAGCTCTACCGCGAGTTCCTGTTTGCTCAAATTGATTGATGCCTTTAGTCCAACCATTGGCATACACATCCCAAACCGCTTTGTCGTTTTCACATAATTTCAGTAATTCTGGAATAGTATGAGGTTCTTTACCAATACGATGATAGGTATTGTAAATTAATTCAACAACACTAACCTTCAATAAGTCGTTCTTTAGTAATTTATAATTTTCTGCAAATAAACCGTCACAACATACGCAGATATGTTCGACGTTGCCAGTCTTGATTTTAATTAATCCAAATTCTTCTCTGATGTCTCCATGTGAATACATTAAAAAGGCACAAGGGTGGACAGACAGACTATTTACCAGCCCCAAATATTTTTCACTTTCGGTAAAAATATCGTGATATCTCTTGTCAATGTAATCCAAAACACTGATTGATTCTTTTTCTTCTTCGCTTTCTGTATGCTTGATATCCATATCGTATTTTCTGATTTGTTCAGAAATAATATTGGCGGTTTCAAAATCAATGTTGGAAATACGAGAATATAATTTCCAAGCGCTACTGGCTTTTACCGTGCCAAAAGCAAT
>Ga0209416_1001480_pt1 | contig 16002 bp, 23 predicted proteins | sample RifGroF1_FD_184001 | JGI IMG/M metagenome (GOLD analysis project Ga0209416, IMG submission 184001) | Groundwater microbial communities from Rifle, Colorado, USA - Groundwater F1 (SPAdes) (version 2) | ecosystem: Environmental > Aquatic > Deep subsurface > Groundwater | place: Rifle, Colorado...
GTCTTGAGATGAATAGCTGCAGACAATTACCCCCATATACCCCCATATCACCCATATATTCTCATTACATTTTCTTCCTTACCTGAAAAGAGTTTGGAAGCCAGACCACAACTGGCCTCCGTAAATAAAATCAAAACTCGGCATGAGTTCCTTGCTATAATCCGCATTGCCGGTCTGCATTCTGTCGCCGGCGGACGTTCTTCCCAGCTCGTTAATGCCCCGGGAGCGGGCCTATTATATCATCCCAGCACAATCTTCTTTGTCATTCGTTCTGCATACTCGCAGGCCGGGGGCTCGGTGACTGCCAGCCCTTTCATGAATTGATACGTGTGATATACCTCATGACAAACTGTGGAAACTACCCGATTCAATTCGCTGTCATCACCACCGTGAAGCACCAGATACAATGCACTTGCATCATATACAAACCCATGCACCTCTATTTTATTTGTTGCTACTACGGGCGCGCTGTCGCCTTCCTCGCGCTTCCCCACGTACAGTATAGCTGGCTTGTTTACAATGCCCAGATCATGGCAGCAAAAGTCCCTCGCACATTCGGCAACCTTACGCACTAACCGGCTAGGATCAGCTGGTTTATACTTGATCATCGTCAGCCTCCGTGTACCCTTCAAGTATCCGTCTGGCCCTAACGGTTTGATTTAAACCTTCCGTATCGTAAGCCACTTTTTTGGCATTCTCGATTATAGGATAGGCGATGTGGGCGGCGACTATTGTTCCATCAGTAATACGCATATTCCCCTTGATTTCTTCTATTGTCGGTTTATCAACCTGGATGCAAACATCAAGCCCGTACCTTAACCAGACAGCATTCAGCATGAAATCAAACTGCTGATCAGTGAGGCTATTGCAATTCAGCCGCCATTGGATGGAACCATATTTCGAAAAAGTAAATTCACCGATAGAAAAACCATCAGAATCTTTCAATTCCAGCGTGATTTCTTCAAAATCTTCACTAAAATTAGTATAAAATGATTGACAATTAATGCTATTTATTTCGATAACGGATATATTGATTTTATCAGCCGGAATATACCCGCTTAATATTTTGTTTGATTTTCCGATGTTTGAAGCGTACAAGCTTATAATCATTGAATCGAATTTCATTTCGAAGCACCGCCCTTCAGCCTTTTTTCAATCTCTGCCCGGGCAGCAGTTTCTAATTCGGCCCAGGTCATTTGAATACCGCTTCTGTCGACAAAATTAAATAATTGTATGCCGCTTCGCTCCGCACTACTAAAGGATGTCTGTAAGTTTTGAAGTTGTCCGGCATATACATCCATGATGTCATAAATAAAGCTCGTTTTGCTATTGTAAGCCGCCAAAGCTTTATTGAATTGAACAAACTTTTCAACGGTATTAACATAATCGCCAAACGCAGCCTCTCCAAGCTTTTGGACTTCTTCTGTGCTGGGGTATTTTGACTCCTTTTCAAGTGTTCGTACGACATCATCCAGCTGACGTATATCGCTCGTTATCTTGTAAATTTGAGCATATAAGTCCTCCGGCGTTCCACCTGAAGCCAAAACCTCTGAAATTTTAGAAGCTACAACGGTTTTTTTCTTCCTTAAAACATCGTACTGTTTTACTAGTGCATCAAGCTGCTTCCTAATTCCAGAGCTTGATTTTTCGATTTCCTGTGACAGTTCCATCTGTGACTGTCTGAAGTTGTTTAATGCCTTTACCAACTCTTCGCCTTCCGGCAGATATAAACTCTTTTCCAAAGACATGGATAGCAATCCCTTTATATCAGAAATACCGCTGATATGCTCGGGTGTTCTGGCTCGTTTTGATGCTACAAGCCTGATGATTTCACTAACATTGATTTTCATACTTTTCCTCTTTCTGCCGTTGCCTGCGTGGGAACGGCGGTTATTATTTTACTGGATGCATTCACCACCAGCAGGGTCTCAGTTACACTTTAGGGCCTTAACTGAAAGGCTTATTGATTACGAAAGATCTGCCCTTTTCTTCAAGTCATCGTATAATTTTTTTTGCAAATCCTGTGTATATCCTGCCAACCTCGTTCGGCGTTCATTATTTTTTAATTTCAGTTTATACACATCAACCACTGTGCTTTGCGAAGAGTCTTTAAGTTTGGGACTGGGATCGCTTTTGAATCTGTTTAGTTCAACATCAAGCCCATTGATCGTCAGGATCCTCCCACTAATGGAGGCCGCAATCTGTTTTGTTTTCAATACTTCGTCACAAAAACCATACTTGACTGCTTCTTCAGCCGACATCCATGTTTCAGCGTCCAATAATGGTATGATTTGATTATTGGTCATGCCAGTCTTTTTGCGATAAATGGCAAGCATGGATTCTTGAACCTTGTCCAAATCATCAGCCATTTTTCTCATATCTTTGGCGTTTCCCCACACGATAGAGGCGGGACAATGCACCATAAAAATAGCATTTTCCGGCATATACACCTTGCCAACTCCTATGAAAAAAGTTGCTGCGCTGGCCATTAATCCATCGTTGTAGACATTCTTTTTTGAAGTATGTCTTTCGAGCATCGATACCATGGCCTGGGATGCAAACACGTCTCCTCCTGGGGAATTCACATAGATATTCAAAGTGTCGATGCTTCCTAGTGCATCGAGATCCTTCTTGAATTGCAATGGTGTGACTTCATCACCGCGCCATGAAACGTCTGATATCTCACCATAAAGTAATAACTCGCCCACTTTGTTCCCTTTGTTTTGAAAAGTCCAAAACTGTTTGTTCAAAACTTATCACTCCTTTCATTAAAAGATTGTCCCGGAAGGCGTCCACAAATCTTCCGGCAATCTTCCGGCACTGCCGGTTTTTCATTTACTGGCCCGGCGCCAGGTCTTCAGATTCGCTTTAATGTCGAACCGAAACGACATCTATTGAAAAACCCCTCAACCCGTACAGAGAAAAAGCAGACTGTGTTGCCGGTTTTGGTTTGCTACTTCATGGGTTTTGGATATGCCACGGGGTATTGCTGCCTCCTGTGGGAGGCAGGGTACTTTTTTTATCCCTCAACACTCAGCTTCAAAGGCTTTAATCCCTCTTGTATTTCTTCAGTTAAGAATTCTAGCATTTCAGAACTTATAGTTGGATATCCTTCTTCAACAAGTCGCCTGTTAATGTATGTATTAAAGGAATCACATTCTATTGTGCTGTTCCAATTAGGACAGATACTATTGAATACCTCTGACTTAAACTGCTCATAAAACTCCTTTGCAGTTACAGGATTTACACCATAGTCCCCATAAAGAGCAACACCCATAATTTTCAACTTGTTATCAAGCCCGGTAGATACTGCTTCATCGAAGCGGGTTAATGCCTGTAATGGTGTAATACCATGCTTTTCAGCCAATTCCTTGATATAATCCTGAAGTTCCTTTTTGAATACTTTTTCGTAGATACCTTTCATTTCCTTTTCCTCACCTTCGCTATTTGATTTATTCGCACTGATCCCATGGACTTTCCCCTGATTGACCAGTCATGCGCTTTTCTGTTGCAATGCATCTTTTCAAACCTTTACCCCGGCCAATTGCCTTTTCGAATAGATCCGGCTTTGTTGCCAGTAGTTGAAATAGTTCTTTTTCATAAAGTATGATTGTGCATCTTGCAGTCCGGATAATAATTTGCTTGTCCACATCAAACACACCCTTTCATTTCTTCCCAGGTTTCAAAGTCATCCTCTGATACAAGATTATAGTTTTCTTTCCGTTGGTCACGTTGGTCACGTGAATCACGTTTATCTGAACTTAAAAAATAGGGATTTACTACATAATATCTATCTATTTTTTTAACTACCCCTTCTCTCTCTTTACTAAATTCCTTTAAGTATTCATGATCACATAGCATTTTTAATATAGGATTAAGGTTATCTATACTTTCAAATTCCTTTCTCCTACATAATCTTTGTATATCTTTACTACTAAAGGTATCTAATGATTTTTTATTTATTTTATTGAGTACATATTTACATCTTTCAATATCAATATCAGTACCCGTTAAGGAGAAGGCAGCTTTAGCATGTTCAATAAAATACCTGCCTATCTTTATTGCTTTTTCAATCGTTGTAGGTGTGACTAACGTGACTAACGTGACTGACGATATATTCTCTGCTACATGCAATATTGCTGCAATTCTTAGCACAGCACCATGAAGCTTGGAAGCCCAGTCCGCTATGTTGTTAAGTTCCTCAACAAGTAATGGCTCTATTTCTTCTGCGAACGCTATTGATAATTCAAAGGCTTCAGGAGATAGCTTCAATATTGTTGGCTGCTCCGGTACTTCCGCAAAAAGCATTTTTTGAAGGTATTTACTGTATGATTCTTTAGCCCATGGAGGCACAGGCTTGCTTTTGATATTTCTAGCGCCAACTTTGCTTACTGGCATAGAATAAAGGAATCTGGCGTTTAAGCCTTTACCCCGGAATACTGGATTTTCCATCAAGGCCTTCAATACTTCAGGCTGGAACGTGAGTGCTACGGAAATTGCAGGATCTGAAATATCAATACTGCTTCTTCCCATGCGGTCAACAGAAATGCGATCCCCTGAATGCCCTTTAAGTAAAATTTCAAAGTTCATTCCAGCAGTATACCTTCCTGCCAGTATGTCAAAGACTCCACCTTCCGCAGATACAATTGCCATGCGGCCGTTATTTTCAGCCGTCAACGCTGTTAACTTTTCTGGTGTGATATCATCAGCGGATAATCTTAATAAAGTCTTTTCCTCAAACGATGATAATTCTTCTGCTTTATCCAGCGCCTTTGCTTTGTTGTCTGCCCCGCCCTTGTCAGCTGCAATTTTTTTAAGTTTGCTGAGTTCAGCCTCTATAATGTTTTTTTCAGTAAGGCTTTTTTGAATCTCAGGAGCTCTGCGCTTGTTTTCTTCTGATTCATACTCAAATAATGGCCGCGCTATGTGGTTTACTATTGCACTTTTCCGTTCACCTGGACGGGCGATCACAGCTGTATATAAATTTGTGGGTTCCTCCCAACCTGGCTTACCTTCAATTTTATAAGCCTTTGCACACGGAATCGCAAGTATTCCCAATGTCATTACTGCTGCCATATCCTCTGGGGTTTGTGTATCTTCTGCGACAGCTTCCACATGCTCTGCTACCCAATCAGGTAAGCAGTCAGTTGGAAATTTCGGAAGGTTAAAGCTGTCAAATGGAATTGGTTGCTCCCATGCAATATTTTCCTGCTGCACTTGTTCTTCCGGTTTTCCCACTATGGATGCAAAGCTTTGTTTTTCCGTTTCGGTCAATTCCCCTAATACTTTATTCATAGCCCCCACGCCTCCCCCAGTTGTCGATAAACCTGGAGCCAGTCCATCTCATCCTTTGAAATCAAAGCATCTGTCAATTCGTCAAGAGTTCCTTCCAGCATACAGGCTACAAAGAATCCTACAGTATCAGGCGGAAGCCTTTTTGCTTCCTGCGTTGCTCTGTACAATGTGCAAAGCCGGTCGTATGCTTTGTTTCTCCATGCTTTCAATCCCTCAGATACATTCCTTTGAAGCGTGATCCTGTTTCTTATTTCAACATCAAAGGTTCCATCAATTTCCACTCCAGGCATAAATACAGAAGCAAGCCATTTTACAGCATCAACAAAGGATAAATTTAAAACTTTGGAGACGGTCCCGAAAATGTCCTCGCTGAATTGGCAAGTATGACAATGCACCCGGTCTGGATATACAGTCATTGAAGGGTATTTGTCGTTATGTACGAAGCATCTTATATTTCTGCCATGCCCTGAGACGTTTATACTTAAAGCCGGAAGCAGATCCTTCATGTTTATACTGTTTTTTAATAAATCTTTTGCCTCACTTGTATTCATTCTGTCACCTACTTTGCAATTCTCAGTTGGTTTTCCTGCCAAAGTGTCAATTTTTCCTCAATGAAAATTACTCGCCGCCCAATCCTGTACCAGCATCCATCAAGTAAACCATTTCGGACCATTGCCATACCATGATCATATTTGCAACCGATTTTTTCAAAAGCCTCTTCAGGCAGCATTCTGGTCATGGATGCACCTCCTGAACATGCTCCGGAAAAATCTCATCCTCGGATATGCTTAACGCACTGGCTATTTTCTTTTTCCAGCCGGGGTATGGAACCTGCCTCCCGTTTACAATATTAGATATTGCACCGGGAGAAATGCCAGTTCTTCTATATAGTTCTAATTGTGAAACTTCTTTTTCTTTCATAATTTCACGAAGTTTATTCTTAAAAAAATTCATAACTTATAACCTCCCTAACTAATTATTTTATCTGCCGTTTTCCTTTGTTTCCCTTTCGCTTCCGCTTGCCGCTCCCCACCTGGTTCAACCTTTGCCGACCTCGTCTGAATTATCGCCGCAGTTTGCCGTACTCACGACACTCAATATGAAATTTTTATTTTGTCTTGCTTTCTACTTACTAGTGTAGTATAATTGTATTACTAACGCAATTAATATTTTATGCGTTCGTAAATAATAAAAAGGAAGTGCTAACAATGACCGAACAAAACTTATATGATTACTTAAATTTAAGAGCAGAAGTCTATTTAAAAGATACTGAATATTTGAAAACATCCTTCCGGCAATTCTGCAAATTTAATTCTATTCAAAACATGGACAGGGACAATATGAGAAAGGTAGCAGAAGAAATACTTGATAATGCTGAAAAATTCTATCGTCTAAATGAAAGCAAAAAAGAAAAAGAGTACAAGGGCATGTTTGATGAAATAAGAGGCGACATTTTAATTCAAAAAATTTATCCATCCGTAACTCAAACAAGGAAGGAACTATTTGGGAGTGAAGATGCACCCTTTCTTTTGGACATGGAATCAGCCGCGAATTGGATAAAACAAAAAGCCGCAGAACCAATACCGGAAGATATTAAAAGAAAAAAAGAAAACTTTCAAAAAATATGTGATATGTACTTTGAAGGACTAAAAAACAATGAGATCCACGGAAGTTTTGGCTTAAGCACTGAATTACTTGATTTCCCCGGTCAAGAAGGATGGGTTGAAAGGGTTGCATCCTCAGATAACCCTTTGCTTAATAAACTTCAGCAACAAGTTAAATCAATATCAAATGCAACAGGATTTCCACAATATATGATAACATGTTTCATTCTAACAGACATGAAACCATCTTTGGTAAGGTATAGGCTTAAACATTCTATAAATTCAAGTTGTCTTCCTTCAGGAGAATGGATAAATAGAGATATAGTTAATTTGGAAATAAACGCATCTGATTTAACTTTTTCAGAAATTAAAGAAATATATGATAAATATAAAACCTCTCTTAATACAAAGCGGCAAAAATCAATAACACCGAAGCAAAAAGAACTTTTATCCCTAGTAACTAAGTTAGGTGATGTGCCGATAAACGGAAAAGGGACAAAGGAATACTGGGAACGTGCGAAAGAATCATGGAACGAACTGTTCCCCGGAGAAAAGGAACGTTATGACAGTTGGGAAGGCATAAGAAAGGCTTATGTCGGGCTACGCAACAAAATAGATTTATAAAGGAGATGTAAGCGCATGAATGAAGAACAGAAGAAACGCAGATCAGCCGGGAATTATGTGGAGCTGGGAGAAGGAAAATACCGGCTCCGGTACAAAGGAAAAAGTAAAAATATTGAGGCTACCAGCCCCAGGGACTTAAACAAACAATTATCTGCTTTTGTTGCAGAAGTGGACAAAGGTCAATTCATTCAGAGTACTTATACCTTTAAAGAATTTGCAGAAAAATGGCTTAAAGAGTTTTCAGAGATAAACCATGCGCCAAAGAATACATTTAACCACAGAAAGCTGCTAGAAAACCGTATTTACAAGGCTATAGGCCATTTAAAACTTGAAAAGGTTACACCTTTGATTCTGACTCATTTTTATAATTCGCTCCGTCAGGAAGGTGCACGAAACGATTCAAGAGAAGGCAAATTATCAGAACGGACAATCCAGTTACATCATAAGACTATAAGTTGTATATTTAAAACGGCTACAATGTGGGAAGTGTTCAACAAGTCAAATCCTTGTCGTGGTGTAGTTTTCCCGGAACAAAGGAAACAGCCGGCAAAATTCTATGATGATACACAGATCAGGACTATGTTCAAGGCTCTGGAAAGTGAAGATATTGAATACCGGGTAGCTATTACTCTGGCAATAAAAAGTGGTGTGAGGATAGGAGAATTAAGCGGCTTCCAGTGGAAGGATTTTAATTTTGATAAGAATACAATAACCGTTAATAAAGCAAGCCAATACATCCCCGGCCAGGGTACTTTTGAAAAGGATCCGAAGACACAAAACAGTTACAGAACAATAGCAATGCCTGAGGATACTATGAAATTACTGGAAGAATATAAGAAACATCAGCAATCAAGTGGCTTCCTGTGCGCCGACAATAACCCTGTATTCGTTGGATATGATGGAAAACCTAAATTTACTTATTGGCTCTCAGCTTGGTTCCCAGCCTTCTTGAAACGTCATGGACTGCCGCATTTGAATTTTCACGGTACTCGGCATAGCTCAGCATCTTATCTCTTAAATTCAGGTATGAATATAAATGCTGTTGCTGACCGGCTGGGAGATACCCCGGCAACAATATTAAATACTTATGCTCATGCACTCAGGAATTCCGACAGGGAAGCCGCTGCAATGTTCAACAATCTGCAAGCCAAATAATGGTATTACAAAGCAGGGATAAAATAACGTCCCTGCTTTTTTATGTCCGAAAATGAATTAGTGTCCAAATTGTGTCCAAACTCAAAACAGTGATTCTTTAAAACCATGATACAAAGGCATTTCGGCAAAACAAAAAACAGCCTTGCGGCTGTAAAATTGATTTGTAAGCTTTTGCATTGTGACGTACAATGCCTGATATAAGCGGATTCTATTGATTGTCATTTTTATACATTTGTATTGTTTGGGATGGTTTTTTACTTGAATGTGTCCAGGATTGTGTCCAAAAAAAGAAGGGTACCCGATAATCAGGTACCCCGCATTTCTTATAAAACTATGATTGTACTGTAACAATCTGAATACCGCTCCAATAATTCAAATGTTGCCTTCCGGATCCGGTATCCACAACCATGATGTTCGTCATAAACAATAATGTCTTTGCCCCTGAGCTTCCGGAAGAGATCTTCGTCGTATCCGGGACGGTAATGAGTTTCAGGGAGTTCAACCTCGGGAACAGGTGTGGATACATTACTTTGCATCGGAAGCCCTCCTGTCATTCATGGCCTTCATATCCGCATACTCTGTATTTATGATCTGCAGGTCGTTCAGCGTCAAGGCCGTCATCAGGTCAGCCATTCCAGCCCGGTAGCCAGCATCAAAACACTCAGTTTCTTTAGACACAACAATATCATCAATTCTAGTAATCGCTTTTTTAAACTCAGGCGCCTTACTCTCAATTTCATTTGTCAAGGCTGAAAATTCCTCATGCTGTTTCACATACTGATAAGAGCCATAATAGCTTTGAATCCTGTTACTGAGAATGTCTTGAAATGCATTTTGTCCACACTCCATGGTAAGCATTTCAGGCGAATAAGGGATTATTTTAATAGGTGTACCTTCGGTTGTTATTGCGCTTTTGATATTCATAATAAAACCTCCATACCTTACCTTTACATACCCGGATAGCAGTAAATTTGCTCCCGGGTTTATTATTAATTTATTCATTCGGGCAAAGCCGTACTAACTGTAAATTCCTTCGCTGTATGGCCTGCTGGATGTTCTGCTTTTCCTCGGTGTCGCTGGTATTTTCCAGTGTCTCATAAAGTGACTGTAGCTCTGATTCAAGAGCTTCGATGGTGAAATGTTCGAGAATAGTAATACCCCCTTTCGTGTCATATCCACACTATGGATGAACCTGCTTAACTTCTTCGCCGTTATAGGTAACTACCAGATATTTTTCGGAGTCCTTCAGTTTTACTACCACTCCGTCAATATTAGACGTCTTGTCATAGAAACTGACCGTAAAATCAATCTGAGCTGGTGTAAGATGCTGGTCAAGCCAGTTTTGAAGTAGATAATGCAACGTGCGCTCCTTTCTAACCTTGCCAGGAGCTATGCAGCATGCTATAATGGACATGAAGCGGCGCCTGAGAAGGTTCTGTTTTGTGTACCGGGTTTCCTCTGGTAGTCGCCAAACTGGAAGAGGTTTCCCGGTTTTCATTTGCTCTTGCGGTTGTCTAAGTGTTCAATAACAATCATTCTAATCATCCCGCTTACCGTTGTACCCTTTTTCTCGGATTCTTGTCTTATAGCTTCCAAGTGTTCGGGAGATAAAAAGATACTTACTTTTTGACTATTTTGTTTTTCCTTTGGACTGATGTTTATCGCCCCCATTCATATATGTTATATGCTCATTATATGCTCTTTACATGCTCCTGTCAACCCCTATTTCAAAATATTTCCCCATCCTTCCAAACTGAATATTTATACATTTTGTGCATAAAAAAAAGAAGCCCGAAGGCTTTTATATTGTAGTTATAAGATTTTAACACTACTCCTTTTTTGCTTTCAATCGGTTATAGGCTTCCGTTGCTATTTGGAAAATATGATTTATTGCCGGATTGCTTGAAACATCCGGATGACATGTTTTTGAAATATCCCTATAAGCTTTTTTAATTGCATCCAGAGAAGCATCAGTTTGCACTCCAAGAATTGCATAATCATTAACTGCACTATTTTCTCCTGAAAAATCTTCCCAGGAGAAATCTTTCCAAAGCTCATCATCCTCTTTTTGTTTGCGTTCTTTTTTCCCAGCAGCATAACCGCGATCATATCCATTAAAAAAAACCTTCTCGTCTGTTGGCATTTTAACGCCTGTTAGTTCAGTCATTTTTTTAGATATCATGTCCCAGAATTCCTTTTTGCTTAAGCCAAAACGGTAACATGGTTTATCGTTTTTATAATGATAGAGAGGATAACTTTCTCCCCCATAGTACCGTACAAAATATAATTCGAACCATATTTTTTTTGCCGTATTTTTACCTTGCATGCATGGAATAGCCGTCGTAAAAAGATATTCTCTTTTTTGCGTCATTTTTCCATCAATCCTTTTGTTTTCAATCATATACCATTGGAATTTGCCTTTTCTTTCTTGAACAAAAACAAACATCTTCTTGTTTCCTCCTGTAGTTAGACAGTTTTATAACTACATTATAGCAGTATTGCTTTTGTCATATCAAGTCCTATTTCAAAACATATCCTGAGGGTGTTTTGTGCGGAGTCCGACCGAAATGTATATAATAACTCCACAATCTAATGTATGCCACACATCACACTAGAATATGCGTTCCGTTTTGCCGTATTCCTGCCAATTTCTCCGGCTGAGTAGGGTGAATTTACCTTGAAACAGAATGAGGGGTAATTTTGAGCGTTACAGGACGTTTAGGAAGGAATCAAAACAGGTGTGGAAATGATCTTATCCACACGCTTTTTTGTTGACCGCTTATGCTGACCATTCAAAAGAATTGCACACCTTAAGAAGCTCGTCAAGAATCTGCTGCCTATTTTTATCCGGGTACAGTTGAAGCAGCCTGGAAAGTGCTACGGATAATAATTTACCTTCTGGTGTTGTAGTGTCTAATTCCTCAATGTACATACTAAACCTCATTTTCATTATACCATTTATTACCTGTCTTACAATGATTCAATAATAACATGATTTTTAACAGTTTTCAATACATAATCCTGTATGATATTTAAACATATTTTTGTTAATAATATTGTTATAAAATAATGTTATGGATGATAAATTTATTATAAACAAAAGCAAAAAAGTTACTTTTTCTATAAGTATTGATGAAAAGCTTCAGGAGCGGCTTGATGAAATAGCACTCAAATCTAACCGCTCCCGGAATTCATTAATTGATATGGCTTTAAGGTATGCACTGGATAACCTTAAACTGGAAGAATAGCCGGTTATAATAAAGGCCGCCGTTAAAGCGGCTTTGCTGTTTTATTCCATCAACATTTTTACATCAATCTGACTTTCAGGCAATTCCATTTCTGCGGTTTTGCTTTCATACCAATCAATCAACCTTGCCTTATCTCCACATAGTGTTAATACCTTTCGCCGCATTTCAACAGGTGCTGCGGTAATCATTTCATATGTGACATTTCCTAAATGCCCGGTTGTCAGTATGTCTATTGCTGCCATTTCTTTCAGCTTGTACTCCCACATATCCCGGTCAAGCGCATTCCGCTTTTCAGGTGTCAGGTCGCCTATTTGAGATTTTAAAGCGCAGGCTTGAGCGTAAAACCTTTTGAATTCTCTCTCCGTGTCCTCAATATTCTTGTCAAGTTCTTCCATGCTCATAACCTTTTGAGTGCGCTTAATATCGTTCCTGCGCTGCTCAAACTGATTACAGGTCTTAGCGGCTGCCAATTCGTCAATATCCACCCGAAGGAGTTCCTTGCTGCTGTAAAGTTCTTTTAATCCCCTGTACCGCTTGTACAGTTCCCTTAAAGCCTGTTTATACTGTCCGTATGTTGTACCGCCTGCCCTTACTGTTATGAGATAATCCTGCTGGAATTCACTGTGGTATAATTGATGGTCATTAAATAATTCTTGTAAGTTTATCATAAAAAATCCTCCTTATATTGATGAAGCTCTGCAAGAATATCTTGTCGGAGCCACTACATCTGTTTTCGCTGCCCAACTATTACCCACTGGGTCAAATTCATTACACTCATTATCAACTGCGTTTGTATATCCTGCGAACGTATAACCTTTAGTGCCTATGTCACAAGCTCCGGGGTCTTGTGTCCCGTTTGCATTTGTCATATCGGTCTTACTTGTCCACGAGTCTCCCGATGGGTCGTATTCATCACAGTCTTTACTTCCGACACCGCTGTATCCGCCAAAAATATAACCTTTAGTTGAAATAGTACATGCAGCTAATTGCCGCCTTGCCGGCGCTGGTGCATCTGTCTTGCTTGCCCAAGAATCTCCGCTCGCTGTATATTCATCACAATCTTGTATTTGTGTAGTAGTCTCTCCACAGTAAGTATAGCATTTGTTAGATATTGAACTTCCAGCAAGGTACTCTCTCGCAGGTGATGGCATTGACGTTTTATTTGCCCATGAGTTGCCAGATTGGTTGTACTCGTCGCAATCCTGTAACCGTGTCGGAGTGCTATTACTACCGCCGTAAATATACCCCTTGCTATTTGCTTCACTTCCAGCAAGATAAGCCCTATCTGGACTAACTACATCTGTTTTTGCTGCCCAGCTATTGCCTGAAGAATTATACTCATAGCAATTATTAGACCATGTGCTTGTTGCCTCTTTACCGCTAAAAAGATATACCAACCCCGAAATAGTAGCTGCTGCGTGACTATGCACACCGTACGGAACATCTGTTTTACTTGTCCAAGCATCCGGTATATATTGGTCATTATCCGCAAGGTGCGTCAAGAAGTTACTTGCAAGGCCACCGAACACATACCCTGCTGTCGCTCCTGCTGGTGCATCCGTTGTCTCACTCCCACTCACTCCACTACTATAATAAGTCCCGCTGTCATTGACATATACAGCAAAAATCTTGTAATAGTACAGTGTTTCATCTGTTCTGCCTGTATCGTTGTAGCTTTCGCCTGTACTGTTATAAATCAGTGTAGCATTAGCATCACACCAAGCCCTAGTCTGTGCCGCTAAATCTGCTGTGTGGCGGTATAACTCAACAATGCTAAAGCTTGAACTTGCCGGGTTTGTCCATGCAAGGTCAATCTGTGTATCGCTTATTACTGTGGCTGTAAAGCCTTGCGGGTCATATATCCCTGGTGTAGCATCTATGTATACTTGTACCGTCATTACAGCCTGTCCTGCTGCTATAGCTCCCCCGTTTGCATCGGTTTGAAGTTTGACTTCTATGGTCTTTGTCCCTGCTGCAATAGCAAGTTTTATATCGTGATAACTTAATGTATAGGTATTTGCCCCAGCACAATATAAAGTGGGCTGATATGTCAAAGCAACCCCGTCCACATAGGTTTTTGCTGTCAGGTTTGCGGCTCCTGTGTCAATGGTAATTTCACAACTAAAATGTATAATAACCTTTGCCCTTTGTGCGAAAACGACATCGTATGTAGCTGCTACGGTTTCCCCTGTGTCGACAATATCAACCTGGGCCGCATTGCTGGCTGATACAAAGTAACTGCCACCGGAAGAAATATTATTTGCTGTCTTATTATCTTTAGCCTTCTTTACTACTTGCCCAAAATACCATAATTCCAAACTATTCACCCCCGATCATGTAAATATCGTACCCAGGAGATACAAATTTGTCGCGCTTAGAAACATGCTCCACAAGGTCTGCAGCTGCTTTTTTTACTTCCGTAATAGAGTTTACACTCTTTAAGCGGTTTTCAAGCCATTCCTCCGGATTATACTTTGCTATGCTGCCGTTCCAAATAATTTCATTTTCAAATTCCTCATAGTAAACATCGTTATCGGATGCATGGACTGCTGATATAGCCATTTTGCCGGACTTGGTTTTCCCTGCAAAAAACATCCCAAAGTCATAATCCAAAAAAAGGTGTCTGTTTGCATTCAGCCATCCATAAAACATATTGACGGCTCTTTCAATCGTTAAATCTTTGTTTGACTTGAATCCATTAATTATGCTTTCAGCTTCAGGAGTTCTCTTTCCACAGCACCCGAATAGAAGATTTTCATTAACCTTCCAAGCTTTGGGCCTATCGTCAAAATACTCCATTGTTTCAAGTATTGTGCGCCGGTGATCTCCGACGATCAAAGCGCTGTTTTTTGTTGCAAAACAATATACTAGACTCATTTTTACCACATCCCTTTACCTTATATTTGTTTTTTTAATCTGGGTACCGGCCCAGAAATAAGCCGGCACCCGTTGACGAAAGGAGGAAAAATTCTCCGACCGAAGCCCCGGAGTTGGGCAGTAATTATTTTTAATGGCTTTATTACGAAGCGCCGGGCAGCATGTTCATTGCTTCAATTTCCCAGGGTTCAAGCAACCCCAGTCTTACTAAATAATCCGCCTTGCTTTCATAGAAACATGTTTCAGTGACACTGCCGTCAAAATTATTAACTTGCCTTTCTATATGTGTTACCGCAAAAGGCTCCGGCATATCGAATTGCCAGAATGCCCAGGGACGGCGACCGGCGTTTTTTATATCTTGTTTGAATTCGCTCATAACATCAGCCTTGTGAAGCCTCCACAAAAGCTTTGTTTTCTCCGTGTCGTTTTTGTTGAATCCAAGGTCACGTTCGCATCCGGACAATACAACTCCTGTTTTTAGGAAGAATCTTTGAGCGTCATTCAATCTATCAGGATTGAAGGTATAAGCATCCTTCCGTTTACTTCGAATTTTCTTCCGTGGCATTCCGCATCATCCCCTTTCTGCAAACTGAAATATTCGCCCTCTTTGTCTGGAATTAAAATATTCTTCGGGATCGATACCGCATTTTAAAAGATAAGTTTGCAACACTTTTCTAGTACCATCATTCGGATCCCGTTCATAATTACTTATCGCACCCCTGAGAATTAATTTCATCATTGGGGACACTTGACCATCATTTTTGCGCTTTGATCGTATTCGCTTTCGTGGCATTCTGCTTCACCTCACTTGTACAACCGCGGGCCCCTGCCGGCTTCGCTGATACTCTCCAAATCTAATGATAGTTCCCTGAGTAATAACCTAGCTGAATTTTTACAATCATTTTCAGCCTTAACACAGGGATGTATTTTCACCGTTCCATAGCGGTCCTTCGTTGTCAGTCCGTCAATTTCAACCTGTTTTCGGGCTTGCTCTGCGCGATCAAGGCTTTCACAGGCTTTAGTGAGGATGACAAGATGATGACTTTCAAAGTCAAACTCACTCTGCAGCTTTTTGTAAAATTTTCTCATTTCATCCGATAAATGAGCTGGTATTTTGTTATATTTTGCCATTTGGAATCTCCTTTCCATTTTCTGGTATCTCACCGAACTTGCTGGGGGACAAATAATGCGCAAAGGGG
>Ga0209416_1001483_pt1 | contig 15967 bp, 8 predicted proteins | sample RifGroF1_FD_184001 | JGI IMG/M metagenome (GOLD analysis project Ga0209416, IMG submission 184001) | Groundwater microbial communities from Rifle, Colorado, USA - Groundwater F1 (SPAdes) (version 2) | ecosystem: Environmental > Aquatic > Deep subsurface > Groundwater | place: Rifle, Colorado...
AAGTTATGCTTGCAGCCAGGGCACGCCTCGCGGCCAGGGCAGCAAAGGATGCAGTACTTCGCAAAGGAGCTCTTGAAGGCGCCAGCCTTCCCGGAAAACTGGCTGATTGTCAGAGCAGTGATGCCGAGATTTCAGAACTATATATAGTAGAGGGTGACTCCGCAGGCGGAAGCGCCAAACAGGGAAGAGACAGGCGTCACCAAGCCATACTGCCTCTGGGCGGAAAAATTTTAAATACAGAACGAGCCCAACTCGACAAAATCGTTAAATTCGAAGAGATTAAAGATCTTATTATCGCGCTCGGCGCGGGAATTGGCGACTCATTAAATTATGACAAACTCAGGTACCACAGAGTTATTATCATGACTGATGCGGACGTTGACGGAGCACACATCAAAACTCTGCTTTTAACTTTCTTCTATAGACAAATGCCGGAACTCATTAGCCGCGGATACCTTTACATTGCCCTTCCGCCTCTCTTCAGGGTCCAGATCGGAAAAGAAGTCACTTATGCATATGACGAAGCGGAGCGGGATAGTATTATCGCCCAGCACAAAGATTCAAAAGCAACTATACAGCGTTACAAAGGTTTGGGAGAAATGAATCCTACACAGCTCTGGGAAACAACAATGGATCCCACAAAACGAACCCTTAAAAGAGTGGGTGTTGATGATGCTGAAGTCGCCAGTAATATGTTTGAGATGTTGATGGGAGAGGAAGTCCCGCCAAGAAAGAAGTACATACAAACTCACGCCAAGCTGGCTAATTTGGACATATAATCACTTCTAAATATTTAGACAGCAAAAATTAAAGGTTGTAATTAATAAAATTTAATTATTACTCCTTATCTGCTCATTGAAGTAGCAGCCAACACAAAAACGAGAATAGCCAAAACTATTAATAGGATACTGAGTTTATTATCTACTTTTTTACTTAAAACTTGTTTCTTGGCAGATTTTCTGACACCGGTAGCTTTTTTGACAGTTTTTTTAGCTTTTTTAGACTTCGCCATTGATGATCACCTCCAAACCTTATACCAGTATTGCCCGCCGGCAAAGTTTGTGTCAAGGGGAATCGGGGATTTTAAGAAAGTAATAAATGCGTTTTTTAAAGTCACCGCGCCTGTAGGAGGGGAGTAAGGCGTCCTCGTAGGTACATTGGTGATCAATTATTATTTTCTTAGCTTTGAGACCGGATTCAATTAACTGTTCTTTTGCAACCATAGCAAGGTCTAAAAAAAGTCTATTCTCAATACTTTTTATGGCCTTCGGGTATCCCGGAAAAAAAACGGCTACATCGCTTTTAATTTCATAGTGTTTTTGGCAAATATGAGGACCAATCTCTGCTATTACACCAGAAGGGTCAACGCCGTACTTTTTTACCATAAGATTTATGGCTTTGCTTATTATTCCTTTATATAGCCCCCGCCAACCCGCATGCACCAAACATATACTATTAGTGGTAGGGTCAAAAAGCGCCAGGGGAATACAATCTGCAACCGAAATCCTAAGAGTAATATTAGGATTCCTCGTTAAAAGACCATCGCAATTTTCAATCGAACCTTCAGCGTCTTTCTTGTCGACTGCAACGACTTTGGTGCCGTGGATTTGCAGCATCCCAACATAATTTTTAGGGGAGCTGTCCAATCTCTTTAGTAAGTTTGTCATCTTGATAACTCAGAATTTTATCACTAAATTAACTATTGAAAAATAAAAAGTACTAACATATAATTCTCGCATAGGCTCGCTTTCGAGTCTTTTGATTTTTTAAAAATGGATATACAGCTAATAGCCTTATTCGTAGCACCCATAACAGCCATAGTCGCCCTTATTTATGGAGCTTTTCTCACAAAGAGCATATTAAAAGATAGTGAAGGAAGCCCCAAACTTCAAGCTATCGGTAAAGCAGTAAGAGATGGCGCTATGAGTTACCTCAAAAAGCAGTTTAGTGTAGTCTTTCCCATCATGATTGTATTGGCAATTATTATTGCGCTTACTCTCGGAATCGGAATTGCAGTCACTTTTCTTATGGGAGCTGTTTTTAGCGCTGTTATTGGCTTTTTTGGTATGTGGATTGCCGTTCGCGCCAATGTACGTACAGCAAATAATTCTATTAAAGGACTTGCACCGGCTCTACGAACAGCCTTTGGTGCCGGTACTGTAAACGGAATGTTGGTCGTAGGACTTGGTCTTCTGGGCGTATCCCTCATCTATATGTGGTCATACTTTACAAATATATCCTTGGGTGCGGATGCAGTTGCTAAGAGTGCAACCAATGTTTTGGTCGGATACGGATTTGGTGCGGCACTTTTGGCTCTTTTTATGAGGGTCGGTGGAGGAATATTTACCAAAGCAGCTGATGTTGGAGCAGATCTCGTCGGAAAAGTTGAAAAAGGAATTCCGGAAGATGATCCCAGAAATCCTGCAACCATAGCCGATAACGTCGGAGATAACGTAGGTGATTGTGCCGGAATGGCAGCAGATGTTTTTGAGTCTTATGCCTTAACAATCGTTGCAGCCATGATTCTTGGCGGACAACTTTTCGGACTTCCGGGTGTGGTTTTTCCTCTCTTGGCACGTTCCGGAGCAATATTAACCTCTATCTTGGGAACTTTCTTTGTTAAAGCCAAAAACGAAAAAGAAAGTGCACTTAATCCGCTTGTCAGAGGTTTTATAGTTTCAGCCGTAGCAGCAGTTATAATCTTTATGGCGTTAGCCGTCTTCCTTCTTAAAGAACCTCGTGCAGGTTTCGCAGCAGTTTCCGGAATCATTGCCATGCTTGCCCTTCTTTTTATTACCAAATATTACACTGGTCCCGGTGAAAAACCGATTGTCGCGATAGCCAAAGCTTCCCAAACCGGTGCAGGAACAAATCTTATCTCAGGGCTTTCAATCGGAATGGAATCAACATTTATCTCGGTGCTGGTTATTGCAGCAACAATCTTTGTAGGGTATTTGCTAATGGGCTTTTACGGAATTGCTCTCGCCGGAATGGGAATGTTGGCAACAACCGGAATCATAATGTCTTTGGATACTTTTGGACCTATTTCAGACAATGCCCAGGGAATGGTTGAGATGGCAGGTTTGGGTGGAAAGTCCGGAAAAGTTACGGGGGATCTGGATGCAGTCGGGAATACAACCAAAGCATTAACCAAAGGTTTTGCTGTAGGTTCAGCAGCAGTTGCCGCATCAAGTCTTTTTGCTACTTATTTTGAGGCAACGGGTCTTACTTCTATTGATATAGCAATTCCTAAAGTATTCGTAGGAGTTCTCTTGGGCGGAGCCTTACCTTTTCTATTCTCATCGAGACTTATCGGTTCAGTAGGTCGCGCAGCCTTTGAGGTAGTAGAAGAGGTTAGACGACAATTCAGAGAAATTAAAGGAATCATGGAAGGAAAAGCTTTGCCGGACTACAGTAAAGCAATTGCAATCGTTACTGCCGCCGCACAAAAAGAGTTGGTTATACCGGCAGCTTTAGTCGTTACCATGCCAGTCTTGGTGGGATTTTTGGGAGCTGAAGCTCTTGGAGGATTTTTGGGTGGCTCAGTAATTGTCGGACTCATGCTTGCCTTCTTTATGTGTAACACCGGGGGAGCATGGGATAATGCCAAGAAATATGTTGAAGACGGGAACATGGGTGGTAAAGGTAGTGATACTCACAAAGCCGCAGTTGTCGGAGATACCGTAGGAGATCCTTTAAAAGATACCGCAGGACCCGCATTAAACCCAATGATGAAAATTGTTCAGATAGTTGCTCTTCTAATTGCTCCTTTGGTCATTAGCATCATCGGTAAATAACGCCGATCTAATTGAAATATTCTTGATTTAGGTACTATACTGGAGTATCACCGTGAGAATATTTGCTACTGCTTTAATAGGACTTGCTCTTACTGTAATACTTTTTATATTTGGCCCCGTTATCAAACAGGAACTAAGCTATTCATTTAACAGAATGTCGGGAGTCCAGTATTCTATAGATAATATTGATGTCTGGAGTTTTCAGCGTCCGATTAATGCACCAAACATAAATTTCTCAATAATAATTCCAAAATTAAATGCAGTCTCAGCAATTGTCGAAAATGTAGACCCTTTGAACCAGGATGAATATCTCAACGCACTCAAAAAAGGTGTTGCACACGCAAGAGGATCGGCTTTCCCTGGAAGCGTAGGAAATGTTTTTCTTTTTGCACATTCAACAGACACTCTTATAAATGTTGGTAGATATAATGCGATTTTCTTCCTGATAGGGCATCTTACAGAAGGAGATGAAGTCGATATTTATTATAAAGGAAGGCTTTATAAATATATTGTCTACGATAAAAAAGTCGTCGAACCGACAGATGTAGAGTACCTGGGAACACTGACCGAGGGAGAAAAAACACTGACTTTACAAACCTGTTATCCTCCGGGAACTACATTCAAAAGACTCGTAATTCTCGCAAAACTTAAGGAGTCGGAGTAATAATACTACATCTGCAAAACCCCTAGAAATAACTCCCGCATCATAAACCCACATCCATGACTTGCCGGAACATTGACGAGGTGTGAATTCCAATACATTTCTTGTGAGATAGATAACTGAAGTGTGGTTGTAGATAAATTACGCTATGTCAATTATAGATAAGCACTGTGTAATCAACCAAGGAATAGAAAAACATGAAGAAAGATAATCAATTCTTAACTCCGGCCGAAGTCGCAAAAGTGCTACAGCTTCATTTACTGACAATTTATAAATATATCAGAAATAAGAAATTGCTGGCTATCAAGTTTGGCCGGAATTACAGGATTAGAAGAGAAGATCTGGACAATTTTATAAAGTCTAATAAAACCTATTAATGAAAAGGATAACAATTGCAATACTGCTACTTCTATTTTCGTATTTTTTCGTTTCACCGCAACTATTTGGTGTTACCTCCGCTGTAGAGTGTGAAGACAATAAACCTAAAGGTAGGCCCATACTCACCTCGGCAGTTCCCGGAGAGGAAAGCGTCACCCTTACTTGGATAGAAGGCCAAGGCCCCATAACTCATTATCTTGTTGCTTACGGAAGAACGAATACTGAGGTTGAATATGGTAATCCGTATATTGGTAGCCAGGGTACCACGACTTATACGGTTGAGAGCCTCACAAAAGGGGTAAAATATTACTTTAAAATACGTCCCGTAAATGGCTGCAGAACGGGTAGTTTTTCAAATAAACTTCCGGCAACTCCGGGTCAAAAAACCGCCACGGATTTAGTGACCAGCAAAAGTGTTATAAATAAACCAAATTTATCTCTATATAAACCGGTTCTAGGAGAAAGTGTGTCAAAAACTTCAACGGCAGAAGGTGAAGCAAAAACATTAATTGTTGCGGCCACGAACAGTGGTCAATCTCCAAAATGCACTACATGTATGGGTTGGCAGTTTCTGATCGTGGAAATAATGCTTTTAATCTTATATTTCAGTCTAGCTAAAAGATTTAAGTTCCTGAAACAGATTTATTCCATACTAATTCCAATAATTATGTATGTTGCATTTTGGAAAATTAATCAGGGGTGCTCACTAAATGATTTTAGTTGTAAATATTACATCCCACTTAATGTAATTTCATTCATGTTAGTTCTAATCGTCTACAAAAATAAATATATGAAATTAATAAAAACTGGAAGTAACAAAAAATAATTTATGTTAATAAATACTGTAACTGACAACATGTATTCCGGGTTAAAAGACATTTCCTTCTTTGTCTTTCAGTATCTGGACAGATACTCGTTTTTGGTTCCACTCGGGATAATTGGCGTGTGGAGATGGGCTGTTTGGTTACTTAAAGAAACTCTGGGACTTCAGTATCATCCTAAAACAAAAGACTATCAGGCGGATGTTTCTATTGTTACTCCCGTTTATAACGAAAACCCGCAAACATTTACCAAGGCACTTCATTCCTGGAAGCAAAACAATCCTACAGAAATTATTGCAGTTATTGATTACACAGATCTGAAATGTATCAAAATTTTTAAGAAATTCAGGAAAGTTTTTCCGGAAGCGGTATTAATTATCACAAAAACTCCTGGAAAACGACCTGCTCTGGCCGATGGAATAAAAGCGGCAAAAAGTGAAATTATTGCCCTGGTCGACAGTGATACCATCTGGACAGAAGATACTCTGGCAAACGGGCTACCACCTTTTAATGACTCCAAAGTAGCTGGGGTGGCGACATATCAAAGCGTCTTAAATCCAAAAACATTTGCTCAGAAAATTTTTGATATTCAGCTTGATCTAAGATATAGACATGAATATCCATTTTTGGCCGGTTCGGGCGATGCACTTGTGTGTTTATCCGGAAGAACAGCTTTTTACAGACGTGCTGTCATTCTCCCCATGATGCCCGATCTTGTCAATGAAAAATTTTTGGGTAGACCTGTTATCAGCGGGGATGACAAAAGACTATCATATTTGGTTCTTGAAGCCGGATGGAAAGTTGCTTATCAAAGCACTTCACACGTTTACACTCCGGGAACCGAAAAACTGGGTGATTACCTTAAACAAAGGCTCCGTTGGACAAGAAATAGTCTTCGTGCAGATTTAAAGGCTATGCTTAACGGATGGCCGCTAAAACACCCTGCGCTTACCTTTTTTCAAATAGATAAACTCTTTCAGGGTTTTGTGGTAATACTAAGCCCTATATTCTTCTTTATATCAATCTATCTTCATTTGTGGGTAGCTGCTTTTATTATCTTTTGCTGGTGGTTTATTAGCAGAACCGTAAAACTCTATGGCCCCCATTTTTCGCATAAACCCAAAGATCTTCCCATTTTACCCGGATATGTCATCTATTCATTTTTGGCAGGATTTCTAAAGATATACGCCTTATTCACCCTCAATACTCAAGGGTGGATTACGCGTTGGGATAAAGCCAGGCTGCCTCAATTTAGATTTCTTCTGGAAGTGCCGGCATATTTTCTTACCATTGGCGTTCTCGCCCTTCTTACTTATGGAGTTTACGTTTACAAGGAACACACTTACTTAATTCCGCTGTCACAGAGGGCTCAGCTTTTAGCCAATGCTTTGCCGGCCGCTAATTCCAATTTTATAGCAAGTGCATCGGTATTGGGAGTAGAAACGTCAGCTCAAAAAGACTTATTTACCCAGCGTTATGAAGCACAAGGAGGAGAAACTTTTACGGGGCTGGCAAATAAATTCGGAGTAAATGTCAATCAATTATATTATGCAAATAATACTAAGGCTCCAAACGGAAATATTGCAAAAGGAATTATTATTTCAATCCCGGGAAAAGATTTACGGCTGCAACCTGACCCGGATCTTCTTAATGCCTCAGTTAATCCGCTAAGTGTCCAGTACGATAAACCAACAAATACACTTTGGGTTACGGGCAGAGGCAAAGAAATTACTTTGAAGGATATCTTAGCCAACGGTGGACGCGGTTATTTGGAAGAAGTTTCACCCAAAATTTGGCTTGCGAAAGCTACTATTTTTCTTTCGGATGGTGTTACTTTGAGGCTTAACAAAGATGAAGTTGAGTGGCTTAAACTTGAGAGCGGTACCAAAGGCTTTACAATGCTCCGTTCAGTAGACAGCGACATCATTATTGATGGCGTAAAAATAACCTCCTGGGATACTGACAAAAACGATTATGATAAAAATCTTAATGACGGAAGAAGTTTCGTTATGGTTAAAGACAATTCAAGAATGGATATTTATTCTTCCGAACTTTCTTATTTGGGCTATCCCACAGGACTTGATATTACAGCATCTCCTTACGGTGTTTCCTGGAAACTCAGCCGTGTTAAATTAAAAAAAGTTCTTCTTACCGGTGAGGTTATTAACAGTAAATTTCACCATAACTATTTCGGGGCTTATACATTCGGGGCAACGGGTATGGCATGGAGAGGGAACGAGTTTTACGAAAATGTCAGATATGGCCTAGATCCTCATGATGATTCCAACGGTTTTATTATAGAAAATAATATCGCACGCAATAACGGATCACATGGAATTATTTTTTCAAAACGCTGTATGTATAACATCGTCCGGAACAATATTGTCTACGACAATCGTTTGCACGGAATAATGCTTCATGAACAATCTGATTTCAATCTAGTTGAGAACAATACCGTAACAGGCAACGCAAGTGGAGTGGTTTTATATAATTCGGACAATAGTATTATTCAAGGCAATACAATAAAAGACAACAGACATGGAGTGAGGGCAAATGCATCCTCAGAAAACAACATTGTACAACATAACACTATAACGGGAAGCAAACTCTACGGAATATATTTTTATGACAATGCATCCAACAATTTGGTTTTGAATAACACTTTTGAGCGTAATAACGTTGGTATCTACATTAAATCAAACTTAAACAATATTACCAAAAACCTGTTAATAAATAATTCCGTGGGAGTTTATTTTCAGGATCAGGCCTCAGGTAATGTATTAACGGACAACCAAATAAAACAAAGCGGTATGTATGGCATCTATACAAAAGTTGCCTTAGAAGTAAGTAACTTTTTAGGTTCCAATGAACTATTTAGAAACCGTAAGGATGTTACGGGAATGGCCCAAGATGCCAAGGAGGATATAAATTAATATGAGAATACCATCTGTTTGTATTGTAGGACCGGGAGTTGTAGGTCAAGCAACTGGAAAAGTCCTCGTGCAAAAAGGAATAAGGGTGGGATTTTTGGGAGTCGTAAGAGAGCAAATTGAAGAACTAAAAAGTCAGGGCTTTAATGCTTTTACAAAAGATGAAATCTATAACGGCAATTATGATTACGATATAACCATGCTCACAGTTCCCACCCCCACAGTTAAGGGAAAAATTGATTTAAGTATTATTAAAAGCGCGGCCATGGACTTAGGAAAAAGGCTCAGGTATTTCAAGAAATATCATGTAGTCGTAGTTAAAAGTACTGTTCCTCCCGGGACTACTGAAAACGTAGTTATTCCCATACTGGAAAGATTCTCGGGGAAAAAAGTTGGTATAGATTTTGGAGCATGTATGAATCCTGAATACTTAAGAGCAAAAACATCTTTTGAGGATACGCTGAACCCCTGGATAATTTTATTTGGTGCGTTTGACAAAAAATCCGGCGATATGCTTGAAATGCTTTATAAGAATAAGTTTAGCTGTCCGATTCACCGCTGCAAAATACAGGAAGCGGAAATGCAAAAATATGTTCACAATCTTTACAATGCAACAAAAATCACATTCCACAATGAAATGAGGCAAATTGCAAATAATTTAGGAGTCGATGCCAATAAGATATTTATGTACTCCGCTATAAGCTGTGAAGGAATGTGGAACCCTGCGTATGGTATAAAAGATCGCGGCCCATTCAGCGGTGCCTGTCTTCCGAAAGATACACAGGCGTTTCATGACTGGGCGCAAAGCAATGGTTTTGATACAACACTATTAAAAACAGTTATCAAGGTAAACAACAAACATAAGCGAAAACTCGGGGTATCAAAATCAAAAAAGTATGAAGAAATACAACTTTAAAAGCATGTTGTTTGTGTTGGCGGGTCTTTTTTTGTTGCTGGCTATAACAGTTGCCATTACTTCCAAAAAACAGTCGGGAATTCAGGTAGAACCGACTATTTTTGAATCTCCGATAAATATAAACCGATCCATGACACCATCAACCCAACCCCCGAAAGCGTTGGATCTTACAAGCTGGAAATTAACTCTTCCCACGGGTTCTTCGGGAGATCCGATAGAAATAATGCAACCAAAATTGGACGGCTTCGAACTTAACCCTTGGTTTATAGCCTTACCCGAAGCCCGTGCAATCAGATTCAGAGCAGCAGTAAACGGGGTAACAACCGGCGGATCAGATTATCCCCGTACCGAACTCAGAGAAATGACAGACAGTGAAACAAAAGCAAGTTGGTCATCGGAAAACGGAAAACATAGTTTATATATTGAGCAAGCAATCACAGCCGTACCGAGTACTAAACGGGATGTGGTTGCGGGGCAGATTCACGATGATGAGAGAGATGTTATTGTAATACGGCTTGATTATCCTGTTCTCCATGTAAGAATTAACGGAACAAATGTCCAGACTTTGGATCCGAACTATACCCTTGGAAAAAGATTTAATATCAGATTTGAGGTAAACGACAACCAAACTAAGGTTTATTACAACAATAGCACTGAACCTGTGTATACCCTTAGCAAAAATTATTCAGGTGCTTACTTCAAAGCAGGTGTTTACACTCAATCGAATTGTGACAAGGAAAAGGTTCAATCACTTTGCACCAACAATAACTACGGAGAGGTTGTTATTTACCGTATAGAAGTCAGTCATCAATAAACTAAATCACTAATGTTAGAAGCACGAAGAAAAAAAATTGCAATCGTCACAGGAGCAAACGGAGGAATAGGCAGGGTACTGATCAAATGGCTGGAAAAGGGCGGAGTCAGATGTATTTGTGTTGATAAAGAAGGTATACCAAGCGACAATTTTTTACTATGCGATTTATCACAACAAACGGAGGTGCAAAATCTCATAGATATAATTTCATCCAAATTTAAAATGATAGACCTGTTATTTAATGTTGCAGGTATCGGAATTTATAAAAAAATAGAAGATCTTACCGTTAAAGAGTGGAATGATTCTCTGGCAATTAATCTGTCCGCACCCTACATTTTATTAAAAGGACTACTGCCTCTTCTTAAGAAGTCCAATAATCCACTCGTTGTTAATTTTGGTTCGGGAATGGGGGTAGAACCTACAGCTGAAAGGATAGCATATTGTACCTCAAAATTCGGATTAAGAGGTCTAAGTCTTTCTCTATCCAAAGAGTTCAGGAATGAAGATGTTAAAATTGTACTTTTAACACTAGGGAGTATTATGACAAATTTTGGTACGGGGGGCTTAGGGTTAAGAAAAAGGCTTGCAGAAAACGGCAAAAAGTACTTAATGCCAGATGAGGTTGTTAAAAAGGTTATAGAGATAATAAATTCTCCTACAGTAAAGCCAGAGTATGTAATGTATCCACAAGGTTATTTATCCGGCAGTTAAGTACTAACACTCTAAAAAGGATTGGTGTTCTGGCAAAACTTAAGAATTAATGTTAGAAACTTCACAGATTTGACATTGCAGATATTCGTAGTATAGTCTGAAAATACAGGTGAAAAAGCTCATATCTTTCATTTCACTTTTTGCGTTACTGCTAAACTCTCTTGTAGCTCCTTTGTCTATTTTAGCCCAAGAAACACCGGCACCCATAGCTGAAGGTGTTGCATCTTCTGAACCAGTTGTTACCCCAACCACAGAACCGATAATAACGGCTGAAGCATCTCCAACACCAAACGACACCCCATCTCCGACCCCGGCTGAAATAGTGATTCCTGAAATTACTGCAACATATACTGGGCAGTTGGATGTTCCACCAGTAGAAACTCCTGCTGCTACGACTGAACCTCAAGTTTCCGAACCATCCGCAACTCTCATTATTCTCGAATCTCAGCCAGTAGAAAAAGTGTTCTTATCTGCTGACCAAACTGTTGTCGATACGACTAGTGACAACTGGAACATCAACGAGTCAAACGGAACTGCCGAAACTAAAGAAGTTGTAAAATTGGGTGTTAAATATGTTTTTCCCTTAAATGATAAGGTTACACTTACTTTCAAATCTCTCCCCGCCAACGAGAGTTTACGTACCACAATTAAGATAGTTAAAGTCAAGGTGGGCGATTTAAATCTTCCGGATGATATGAAACCATATGGTGAATATGCCTACGATATTACGACTGGCATGGGCGATGGTACTTTTGATTATGATCTCACACTTCCCAAACCAATGGACCAGAATGTTGATGTCGCCTACATGGAAGATAAAAATTCAACACCGCTTGCAATAACAGAAAATCAAACCAGCCAGCAAGGTGATGTTGTCAAAGCCAATAATATCGATCACTTTACTATCTTTGTGGTTATTAACCCTGTTTTAGCAGGTCCATCTTGTGTTTTGGCAGGAGCCACCGCCGGTACTGATTGTTATTCTACTATTCAAGATGCAATAAACGCGGCCATCAATGGAGATGTAATTGAAATCGAAAGTGATATCTCGGTTGGTCAAATGATTATTGTCAATAAAGATGTCACCATCAATGGAAACGGCTTTACAGTTAGTCCAACTTTTGAAAAAACTGATAATTCAAATAATGCAGTATTCGGTATTGTAAGTTCTGGCGTAACGATCTCTAATTTGACAGTTGACGGAGCATTGGGTACAAATTTACATGGAATTAATATCTACATGGCTACCGGTGTATTACTTGATGGGGTAAGCGTCCTAAATAATGATTATGCTGGAATAGTAGTTAATGGATCAATTGTGACGATAAATAACATCGCTACATCAGGTAATGGTTGGGGGGGGATCAATGTTGATCAGGGATCGGGGGTAACAACAATAGCAAAATTAATTATTAGTGGACACAGTACTCATGGTGAATCCACTCAAATATGGATAGATGATAATACAAACAGTCAAATTTCAGTCGATGACACAAGCCCAAAACAATACGATTCTACTAAGGTCGGCATTGTTACAATCTACACACTGAAAACATCAAGTACTGGTAATGCATCCGCATCTCTCTCTCAATATGCAAATGATGCTCCAACTGGATGGGTGAATGGAAACTTGGGTGCAAGTAAAGCAACTTATTACGAAGGTGACTCAATTCCTTATCGAATGGTAATGGATAATTTAAGTTTAGCTTCACATTCATTAACTATTGAGTGGGATACGACAAAAAGTAGTAAACATGCAGAGGATTTTTTGACAACGTTTGACCGTTCAGTACCAAGTGCCAATCCTTGTGTTGGAGTTAGTGGTTGTAGTAGCTTCTCGACTTTTGCAATTCCAAAAGATCCACAAGTTGACAATGGTTCTGGAAGTCCAATTATACAGATTCCTGGAGATTTTAGGCTTTATGGTGGAAACATAACTGGTGTTAGTGCTTATTCATATGATGATGGTGTAGGGTTTGTGGGTGATAAATCTGCAAGAATAACCGTTACCTTTACTGCATCTGTTTCAAATCCAGTACTTGCTTGGGGTGGGCACATTGCTCATAGGCAAAATTGGGGAGCAGACAACTCAGCTATTGCAATCCCAGGATCACCATACCATATGCGCCTCATTGATTTAGATGGTTCTGGTGGAAACCAGGATAGATCTTTATCTGCCGACGCTGTTATTTTCCCTGCATCAATAACTATTATTAAGCAGGCTACACCTGAGGGTTCAACATCTTTTCCGTTCACCGCCTCGCCAACACCTCTGGCTGATTTTTCATTAGTCGATAACGGAACCAGTGCAAATACAAAACTTTTCCCAGACATCACCAATTTTCAAACGTATACAGTTACCGAAAACACTCCTTCAGGGTGGGCGCTTGATGGTGTAGTGTGCGATGTAACTAGCCCGAATGGAGGGTCACAAAGTGTGAATGGAGCAACTGCAACAATAGATCTGGAAGAGGGAGAAGATGTAACTTGTACCTATACCAACAGTCAGGTCACCGGCTCTATAACTATAGTAAAGGACTCTGTGCCAAATGATGCACAGAATTTCTCGTTCAGTGGAGACTTGGATGCCTTTAGTCTCGATGACGATTCCGATATTACTCTTCCCAATACACAAACTTTTTCCGGACTTCTTAGCGGTACATACACCGTAACAGAGGGACTACAACCAGGTTGGAATTTAACTGCTCTGGTTTGTAATGATATAGACGCGGGAACCACTGTGGACTTAGCAACCCGCACAGCAACAATCGACCTGGATCTAAACCAAGACATTACCTGTACATTTACCAACACCAAACTCGGTAAAATAATAGTCGAAAAACAAACACTTCCCAATCTGTCAGGTCAATCGTTTAACTTTACGGCAAGTTATGACGCAGACGGATTTTCATTAACAGATGGGGGACAAGATGACAGCGGCTTTTTGATGCCGGGAGCATATTCCGTAAGCGAGACTGTGCCCGCAGGATGGAATCTTACCAACACTTCCTGTACAAGTTCCATAGCTGATAGCGAAACCGCCGGCAGTTTGGAACTGGACGCAGGCGAAACAATTACTTGTGTGTTTACTAATACTCAAAAGGGTCATATAGTTGTCAACAAAGTCACCAACCCCGGTGGATCTTTGCAAAGTTTTGCTTTCACTGCAGGTGGAGCCGGATATTCCAACTTTAATTTAACCGACGCAGCTACTCCCAATGATCAAGAAGTTGTTCCAGGTTCTTATTCAGTAACAGAAGGTGCCCTGGGGGGTTGGGATCTTGATAGTGCAACCTGCGATCAGGGTGAAACACCCGGCAATTTGGATGTTGAACCGGGCGAGACTGTTACTTGTACATTTACGAATACCCAAAGAGGAAATATCTCCGGTTATAAGTATGATGATGCGAATGGTGATGGTGTTGACAGTGGAGACTGGACCCCTGTCACAGGATGGGTAATTGAGCTTTGGAAAGACGGCAGCTATGTAACAGAAACACAAACAGGAGCCGGTGGATTTTACTCATTCACAAATTTGGTTCATGGCGCTTATCAACTTATTGAACAGATATTGGCAGGGTGGACAAATATTACCGATGACACAATCGATGTGGCCTTGAATCCTGGTGAAAACGATATTGGTAACAATTTTGTAAACACACAGTACGGAACAATAGTAATCGAGAAACAAACTCTTCCAAACGGAAGTCTGCAAGTCTTCGATTTTGATGTGAATTTTGGAGACGGAGATGCGGACCTTTCGGACGGACAGCAGGATACAACCAATAATCTATTGCCCGGTCCGTATTCAATAACTGAAACTGCGGTTGAAGGATGGAGCCTTACAAACACTGTATGTACAAGCTCACTCGGTCATACCGAAAGTGCTTCAGCTTTGGCACTCAATTCGGATGAAACAATAACCTGTGTATTTACCAACACCAAACTTCCAAAATTGACGGTTACAAAAACAGTAATAAATCATGGACTAACCTACGACACATCGCATTTTGCACCATACCAAGTCGATACAACTCCCGTAACACTCGGTCAGGCAAATATATTTAGTATTGGCCCTCACACAGTTACGGAGGTCGAGGATCTAAACTATAATGCAACTTTTGGAGGAGCGTGCGACGCCTCAGGAAATGTTACATTAGCTGCCGGAGATGATTTGACTTGTACGATTATAAATGAAGAAGTGTCAACTTCTCTTACTCTTGTTAAGACAGTAACGAATAATAACGGAGGAGGGGCTTTGCCAACAGATTGGACCCTTAGCGCTTCCGGACCAACAAACATTTCCGGTGAGTCGGGCGACGCTTCAATAACCAATGCCAGTGTTAATTCGGGTGTTTATACTCTTTCAGAATCGGTCGGACCGGCAAATTATACAGCCGGTAGTTGGTCCTGTTTAGGTGGGTCGTTAATCGGGGATCAACTTACGCTTTTATCCGGACAATCTGCAACTTGTACCATCAACAATAATGATAATGCACCAAAATTACGCCTTGTAAAATCAGTTACCAATGACAATGGAGGAACATCCATTGCTACCAACTGGACATTAACAGCTACCGGTACAGGCCAATCACCGAGTAATCTTTCCGATCAGGGTTCTGTGAATAGCGGAGTCAATTTTAAAGCCGATACTTATACGCTTGGTGAATCAGGTCCTGTCGGCTATAGCCCAAGTTCCTGGGACTGTGAAGGGGCCACTATGACAGATGCCAATCATGTTGTTGTTCCCTTTGGCGGAGATGAGACTTGTAGAATCAATAACAACGACAATGCTCCTTCATTAACTCTGGTAAAAACAGTTACAAATGACGATGGTGGAGACGCACTTCCGTCAGATTGGACCTTAACAGCTGCCGGTCCGACAGGCTTTAGCGGAGCGGGGCCAACTGTAAATAACGGTGCTTCGTTTGATGCGGGA
>Ga0209416_1001484_pt1 | contig 15960 bp, 18 predicted proteins | sample RifGroF1_FD_184001 | JGI IMG/M metagenome (GOLD analysis project Ga0209416, IMG submission 184001) | Groundwater microbial communities from Rifle, Colorado, USA - Groundwater F1 (SPAdes) (version 2) | ecosystem: Environmental > Aquatic > Deep subsurface > Groundwater | place: Rifle, Colorado...
ATGGGAAGTATACACCAGTCAGGTTCCCGCTCAGTCTGTCCATCTCGTCTAAGAATGCTTTAGCAATTGCTGTTACTTTGGGGAGAACATCTTCAATCCTAGGGGCAGACGAAGCTTTCTCAATGTCAAGGAATACTGGTGTTCCATCGTTGTCATCTTTGATAAGATTCCACACAGCTTGGGCTTGCATCTTTCCCCAATTAGCATCGGTGATTCCCTTGGCTGCGTTAGAATAATAATCCATGTAATGATATATCACTCTAAGGGCTTTGCTTTTAGCGTCCATCCATGTGGTTTTAAATGACCAATCGGTGTTGATTCCAAAGGTTCCACGCACACACAGAAACTTAATCCCTAAATCCACAGCCTTCTGGATTTCCAGATTCTTAGTTGTGGTCGGGTCGTTGTTGTAGCCCGACACATCTATACCCCTGATTGGATAGTTATTAAATGTCATTCCCATGTTACTCCTTTAACTGTTCCATCTTATAAACTGACCCGCCGTTTTAAAGTTCAAACTTAAAAACGCACCGGCTACGCCATGACTTGCACCATTGTCAAACGCAGTGCAGGTTGGATTGTCTGTGGAGGAAGTTGCGTAGGCATAATAACCAGCCATTCCCGTAAAGTAAGTTAGTCCTGTGGAATTTGTGATAGAGACGCCGGTGGGACCGCCATCATCAGCAGTCACCAGTAAAAGATAAACTGTTGTAGAGGCATATCCGGTCATAACTTCATTAACAGCACCGCTAATATCCCAACCCTTTGTAGTCGCTTCAAGCACACCACCCTGACCATTTTGGAATCCAACCCAATTCGATGCGCCGGCGATAGTTTGATTACCAGTAAGGGGTCTTAACCACCAATAAAAGCCTCCCCCTGTTCCAGTAGCCGCAACGCCGCCAACAGTGGTATTTGTTCTTGATATGAGAACATCACAAGCAGCAGGAACAGTGAGAGTTCCTCCTGCTCCTACACTTGTATAATTCAGAACGAGATTAGGCGTTGTCATCAGTCTATTGTGTATCCTATATCAACCAGAATATCTTTTACATCTGCATGAGGAGCGGCATCAAATTGAAGATAAACATACTTGTTTGCCGGAATAGTGGCATCATCAAACCCACTTGTAGCAGAAAATGTACCATTGGTTGTATCAAGAACATCTATTATAGTTGCGTTAGCAAATACTCCATCATGCATATCATCAGCAAATTTCAAATCCCAAGCGATTTCAGCCGTCGGTGTGGGGTCATTGCAGTCAACTAGAATGTCTGTCACCGTAACCGCTGATGGGGTCTTAGCAATAAACAACTGAGCGCGTTGTACATACATGGATTGTGGATTACTAATAAGTCCACCCCATCTATCTGAGCCATCAGTTCCGTCTATTCCATCAGCTCCGGCAGGACCTGTTGCTCCTGTAGCTCCTGTGGCTCCCGTTGCTCCTGTAGCCCCGGCGGCTCCGGTTGCTCCCGTAGCTCCTGCCGCCCCTGCGGCTCCCTGTAATCCAAACACCAAGAAGTCTGCTCTATCAACTTGAGGGGTAGCAGTTCCGCTACTTCGCAGGAATCTCCCTTTAACAGTATAAGTTCCAGCAGCGAGGGGTGTCGCAGTTCTGTGAATAACAGACACTTTGCCGCCATCTGTGGAGCCGTTCAAGTGAGTAGTAACTACATCGTGGTCGGTTCCATTAATACTAATAGCCAATCCTAGGTCACACTCACCGTCTGAACTAACTTCGCAGTCCATGAACACAGCAATATCTACAGTGGCCTCTATTGTAATATCAGCGGTTACTCCGGTGATGTCCACCAGCGTAGCCGATGTGACCGTTCTTGGTGTGGTCATTTCCACATATTCACTAGGCAAGGTCCCAGCAACGGCAGCGGCTCCAGCGGGTCCAGTTGCGCCCGTCGGTCCGATTGGCCCAACCCCAATAAACATCTCATAAATAGTTAGAGATGCTTCTGGGTCATTCACCCCAATTGATGCTACTTCATCATATACCTTAATAACTGTAGGCATCTTATACCGTTATCTTTCTGATAATCGGAAGAGTTCCCCTAATAGGAACTGACTCTTTGGAGCCATCTGCCGCCGGTCCTGTCATCTTCAAATCCCAATAAAGAACATCCTGAGCGAATGAATCTGAATCAACATCCACGATACGAAAAGTTACAAGTCCCGTAGATGCTGAAATTACAATTACAGAACCCTGTGCGTTAGGAGTTGTAGTTAAATCAATAACAATAGCACCGCCAATATTAGGCTTATCCCTAAAGGTGGCTTGAGCATCCCAATCAGTAAGGTCGTCGGCAACCCCATTGGTTTCAAACGCAAGCGTTCTCTCCCAGTCTGTGCCTTGTACCATCGGTTGAAAATCGTAGTATGCTGTACTCTCCATGTGTTACCCTCCTAATACCTTCTTGTTGATATTACCTTTTTAACTTTAACTATTCTAGGTTTTCCATCGTGGGGCTTTGATGCTGCTTTTGTCGGAACATTCCACAATTTTGGGAAATATAAATCACGCCCAGCATCTAATCTCGTTCCCTTAATAACTGGTAGTTTGTGGTTTTCTGATTGATTGTCTACAGTGCCGGGACCGAGGATTGAATTTTTAGTTATCTTCATTTTTCTGGGTGGGGGTGTCTTGGGTCTCCCCTTAAGTGCATCCTTCTTTTTTTGTTTTCCGTCTAATGTAATTTCTTTTTTCGGTTTCATGGCATCTCCTATAATATTATCCCACCATATGAAGTTCCTGTGGCGGCATCTCCCGGCGGAGTCGCTCCAAATAAATTTATAACAGAGTTCTCAGTTGAATATGCACGTTGTCCTGTGGCAGACCCGGTATAAGTCACAGAGAGAATCTCTGCACTTCCTAGCGTTGTGACATAAAGGTAGCAAGTAAAAGTCGGGGTGTCTGTGAGTGTAACTGTTCCGCTTTCCCCATAAGTACCGTGAATCACTAGAACATGATAAGGGGCATCCCCTGATATTGTATATGCAACTGTGTCAGAGATTAAAATTCCCCTAGCTAGTACAAAACTTTCTGGCCCGGCATTAATATGAGCATAGGTGGCAGCCCCAAAATCTATGTTATTAAATGAGAACCACGCACTTTGAATATAAAGACTTATTCCGGTTGCATTTGCACTGGCTACTAGCTTAACTCCAAGTAGGGAAACTTTTGTTTTTAAGTTTTCCACATACATTAAAACATTCACAGTGCTTGCATCCGTCTGTAAAATTACATTTGACGGGGTGGTTTCATTGCCGACTACTGCTAAATAACCCGTACCATTTATGCCTTTTACTACAAATCCACCGGCTGGGCATGTGTAGGTTCCATCTGCAAGTTGTATTGTTACATCAAATGAGGCTGAGTCTATGTTAGTGCTCACCACATCTAACGCCTTTTGAAGTGTCAGGAAGGCAGCACCGACAGTTAATCCGTCATTACCATCGTCTCCAGTTGTAGCGACGTAGTAGGTACGGTCTGCTGTTAGTATCTCTCTATCTGAAACTAATGCACCATATATTTTCAATCCGTTGGTTTGGTCATAGGTCATGTACTGGTCTGAATCTCCCATAGCCATGCCATAGGTATCAGTTGTATAGGTAAGAAATCCATTCAGGTTTCCAAATCGCCCAATCTCGGTTGCTCCGTCATAGAGAGATAATCCATTAGCGGTTAGATTAACTGCACCATCTCCAGCTTCGAGTTCTCCGGTAATAGCATTGGCTCCCCACTTCAAATCTCCATTGAATACTCCGCCAATGTGGTAGAGTTTGGAGGCGAAGGTACGACCTAATGCTGAGATGAATGTACCAGTACCGTCAGCATCTTGGGGGTCTTCTCCGTCTGATAATGCGAGAAACTCACCCGCTCTCATAACTCCAAGACTGGCGTTAATCTCAGATAAACCTTGTATAATGGTTATCTGCTTAGGATTAAGTTTAGCACTGGCTACAACTACTGCAAGTTCATCTCTTAATTGTTCTACCTTTGCATAAATCTGGTCTAATGTTGCCATATTAGATACTCCTCCGCATGATGTCATAAACATCATTAAGCAAATCGTAAACATCATTAAGCCTTTTCTCATCACCAATCTCTCCTTCGTCCACACTTATATCCTGCTGCAAGGCTCCAACTGCTGTGGCTTGTCCTGCGACATTTAGTGTGTTGCCAGTTCCTCCGCCAACTCCACCTAGGTTAAAGAGGTTTCGAAGCCAAGCTTCATACCTATATTCATTATAAATGATTTCGTCTTCAATTTCAAATACACGATATCCCATGTCTGCGAGGAGGTCTTGTTGCTCAGAGTCTTTCTTGATGCGAATAAAGATATTGTGAGTAGGGCCTTGTACCTGTATAACTATCTTCATGATAGGAAATAAGAAATCTGCGACCAGCCCGCCGAGTTCGATGCGCCCGCCGGCTTGGCTGGATTGGAAGGTGAAATCTACATTTGGATTTAGTTTAATTAAATCCACCAGTGACTTATATACTATACGTTCTGGTAGTGTTCCCTTAAGCTGTGACTTAGGAACTGCCCTCATTTCCAGAGGGTCTTCACCTAGCTTCTCTCTCTTTATTCCACGTCTGTGTTCGGTAAACCACCAAGGGTTTGTACGAACATATTCCTTCTTTACCAAGTCCTTTGTGTGTATATCAATCGGACGAGTAGGGCTTTGTGGAATGAAGATTCTCTGTCGAACTACAGGGACAATCTTTGTATTCTTATCCGGGGTTCGGCGTATATCCTGCTTGCTCCATGCCATTACTTCGCCTCAACTATATTCACATTCAGTACAGATTCGATTGAGGGAACTCCACCCTCTTCCAAGTCTACGTTACGTTCCTGCACACTACGGGAGAATGCTGAGACATAGGCTTGATATACTCCCCCGTCAATGTCCACATACTCAATAGGGGCTTTGCTGTTACGTGCTTCTCTCATATCCTTAAGAATCTGATAGGCGGTACGAGCGTCCTCCATCTCACCATAGATGAAATGGTCGGCAAGTATAACATTGAAGTTCCATCCAAGTGCCATATCAGGACGCATGAGGAATCGTAGGGTTGTGCTTTCCAGTACTGGGGTTTGAGTTGCTGTTCCAGTAACAAAGTCAATACGTAATTGTATACGCTTAAACTCTCGTGTAAGTAATCCTCCGGGTAACTTTAATTCAGTAATCCCATCAATGAAAACTCTACCCCACTCTATAAACTCTCCATCATCCAATGAATAGTTTACTGTTAGATATCTGGTTGTGGATAAGTTATATGCTTCAACAAGTAGGGAGGGGGTTGACTTTGTAACTCGTGCAAATCCCATGTCCATCTTAGACGAATAGAGGCTATGGGTTCCAGTAGTTGGGAAATTAGAGTATGGGTACTTTGACCGTTCTTGGAAAGGAATATAGTAAGTGGTTTCTGCTGTATCACTAGTTACGTGAAGCCACATATAGTTATTTATAGTATCATAGAACAGCATGGAGATAGTACCTGTTCCATCAGTTATAACATCCTGTAGCTTGTGCCATCCTACACCGTCATAACTTAGGATTGATTCTGTATATGTTGATTCGTTTGTACGCGCTGTACAGTATAAGAAATCTCCTACTGCTACAAGGTTAGAGAAACTACCATATGAAACATAAGGCCACTCATCTGTGATTCTGGGAGGAGACATGCGAGTAAGTCGGGCTAAGTTCCACTGATATACAACATCTCTAATTGTAAATATAAGATTTCCATTATATTCTACAAGAGAGGAGAAGTTTCTATCTGAGGCTTCGCTACTAAAATCGAGAACACGCTTGGCTATCTTGTCCTCTCCGAGCAGCCACAATCCATCTGGTTTTGCAATATACAATCCACCAAGGAAGTTAATAGCGCCAAGTGTTGGATATGAACTTCCTCCAACAAGAATGTGAGTAGTGTCTGCTGTACTTCCTTCCAAATCTGCTAGAGTGGTGGAAGAGGAGTAGTGGACACGATTAGTATTTCTAACTCCGAGATAAATAAATCCATTGTATACAACTGCCCAATTAAAGTCTTCGGCTGTTTCATCTGTTCCTGTATCTGCCCAGCTTGTGGGAAGTGTATATTTAATTGTAAAGTAGGGGCGTTGGTCATAGTTTGGACCAGATGCAGAATAGAACTCCACCTGATTATCAGCCACTACGGTTGTATTCCAGAATAGAATACCGTTGTTAGAGGCTACGAGAGAAGTAAACTCCGTCGGGTCTAGGGTCATAGTGAAGAACTGCTTAGCAGTAGAGGTCATCTCTAAACCAGCATTAAGTGGAGTGGCAGCATAATCCGTACCGGAGGTTGAGCCTCCGGCTGAACCCGGCCAGTTGCTTACTCCGTCATACTTATTCCATGTCATTGATTCGGAAGCAGCGATTAGACACCGACTTGCTTTAATTGTAGGATTAGCAGTTGCATGTTTTGACGAGCAATAGAAGCTTACCTTTACTTCTGTAATAGTTGCCCCAGAAGGGAGGTCAGTAAGGTCCGGTTTAACCCAGAACGCATTCTTCTTTGAAGCTACATATCCAACCTTGAGAATGTTTGCAGTACCATAACTAGTAGTTGCAGCATTCTCATTTATATATGCATCTTGTCCTGTAGTCTCATTTGGTTGAGATATAATCTGACCTGCGTAAGTCGTGGTCATGATTCTATCCATATAAGGCACAGCAAACATATCAGTACCAAGAGAGAACATCAATTGAGTGTTCGCAGTAGGTTGAGTTGTACTGGTCATAGTGATGTCATCAAAATAGGCTATGTATCCACTAGTGGCTCCGGGTTTGAAGATAACCCCAGTTGAAACACTAGTCGCTGTGAAAGTAACCGTTACTTGAGTATAGGTATCTCCAGTAACCCCGGTAGTTGCAGTAGCAACAATATCAGCCGCGTTGGTTACATCATAAATCTGATGCCTTCCAGCATGTGCGGAAGCACCGCGAGTCCAGTACTTTAATGTATAGATAGTACCAACTACGGATACGAAGTTCTGTTGAATCTTAGTGTCATCAGATGCTCCGCAGGTTAGTTTTGCTGCATTGGTGTCCCCATGAACAGAGCCTGTTTCTATTGCTATTGCACCAGAACCGGCGGTCTCAGTCCATGAACCAAATACATCGGCTCCTCCACCTCCAGCTGTTTCAAATCCAACATTTCCAAGAAGTGTGGTACAGGTAGTTACTGGGTTTGGAGTTTCAGTAGACCACGCCCCGCCTACGTACTTGCGTATGCCGTTCTGACCCCAGAAGTATGGAACATTCTTATGGGTCATTCCGCCAATCTTAGGGAAGTCTCCAGTATCAGATGAGGTCTTAGCTGTAGACATAATAACCACACCGTCATGCCGAGTATCAATATTCCCTACTGTCTTCATGTATCCAGCGGGGTCGGTATAGTCTATAAATCCAAACCCATGTCGCCAGTCTGATTGGAGGAGAGGTTGGTATAACATAAGTTCCGAGTGTATAATACTACCGCCCGGAGTAGATGCTTTGGGGGAGAAGTCAATGATATCCCTGTCTCGATAACTCTCAACATCAATGCGATACCACTTCCCGTTAATCTTTACGTCGCCTTGTTGTATACTCATATTATCCTAATGGGTCAAAGGTTGAACTACTTAATAGCGAACTAGGCTCCTGCCATACAGTAATGCCCGGATGCTGGAAAGCACGAGAAGCACGATACTGTTCGGCTAGTTGTCTACGGTACTCTTCCAGATTAGCAAACCTGTTACGGTCTGCTCTATTATCATTCACCTTCTGTCCAAATAAGTAACTTAGTGCTTTATGTATGATGAACTCTTTTGGTACAATAGTGGTACTTCCTTCAATTGTAAGAGCCGCAGGACGACAAGAGTATTCTAGTCGAATACGCAACCCCTCACTAGCTGGGAAGTTCTTACCGAAATACAAGACACTAGGATATTCTTTAGCATCAAAACCGGCTGTAACCACTCGTTCCCATTGTGTAGTTTGTGAGTTAGGATTCCATACTTTGTACTTTGAAGTAGAGTCTGGAGCTGTAGTAAACACGACAGAAGGAGTTATCGTTGCACCAGTAGCAGATTGAACAGTTCGAAGTTGTCCTGCGCCAGTTCCACCATAAATAGAAACTAACCACCCGGCAACTACAGAACCAAAACTTGCTCCGGTGTCGGTCAACAATCCAACTGCACCGGACGTAGCGGTTCCTTGTATCACAGTTTCGTTATGTTCTACCTTAATCTGAGCAACTTGCCAAGGTAGAGAAGTTAGCCCAGTAAGTGAATACTTCAATGTGTTTTCACATAGTACTATAGTTTCATCTGTAACATAGTCAAAGAAGGCGGGAAAAGCATCATCTATTGCCCGATTAATTGCACCGTGAATTTCAGCCGCATTAAAGACTGAGTGTATCTCATATGCTTGACCTGCAACCTCTATTGTAATGGGGTATTCTAATACAATCTGATTAGTGTCCCCACGAGTATCTATAATCTTACGGGAGGAGTCGCTGGTGACACTATAGAACCAGTGTCCATTCCACAAGTCGGTCTCAAAGAATAGAGCTGTATCGGTGATAAGAGTAGTAGTAGGAGAAGCTCCAACTAAACTTTGCCCGCCGGTGCGTCGAATAAAGGGCATATGTAATTCAGAACACAAAGCCCGTCTAAGTATTGTTCTAGTATTAGTAGGTTCTGCCATATGTTACTCCTCTAGTATTGCCTTGTAATGTTTCATATCCCTCGTTGAAATGACTATTTTATGCTTTCTCAATAATGAACGCCCCAAACACGGGAAATATTGATACTGCTGCCGCTCCACCAATAGGGGCACATATTGTTCTGTTTACTGCCTGCATATTCACCGTGATTTTTTTATCTGCATCCAATGTCAGCACTTGAACATCATCGTCATAATCCTGTACGTTGTGGCAGTTTACAGAATCCCCAATACCTATTCCAGATATACTGGTTAAGTCCACCACAACCGTATCCGCCCCCGCCTCGTTGTAAATTGCGACATGAGCAATCGTTGTCGAGCGAGCGATAACCTTGACCACGTTTCCAACTGTCCCATAGGTGTTGCCACTTTCAGTCATCCCCGCGCCCCATAAACGCTTTTCAATGTTATTTGAAAAGTAATTATTAAGAACAGAAGAATTGTCCATCCCATAGGCACTGTATTTATACCCAATTTGTGTTGGCATGCTTCCGTGTGTGTAGTTATTTTGAATCGTATTGTATTGCGATAACTGCCCACTAGACCCAATCATCATGGGCGCATGAGGGTCTTCCGTCCATGAACCTGCATTAAAGGATATGTTGTGTTCGAGGGTGTAATAATCTACATAGGCATGTTCGTCCCATATTTGCGTACCATAACAACCCACGTCATGAATAATGTTGTAACCATAATTCTTTGGGATTGAAGAAAGAACTACTCCGTTTTGAGAATATATACCGTGTCCGTGTCCCCTGTCTGTTCCCAACCATCCAACATTATAGATATGGCAGCCAATAATATTGCCACCGCTGCCTTGATGATTGAATCCGCTTAAGTCGTGTGCTCTGCAATTCGTGAAGTTGATAAAATCACCAGTAACTGTAATACCATTTTCAACCGGAAGGTCTGTTGGCACAGGCCCAGCCTGTTCACTTGTTCTGGTTGTCCATCCAGAATATAAAAATTCAATGCCCTTGAACTCAAGATATTTTGTAAAATAGTAGCCACCAATTATGCCACCGTCAATCTTTACAGCTCCGTCTCCATAAGGTTCAAACACAATAGGTAATGCGGCAGTGCCCATAAGGTGAATATCAAATATTCCAGAATATGTACCCGCCTTTAGTTTCAGCACATCTCCGGGTAGTATGCGACCACTAATAATTGCGTTGGTCAACGTTACTGGATTGTCAACTGTCAATCCTGCCATCTATACTCCGCTCACATAAATACTTGTTGGTTCAGGGTGGGGCGTTACTCCTAACTCTGTAGGAATTTCACCCCCAATTAAAAAGGATATTGCATGCCTCCGCCGGAGTTGTACAGTGTCGTTTTTTCATCGGTGGACAGTAATCGTTTCCAGAATCCAACTTCATCAACAGCAGCTTCTGGGGAGGATGTAGTATTTCCAGTAGCACCTCCGATAGCGAATGCGCCTGTTCCTGTTGCAGACGGATATGCACCACCAGTAGCTTTCGTTTGTGCTACCCCGTTATTCAACTGAACTCCCATCAAATCATTTACAGAATCGTGATATATGATTAATAGATTCCATTGATTTATTGATGGTTGAAATAGTGGCTCAAGTGTTACTCCGCCACAATTAAACGCTGGACGATTAACTCCTTGTGCAAGGCTGTACTCCGTTGTATATGGGCTAAATGCCATCTTTTTTTGCAGTAACGTTTTTCCATCAACATTTGATGCTGGATAAACCCATAATGCAAACGTAAAATCTATATCTCCAATAACTAAATCAGACGTACTTGCTATTTGTAATTTTGTTCCATCGGCAGTAACAAATTGGGCTGCATTTCCAACAATGCCAGCCACAGCCGCGGTTGTTCCGTTGTCTGTCAGATGATTCGACCCTACGCTGTCATTCCTTGTAACCGCACCGCTGCCATCGCTCTCTTCGTCCAGTTTCCAATAGGCAACAAGTCCGGTAAGTAGCGAAGAATTTGCCTTCTTCCCCGCAATCACAGGTATAAATAGCCGCTTAATGTCCATACGCCCTCACATAAAATTCTAAATTCATGCTAACTTCCAAGAAACAATGCAACCTTACCGCCCTTAGAGGCTCCGGCATTAGACACATTGAGTGTGAGTTGTGAATAAACCGCCATCCCCATACCATCAGAGTGGTGTTTATACACATCTGCACCTGTGCTGGAGAGGTTTGCGCCATTACCACCGAGGATATCATAACCCTCTTCGTTAGTAATGGTTACATCATAGGCGGTTGTAGGCTTAGTTCCCGTGTCTGTGTTGTGGTCGAATATAACCTGAATAGGAATACCGTTATAGAATTGTGTGGTTTGAATTGTTGCCGCTCCTCCGATATCACTTGTCCAAGTCCAGACAATGGATTGTCCACCTTTATATAGTATATTATCGTTCTTTTCAACAGCTGGCATAATTACCTCCTAGTCGGGCATTGGCATAATATCGGTAGAGAACTTGTACTTCTCATTAATCTTTTCCCACTCTGCTTTCATGACGTGGGCTTCTGTCTTTCCATCTTTAATAAGGTTCTTGCGTTCCTGTAATGCTGCTTTCTGTTTATTCTTCCTGCGCCACTCATCAGCAACAATATGAGGAACAATAACAGCTTCACCGGGGGCTAATGACCATTTCTTATTCTTTATGGCAATTATTTCTGGTACAATAATAGGAATAATCTGGTCTCCCTCGCGGTGCATTTCCATCACACCCGGAGACATAATAATTTCAGTAGGCTCATCAAGCAATCTCTTCTCAAAAGCCAACTGAGCCACAACCGACTGTGCGGTTGCTTGTTCCTGTGCTTCCTTGGCTGCTTGCGCCCAGTCAGCGGCATAGCGGTCCTTTTGTATAGGATTAGAAGTACGAAGAGACTCAGCTCGTCTATCCACATCTTCCAAGAACTTCTTCTTGTCTGTTTCCCACGCACGTTGCGCCCGTTCCAGCCTATCAAAGCGTTTCATAATAACATCTTGTTGGTGGGCGGTGGCCTTCATTCCAGTAAGTAATTCAGCCAGTGCTAATGCGATTGAACCTGCTTCCATATCAGTACCATGTACAAACTTATCGGATAACAGGTCTTTTACAACTGGGTCTTCTCCCACTCCATCCATTCGTACCTGTGAGTTTAGCATTTCTAACTCACGAGTTGAATCATACTTCTTCTTACCCATGTACAGTCTCCTTAAGATTTAATTCTTTGGCTTTCAATGCATCATACATCTGCATTAACTCTACATTCATTTGCTGTCTTCCCATAGCATTGTTAATCTGAGCTTGCTGCATTTCAACCGCTTGTTGGGCAGTTGTGAGTAGTTCTTTAAGTTCAGGGTGTTCGGGTAGAAGCTCTTGTAGTGTATTCATTCTACCAACACGTTGATGAAATTCATGCGTCTGAGTTGCTACATCGGCATCAAGACTGAAAGACATATATTCCATCTCTTGTCGAAAACTTAGCTCTAGTTCTTCATATCCATAAATCTTCCCTTTACAAAGAGAGGAACCTATAGGAATGAATACATCCGTTCCTCGTCCCTCTGCCAAGCCGATTAAGTACTCAGTGTTTGGACGTTGGTCTGCATATTCAGTGAAGGTTTTCATATCAAACCCATAGAGTTCGATACGCTCAAATCCCTCAAGCATAGCAAGCCCAAACATAAATCCGAATGAACTCGTGATGTATTTCTTTCCTATATTCTTACACACCTCATCCAGAGGGAACTTCACACTGGCGGGCATGTTCCTGTGTTTCTTTTGCATGTATAGAGGAAAGTCGTGCTTCTCTTTTAACCACGATATATGCTCTGCATCTCTGGGAGTATTATCTTGGTTTGCCAGATAATCTAGTGGATGAAGTTCAAACCACCTATCCCATCTGGTCATGAAGTCTGCTACCTTATAGGCATCGTTAATGCCCCATATTTCAGTATCCGTATCTTCGTAAGGAACTAAGTGTCGTGTAGATTTGGAGAATCCTACTATGGCTACGGTGTTCTTTCCGGTTCGGGCACTAATTATACCCTTATTAAGAGACTTGTACAAAACGAACTCCTATATAAATAGAGTAAGAGCTGGGCTTTTGAGGTCCCAGCCCTTTGTTTAATCCTTAGCTTGCCACATTGAAGTATTCAATGTTAGGCGCATATATAATATACGTATGGGCGTGTCCTGTGGCGGTTGCCTTTGAGCTGGTTGTGTTTATAGCATTGATGGTGTGTGCATCTGTGTAGAAGTGTCCACCACCTCCAACTGTTAGAGTAATGTGCCGTAAGGAACTACGAGTCCCAGCCGCATAGATACTTGCGCCGGATGACGTGAAGAAGCGGTCTACATCATCGGTATCTCCGATAGTGAAGGCCTGTCTACACGACGTTGCCCACTTGTTCTGAACATCCAGTATAATCTCTTTTACAAAAGTATTAGCCGGGACGGTGAACAAAGCGGTAGTAACGGTTGTACCAGCCGTAGACGCTGCACCTGCGGCAGATTGAAGGTCTGCTCCACGCGCAATCCTAAAACCATTGCGGGCGAATTCAGACATTCCCTGACCGGGAGCGAAAATAGGCTTGGTGTCTAATCCTTTAGCTGCCATGAGTTATCTCCTTAATCTGCGGAGTTGCAAGCATAGACCAAGAACAACTCTGCCTTTCCTGCGGCGGGGGCTGCGGCTGCGACGGTTGCATTAATGTTTAGTGCTGACTGAATCGCATATCCACCGATAAAAGCTGTGGAGTTAAAATAGTCAGTAACCCCGTTAGAGGTCAGGATACCAGTTGCAACAGCTGTCTGAGGAGCTACCTTTGCCGAAGCAAAGAGACCATCAGCTTGCAGGGTGTCACCGATAGTAATAGTGACTGAGGTAGAGAAAGCGGTAATTACACGATGCATAGCATTGAGAATTACAGCTCCGGCAGGAAGAGTAAAGAGTTTCTTCACACCGGTTGTAGTGAATACAACGCCTTTGCTTGTTGAAGCGCCAGCACCATATTCAATACGAGCACACCGAACAACTTGCTGACTTTCATCAGACAGGCCTTGGTGTCCATTACGTAAAGTCTTAAAAGCCATTTTGAACCTCCTTGAAACATTTTGGATGTGGTAAGTAAGGGGAGACTGGGTCTCCCCTATACACTAATCCTTTCAAAATCAAGCAACATCACTAAATATGTTGGTGTGGTACACAACGCGAATCCAGTCAGCGTTCAGCAAACCGAGACCGAGATTCATCTTCCAGCCGAGAGTTCCACGCTGATTCAAGGGGTCTTCCGTACCACTAGAGCCAACGGGTTTCCCGATAATCTGAACGGGATTGACTTTCTTGTTGGTTCCAGAAGCAGAAGCGGGTCCATCTCCACCTTCGCCGGACATATTGGGCATAGAACCGGCAAAGCCGACTGCACCAATAGATTCTGGTCCGATGAAAATCATAGCGTATGTATCAGTTGCACCAGCTCCACCGTCTGCGAGTTCGTAGGCGTTTGAAGTGATGAAGAACTCATAGTTGAGCAGTTTGCCCACATAACCAGTACGCAGTGGGTCAGACTCTTTTGTGAAGAGGTTAACCCACACCGGGTCGAGCATGAGTGTGGCGTAGGAATGAGGGTGGATAATGACCGGAGTAGGTCCAGCCATGCTGGGCGGATTCGACACTTCAAATGAAGCCATCTGAATTAGGAAGTCACGATAACTGATATTATCAGTAGGTGCATCCAGAACTGCCTCAGAAGCAGCATCATTCGAGTAGTCAGAAGTACCATTCGCAATCATGAAATCACGAACAATAGTATCTGCGGAAAGTCCAGCCTGTTCGCCGAGAATACCAGAGACCTCAGAGATATAGGGGTCAAAGATTTCAAGGTCCATCAAGTCGGTGTAGCCAATCCACGCGCCATAAAACGCCACTTTGTTACTACTCTTGACAATTCATCTTGTATGTGTTATAATCACTATTATCCCACTAATAAAGGAGTAAAGCATGATTAAGTATGTTCCATCAAATGAAGAACTGGTTCACGATTATCTAGTCAGTCATTTAACGGTGTCACAAATACAAAGGAAGTATGGTTATTCTAGTCACTCTACTGTGAGTCGGAGACTTACTTCGGCTGGAGTAGCCTCTGCTCGTCATCCGTTTATGAACCTTCCACTAACTGAACGACAACATCAAATTATATGGGGTTCATTACTCGGAGATGCTAGTCTTAAGGGAGATAGGTTTCCTTATGTTTCAATTGGCCACACCTCACCTCAAGAATTTTACTCAAACTGGTTGTATCAAGAACTTCTTCCATTTTCAAGACCTCTTAATTACTATAAACCCAAAGATAAAGAAAATGAAGTGATTAGCCTTGTGACCTACTCTCTTCCACAATTTGAGATTTATAGAACTCAATTCTATCAACCTAAAAAGGTGGTTCCTTCTGACCTTTCGAGTCTTACTCCATTGTCCCTGTCTGTTTGGTTTATGGATGATGGGGGAATTGACCATCAATGGAGAAGAGTAAGTTTTGCTACTTGTTCTTTTAATGAAACTGACCAGTTGAGATTGCTTGACTATTTATTTACTACTTATAATCTTAAAGGTTCTATCTGTTGGATTGGCGGTCATAAATATCAAATCATTGTTCTATCCGCTAAGTCCTTTTTAGATTTTGTAGATATAGTCAAACCTCATCTACTTCCTGAGTTTTATTACAAGATTAATTGTTAAAGAGCGGGGAAACTTCTTCGAGTTTCCCTCTTACGATTCATTTCTCGTAAGTTCAGACTGTTGCATCACCATTTGGTGTCTCTTCGCTCAGTCGTTGTAGCCGGTATCTCTTTCGAGAGGAACCTTGCTAGGCGTTGGCATCTCAGCGTTCGCCGTATATCAGAAGAGATTTTAATCAGACCCCACGTTAGAAAGGACTGATTGTTACAGGGGTTAGGCTGGGTGCAGCCTGTTCAGCCGGAGTAACACCGGAAGCGAGAGTTGCAGACACGGCAGCGAGTCCCCCGTATTTACGTAATTCATATGACCCTACTTTATTCAAGCGAGCCATAGTCAGCCAACGACCGTGAATCAGGCGGGGTAGTGCTCGCGTCATCAACCTACGTTCATATTGAACTTTGATTGCATCCGCGAAATTGGTTAAATTAAGATTCATTGTAAACCTCCATTAGAGAATTAGTCTTATGGAAGTACGCTTGGTGACAAAACTC
>Ga0209416_1001485_pt1 | contig 15959 bp, 36 predicted proteins | sample RifGroF1_FD_184001 | JGI IMG/M metagenome (GOLD analysis project Ga0209416, IMG submission 184001) | Groundwater microbial communities from Rifle, Colorado, USA - Groundwater F1 (SPAdes) (version 2) | ecosystem: Environmental > Aquatic > Deep subsurface > Groundwater | place: Rifle, Colorado...
ATATATATGATGAGATATTCACAGTTGGCGATAAAATAAACATACATTATCTGGATATAAAAATTGCAATTATAAAGTCAATAACTGTAAAATATAATACTTGCACATGGATGCCTGAATTTATTGTTGAATCAGAAGATATTCACGATAATAGTGTTTATAAAACTTCTTATGATACTTGTATTCACTTAGGTGTATAACAAATAGATGAAATTTAACTAATTATTTCTTTAAGGAGGTGAATTAAGATGTAAAATTGTAGTATTTATATTTAACTATTTAGTTTTAAAGTAATAATAGAATAATAAAATAAAAAAGGAGAAATGTTATATAATATGACAATAACAAAAATTAATAGAATAGGAGAAATCTCAAAAAATAGGCATGGTAATACTATGACAATTACTAAATATAATGGTGCGAATGATATTGAAATTACTTTTGATAATGGGTATATTACCAATTCTTATTATAAACTTTTTATAAAAGGAACAGTTAGTAATCCATTAGATAAAACACATTATGGAGTAGGATATTATGGAATAGGAAAATATACATCAAAATATAAATCATATTTTATATGGACAGATATGTTAAGAAGATGTTATGATTCAAAATATCAATCAAAATATAATACATATATAGATTGTTCAGTCTGTAAAGAATGGTATAATTATCAAAACTTTGCTAAATGGTATGAAGATAATTTTTATCAAATTGATGGACAAAAAATGCATATTGATAAAGATATATTATATAAAGGCAATAAAATATATTCACCTGAGACTTGTGTATTTACACCAGAAGAAATTAACAATCTTTTTATTAAAAGTAATAAAACTAGAGGTAATTATCCGATTGGTGTATATTTAAATAATAATGGGGATAGATATGTTGCAGGGTGTCGTAACATTAATAAAAAAAATGAATATTTAGGAACATATGATACTCCAGAAGAAGCATTTAATACATATAAAGATTATAAAGAAAATGTTATTAAGAGAATTGCAGATAAATATTATGGATTAATACCAGATAAGTTATATAAAGCAATGTATAATTATGTTGTAGATATTACAGATTAGAATATAAAAATAATAACTATACGCTATCTATTAATTTAGCAATACTTAATTAAAAAAAATAACTAATTAATTTCATATTAGGTATTGCTTTTTAATTAGATGTGTGGTATTATATATTTAATAGAATATAAAAATAAATGTTGAGGAGAGATGAATAATGACAACAACGACAGTTAATAAACCAACTTTTGTACCTTCGAGCAAGGAAATAAATTCTATTGTAGGTCAAATTGAAAAACAGCAGATTGCAGTAGGAAATCATCTACAGAATGTTGTGCTTGCAGGTAAGGAAAAAATAAAAACTATTCGTGAATATATGGAATCACAAAGGGGTTATGTTTGGGAGAATTGGAGGGGATCAAATTTAATCCAAGCTATTTTACTCAATGACCCTATTCCTGAAATTATTATTTATAGAAATGATGATAAAAGTCAGTTCCGCAAGACACTTGATGGGCAGCAAAGATTAACTACAATTTATCTTTTTGTTAATGATGGATTTAGACTTGATTTATCAAAGTCAATTTATCCTACATTTGAAATTGAAGGAGAACAATATACATATCAGAATTTGCAAGATAAACTGTTCTCTGAATTGCCAGAATTGCTTAGAGATATAATCCTTAACTATGATTTAAGAATATTAACTGCTAATAATTGTACAGATGAACAAGCAGAAAGATATTACACCAGTATGAATGCAGGAATGAAACCATTAAAACCTGCTGAGATTAGAATGGCTGGTATGGGAATAAAAGTAAGAAGATTTATTGCTGAAACTTTAAAATCTGATTGGATATTACATTGCTTAACAGCAAAATCAGCAACAACTAATACAGGTAATGAAGTAATTTCCCAAGCACTAACCTTAATGCATAACAATTCGGCTGTAGAATTATCTAAGGAAAACATTGACAAAGTTATTTATTCATACAGAGATTCTGGTGTACCTGAAAATTTACAAAGTGATATGGTTAATATCGGAAACTACCTCAATAAAGCAACAGACATATGGATTGAAGATAAAAAAGTAGTAGATGCAAAAAGAGAAAAAGGTAAAAAAGTTTCTAATTATGCTACTTACCGCTTCCCATTTTTTAATAAGACTAATACAGTTATGTTAATAATAGCAGCAGACAAGACTATTAAAAATAATGTACCCGTTGAAGAATTTGCGAAATGGTCATATAATTTCTTTGAAAAGCCTAGTCAAGATTATAATGATGGTATGAACGGTAAGGCAAATGAATTGCAAAATGTTGATATGAGAATACTTGCCATTGATGCGGAAATTGTTAAAATGAGGAAGGAAGAATCCGTAGTAGTAAAGCAAACATATGAAGAAATTAATGCAGTATTGCAGGAATTTAAAGGTGAGCCTGAATTTGAATCTGATATTAAACCTGAAGACAATTCTACCAATGATAACGATAATGTCAATATACAATCAGAACTTGAAATACCAGAATTAACGATAGATGATATTCCTGATGTTGAATTGGACAATGAAGAAGCAAGTTAATTAGAGAGGGTAAAATTCCCTCTCTAACACCTTAAATTAATCTTAAGGAGGTCGAATTTAATGAGTATCACAGATAATCTAAACATCTATCAGCAAAATGGTTATGACAGCAGAGATGATTATCTACAATGTCTAGCAGATGATTATAATTTACCGTTAGAATTTGTTTATGAACTTGCCGATTTATTAGGTGAGAGTGAAATGTTTGATGGATTAATTTCAGCTTTAGAAGATGCAGAAGATATGTTTGATAATTAGGGAAGATTAAAACTCACTTACCTAATTATTCTAAAAAGTAATAAAATAAATAGACAACAAGGAGGAATATAATAATGTTAAATGCACAAGAAATTGGTGTAGTAATACAAATGTTTAAAGATGGCAAAAAATCTATTAAAGATAAAGGGTTCACATTAAACGAAGTTATTGCAATTAAAACTGAAGAATTAATCGGTAAATACCAAACTAAAATTTTTGATATTGGTACGGCAGTTATATCAAGTCATTTTAGTGCCAATGGTGGAACATTTACTATTTATGATTTGCAAGAAGTTAAGGAAGATGAAAAGGGAATTCTTGATTTTGATGTTGAAAATAATATCTTTAAAGAATTAAACGGAAAAGAAATAGGATTTTTAATTGAACCTAGTGACTATGGGCATATAGAACCGTATAATAGACAGCAACCATATTATTTTTGTAGTTATGGACGGTTAGATAAAAAAGAATACGAAGGTTTTAATTTATACACTATGAAAAGGTTAGATTTTAACAGACGTACTTTTAAGAGATTGGATAAGTATAGTTATAATCCTTTCTGGAAAACTATTTCATTTGATATGTTGATAGAAAAAGGTAAATTGGTTGATTTTATGACAGAATTTTTAAAGTTATATCAAATGGATAATATGTCAGATGAAATTATAAGATACATTAATGGTTAAGGAGTTGATAAAATGCAATTCACTCTAAATAGAAACACATTCCTAAAATTAACCAACGATGAAATCATAGAATTACTCAATAACATAACAAAATTTAATTTATATTCTATGTCCCTTGACTGGAGAAATTCAGCAGAATATATTTTGAAATGCAAAGGTGCGGAAGGTGATGTGTTAGTGTATTGGAGTTAATAGTTATAAAAATAAATAAATATACTTAAGGAGAGATATACTATGAAAATTCAAATCAATGCAAAAACATTAAACAACATCTTAAAGAAAGTTAAACCATTTATTAACTTTAATCTTAAAAAACTTCCTATTTTACAAACTATAAAAATAACTGCATTTGATACAATTCAAATAACAGCCACAGACTTGCAAAATTCCATAATAGTTAATATCCCTGGTGAAATATTTGAACAAGGTGAAATCTGTATCAATCATAAAGAATTCCAACAAATAGTTAAATCACAAACTGAAGATATTATAATCACAGATACCACTATTGAAAATGGCATAACAATTAACTATGAATCAATGAGTGTTTTAGATTATCCCAATATACGGAGAGTAGAAGATAATCAACAATCATTCACTTTATCTAATGACTTTATAACAGGACTTAACACCTGTTTGCCTCATGCATGGAATAGGAAATTAGAAGGTTCAGAAAGACAAATATATGAAGGTATATGGATTGATAGTGACAATATGATTGCTTCAGATACTCATACACTAGCAGTATATAAACAAAATGAAATACAGTATCAGAAGAATATTCTCATTCCTACTGATGCCGTAAAGTGTATTATTAATACGTTTAAGAAGTCAAATAAACTTCAATGTAAAGTAAATAACAATCTAATTGAAATATCAGATGATACATATACAGTAATATGTTGGATTTACACTGATTTACAAATACCTAAGTATAAATCTATAATACAAGGTTTAAAGGGTTATAATCATATAACAGTTGACACTAAATATTTCAAGTCAATTATTGATAAACTTCCAGTAAAAGAAAAAATTATTATTGATGAAAATGATGTAGAATTTAACACTATGGTTGATCTAGAGATAATGAATAACAGTATTAATATGAACACTTTGACAGTAAAACCATTTGAAATTGAATGTAAAGAGGTATATGGAGATTATCTTAAACTTAGTTATTATAATCATTTGATGAAAAAGTTAGTTAATGGTTTTAACGAGAAGGAAGATAAAGAATTGACTATTAAGTTTAATGGAGTATTAACACCTTTCACTATTCAGAACGATAAAATGATGGTATTAGGGTTGCCAGTAAGGAAGTAGATATAGAAATATAACAAAATCATAAAATAATAGTTGCTATGTGCCTAGCATAGTGTTATAATATAATTATAAAAAACAATACATAATAAGGGAGCAAATATAAAATGTGTAGAGCAAAAAGATATACTGAACAATTATTAGAGATTTATGATAACATTAATCAAGATTTAGAATATTTTAAATATAAGTTACATTATCTACAATGGTTGCAAGAGGATTTATTACATATTATAGAAAATAAAAATTTTAATGTCGTACAAGGTTATAAATTATCTAAAAAACTTAAAGAAACTAGAAATGAACGTAGGGATTACAAGATTGAGTTGGAGACAATGATTAATTTAAAGAAAACATTTGTTGATAAGAATATTAATTATCTTAAGAATACATATGATAGTATTAAACGGCAAGATGAAGAATTATTAAGTTTAAGGGATAATAGAGTGTATAAACCTAGAGTTTTAGAAAGTATGGAATTAAGGGTAATTGTACCATTGAATAGAAGAGTTATATAACATAACTGAGGAGGAATGATTTATGAAAAATAATTTATGGACATTAACTATAACAATATTATCACCTATTATTACTGGTGGAAATATTGTAATATGCTATGAACAATTTATATTAAATAAATATTCATTATCATTGTTTTTATTTATTATAGGTTTTATAATTTTTCATATAGGTATAGAAACACATGAAAATTAATTAGTAATATAAATAAATAAAGGAGGCAATACATATGTGTTTATACTAACTAATCAATTTAAAAACCTTCGTATTAAATTTAATAATCTAACTATACCTATTGTAAAAAGAAAACTAACTGCTATGATTATTGCTACTAATTGGAGAAAAGAATTAGTCGATCAAGAGAATAACATATATAAGCATGAATTCAATGGCATTGTAATTATTGCAGATAGACAAAGTAAACGTGTTAGAAAAGTTTATAGTAATCCATTAAGCAGGAAAGATGATAGTAGAAGTGCTGTTCATATAAAAAAATATGTAAAGTACTTGGATTAAATTCAAATAAAAATGATTTTAAACCTAAAACTATTATTGAGTAAGAACACGATAAAATTATCGTTTGATACAATATTTAAGGGAGGTATTATAAATGGAAACATTAATTTATGTAGATAATTTAAATGAAATTTCAGGATGGAGGTTAACAACAGATATTACATTAGATTGGTATTGGTTTAAACCTACTGAAAATAATATTCTCAAAATAAATCCAATATATGAAGGTGAATAAAATGAGTAATAAATTAGATATTTGTCCTATTTGCGGTAATAATGAATCACAAATTAATTGTCCTGGTTGTGGTATAGATATGGAATGGCTGTTAGGTTTAGATGAAGAATGAAAATAGAAAGGAATAATTAAATGTTACCACACAATATAATAATAGGCACACCTTTAGTCTCATTATCACAATTAGGTATAACACAATCAGAATTCACAATAACAGATGAAGAAAAATTCTTGCCTAAACTCTTAGTAAAGTATGGATTCTTTAAGTCTACTTCACAGTTACGTAAAAATAGGCCGGATTTGTGGAGAACATTAGATAAACCGGATTTTGAAGAAATTAAAATTAGTCATAAAAGGGTATGGATTGTTGTTGGTGAATAGAATTATAAAACTTAAGGAGGAAAATAATATGGGAGAAACTAGATATACAACTAACAATGGTAAACGTGTAATGTTTGATTATGAATCAGATTGTGGTTGTTTATGTACGTTTCCATACAACAATGAAGTAATGGGAAATAAATTATCAAAAGGTACAATAAAAAATTTAGCATTGCTTGGAGCAGCAATTGCTATAACAGCAAATAAACCTAGTAGTATGGTAGAACAAGGATTATATAATAATACTTATTGTTTGCCAGATTGTATTCCTGAATGGATTAGGAATGAAATTAATAGAATATTGAAGTTGAAATAAATACGCAATGATTCTATGTTATAATTATGGTAGATAGGTTAGGCGAAGGGGTGGAAATATGTATAATGTTTATATCAGAAATCATGATGCAAAGATTATCCCAGATAATGAAATTTCTTTTAATAAAGAACAAGCTTTAATAAAACATGGCTGGCAACATGTTTGGGACTCTGCTCCAAGTATCGAAAAGGCGAAAGAATATGCACAAGAATATTATCGGGCATGGGTAAAAGAAGATCAACCATATGGTATTTGTCGATTATGTGAAGAAATTCCTGCTAGTGGTATGGTTAAAGGAGTTAGATTTACTCCTGAGATTAATGCAAAACCAATGGCATATAAAGGTTATGTGTGTGAGCAATGTGCAGGAGGATTGAAAGATGTTCAATGGATTAAATCATGAATATTCTCAATCAAAGATCAAACAAATTACTTTGCAAAGACAATTAAATATTGTTAGAAAATGGTTATATGATTACAACTTTAAAATATAAAAGGAGGAAAATAATAATGGCAACATTCCATAAATTTAATCCAGAAAATTGTATAGGTAGAAAAGTAAGAATAATAAAGTGTGAATCATATGGTGGTACAGAAATAGCAAGAATAGAAGGAATAGTTATAGAAGCAGATGATAACTGTCTATATCTTGATAATCATCATTATTGCACAATGAAAGATTTAGAATTAGGTAATGCTCATTTGGAATGGTTAACACAAGATGAAACACTATATTGTGTTGATTGCGGTAATGTGTTTATCCTTAAAGGTGAAGAAATTGATTTCTATAACAAGAAAGGATTACATAAACCTAGAAGGTGTAAAAGTTGTAGAGATAAAAGAAGAAAATCGGGAAATAGTATGTATATTATAACTTCAAAAGGTGGGTTATTTGAAACACAACCAGACAGAATTGATTATCTTGGTTGGCAAAATCCAGCATGGGATGAAGATGGGTATTTTTGGACTTCAAAAGATACAATATTTGAAATATTAAAAGAAGGTAATAATACAAAAGAACATCCATTTTTATTTGATAGTGTTAAACAGGCAAAAGAATTTGCTCAAAAACTGAAAATAACAGATTTTTATATTGAAAAATGGTAATAAAGGAGAATAACAAATGACATTAAGAAGAAGAATAATTAATCTAATAGAAGCAGATTTTACAAATGACACAATAATTTCAACATTTAACGATAAAAGTTATTCAAATGAAGAAATTTTCGAGGAATTAAGAGATAGTCAAGAAGGATTATCTTCATATGGTATGGTATTTTGTAGTGATGATATAATGTCGTTTGATTCATGGTTAAATCAAACTATAGATAATCTAAGAATAAAAATAGAATCTAATAATGATATATTTTTAAATATATCTAAACATGATATAATTAGTAGTAGAGAACATACCATAAAGCAAAATGTTGACTTATCTAATGAACTTTATCATCTTAAAAAGTATGTTGAGCAGTTAGAGAATGATAAAATGAGTTTGCAGATTAAACTTGAGAGAGTAAGAAAATGTGATGCAAGAAAAAATGTGTATTGCTATGAGTGTGAAGATAATAATTGTGTAAATAATATCTATTATAATTTGAGAAAGGAGAAATAATACATATGAATTCATTAATATATAAAAATCAAATTAATCCAGAATTAGACAATAAAATTGATAAAATTATTGAACAAGTTAAAAACAAACAAATACCAGAATTCTACCCTAAAGAAATGGTTAACAACCTTAATATGAATAGACACACTCTAAGAAGTGACTTTATTAAAACTATAGGATTTACTCTCATATCTAATGATTGGATTAAACCATTATCCCAATGGATAGGCAATAGAAAATGCCTTGAAGTAATGTCTGGAACAGGCTCATTGAGTTTTGCATTGCAACAACAGGGAATAGATATAATTGCTACTGATAACTTTTCTTGGGAAGGTAATTCTAACTGGAATGATAATGAAAATTATTGGATAGAAATTGAACATATAGATGCAATAGAAGCAGTTAAAAAATATGGTAAAGATATTGATATTATTATAATGTCATGGCCTTATATGGATGATACTGCATATAGAATATTACAGAGTATGAGAGAAGTAAATTCAAATTGTATTATGATATTTATTGGTGAGGGTATGGGTGGATGTACAGCAAATGATGAGTTTTTTGAAGCAATTCAAGAAATTGAGGATACAGAGTTTGAGCAAGCAGTAAGTAATTTTAAGCAATGGTGGGGTATACATGACTATCCACAATTGGTTAAATAAATTATAATAAATATTAAAAAGGAGAATGAGAAATATGAGTTATAAAAAATGTTTGGAATTGGCAAATGCAAAAGTTTTAACCTTTGAAAGTTTTGGTTCTTATCAAGGTGATTGGTGGGCGAAGGTAAGTTATAATGATAAAATAGGTTGGATTCATGGATGGTTTGGTAGTTGTTCTGGTTGTGATGCATTTCAAGCAGAATTTGGTTGTGAATCACATGAACATGAAGATGATGATTGTATAAGTTATTGTGATTTCCCTGAAAAATTTAAAGAAGATTGTCCTCATTGTCAAGATTTAATGAAAAGAATGAAAGAATTTGGTGAGAAATATTTAGATGATTTATATACACAAGAAGAAGCAGAAAGTAAAGGAAGCGAAAATTTAGATTGGGATGGAAATACTCAAGAGATGTTAGATTTTATTAGAAACAATAAAATTTAAAATATTAGAATACTATATATTGTGGTGAGTATAATATTAAACTACAATATATAGTATAAATAAGTACATGAAATATGAGTTTTGTCATAATTTAAATTAAAAGGAGTAATGTAAAAAATGAACAAATTACAATTAGCTATAAACATATCAATTGATGCACATAAAGTACAAAAGGACAGAGGTAATATATCTTATATAAATCATCCTATATATCTTGCATTAAATATGAATACAGAAGATGAAAAAATAGTAGCTTTATTACATGATGTTATTGAAGATTCTAATAAGTATACTCTCAATGATATAAGAGAATATTTTGGTGATAAAATTGCTGATGCAATTGATTGTATTACTAAAAGAAAAGAGATAGGTGAAAGTTATAACGATTATTTATTAAGAGTTAAATCTAATTCTATTGCTTTAAAAGTAAAGTTAGCAGACATTGCACATAATTTAATGATTGAAAGAATACCATTCAAAGATGATAAATATTTAAAAATGGCTAAAAAATATGAAAAAGCATTAATATTTTTGAATAATTGAGGAGAGTTAATCATGAAACAAACAAAATTATTCTGCAATAAATTTAATGGTGAATATATGCATTTTTATCCTAGTGTCATTCAAGTCAAGATGTGTGGAGTAAAACAAGAAGATATTATAGAAGTTATTGTTAGAGAAATACAAGAATTAGAAACACCTACTCATTGGGGATGGTGGGATAATAATGAACAAAAGTTCTCAATGATATATTCTCATTTATCAGGAGTGAAAATATGTTCTCCTTCTGGTTTTAAAGTAGAAATAGAAAGAGGCAAAGGTAATATTTATGGTTTGGTAGTGGAGGAAGTTTAAAATAAATTAATAAATATAATCAAAAGGAGATTATAACATGATTGTATACGATACTAAGTATGGTGAACTATATGATAAAAACAAAGAAACAGGACAAGTATCAGCAGTATTAAGATGTTATCATGATGGTACTAATGTTTCTTTTGATAGATTTAATTATGCTGATAATGGAGAATATGTTAAAGCAATTGCAAAAAATTTAAAAGAATATCAATGCACATATTATCTTGAAGATGGAAGTAGACCATTAAAATGTAAAGATTGTGAGAGATGCTATCAGAAAGATGAATGTAATCATAATCAAAAATATTATGAGGTAAAATAATGAAAAAACTAGACTTAGAAGAATTACATAAATCAGCATGGTTATGGTTAGTAGAAGGTGAGCGATTTAACGAATTAACACCAGAGCAATCATTATTCTTGTATGATATAATGATTGTGTTGAATAAAGTGAAGCAGAGTGGTATGGATATAATTGTCAACGATGAAACACAAAGAAATATGTATGTTGATAGGTGTAAAATTAAGTGAAAAGATAAAGGAGTAATTATATGACCAACCTACAAAAATTCAAAAATCTAATGAATCAATTCAAAATAGAAATATTTGAAGAAGTAGATGAATATAATTGTACTTCTATCAGACTAAAACACAATCATCATAATACAATTCCTTTATTTTACTTCGATGAAAATGGTAAATTTGTAGATGTGAATACTGGTGTAGCAAATGGTAAATGTCAAGTTTGTGGTGCTGTGGTGGTTTGTGAGAGTGAGAATTGAGAGTAAAAAAGGAGAGATAATTATGTTATATTTAAATGAAGGATATACAGGTACAAAAGAAAACCCAATTGTAAGGCAATTAGATAGGGAATTAAATAATACATTAAAAACCATATTTAATGAATTCTATAATAAGTGTAAAGAAAATAACATTTGTTTAGATACGTTTTCATATTTATGTACGTCAAATGCTTTTTCTGCATCAATAAAAATTATCATTGACAATGGTTATAATGAAATAAAGAAATTGCATCGTGATAAGTATTAAGTAAAATAATGACAAAATGCAAGTTTAGTCATGAAAGGATGAAAAATTAATGAAAATTGTAAAATACAATAATAATATATTTGTAAATGATAAATACCATTTTAAAAAAGAGTTAACTGAAAAACAACTTGAGTTTTTAATCATTAAAAATATAGAATCTATAGAAAAAGGAATGACATTTCTTTATTCGCAATATCATATAAACGGAGGGAAAATAGATATATTAGCAAGAGATAAAAAAGGTATATTATGTATAATTGAATTAAAAATAGTTTCAGATTGTATTGATTCTGTTTTTCAATGTTTATATTATCCAACACAATTTGAAGAAGAAACAAGAATGATTCTAATATGTCCAAATATAGAAAGGAAAATTGCTAATGTTTTATTAAAAAATACTTTAACAGAAATAAAATTTTATTATATAGATAATAATAATAAAATATTAATAAATAAGTATAAATAGGAGTGTTAAAAATGGCAATTAAAGTAAAAAGTTTTGATTTTTGTTTAAATGCTTTTGAAATGCGTAAAAAAATTGAAAAAAGAAGTATCAAAACCATAAAAGGATACATGGAAGAATTATTAAGATTTAAAAATTATTTATTAAAAAATAATACAAATTTAGATAATATTGAAAACATAGATAAAGATGTGATAATTGAATATTTATATTATTTAACATATAAAAAGGTTAAATGGGATGATCATCCTACAAATTCTTCAACTCAAATAGGACTTACTCCTACAAGTATTAATAATACTAAAAGATTTCTTAGTGTATTCTTTAATTTTTTACTAAATGAAGATTGGATAAAAGAATCTCCTATAAAAAATATTAAAAGTCAACCATATGATAAAAATAATATTAAAGTTTTAACAAAAGAACAAATTGAAAAATTATTAGAACAACCTAATAAACATACTTTCCCTGGATTTAGAGATTTTGTTTTAATGTTAATAATACTAGATAATGGAATAAGAGTTAAAGAATTATTTGAAATAAAAATAAATAATATTGATTTTGATAATAAATATATAAAAATAAGCGATTCTATAGCAAAAACAAACAAATTTAGATTTTGCCCTATAAGTAATAAAACTATTAATCATATTAAAGAGTTAATTCATTATTGTAGATTAGAATACAATGACCCATTAGTAATAAATCATTTTGGAGAAAAATTAACTACGGGTACTTTTAGTAGAAATATGACAAAATACGGTAATGTAATTAATGATATAAATTTTAATTGTACACCTCATGTTTTAAGACATACTTTCGCAACACAATATTTATTAAATGGGGGAGATGTTTTTTCATTGCAAAGAATATTGGGACATTCTACATTAGATATGGTTAAAAAATATGTCCATTTTAATGATTTAAATGTATGTTTATTTCATAATCAATTTAGTCCAATACAATCAGAGAACTACGCATATAGAAATAATACAGATATAAATAATAAAAATAATAAATTGAAAAATATAAAACCAAAAAGAAAAGTAATATTTAATGCCAAATAATTTGCATAGTAAAAATAAATCAAAACAATCATTTGGAATAAAATGTGAAATATATTCTGAATTGTAAAGGAGATAGTTTTATGGATAAACATCCATTTATATTAGGAGTGTCATATACAATTAATCCTGGAGAAAAAGGAGAATATCATTATGAATATTTTAATTTTTATGATTATATAAGTTTAACAATTAGAGATGATATAAAAATACATGAGACTGATGTTTATAATTATAATAAAAGTATTAATAAAAATAGTTAAAGATTAAATCCAGTAAACTCTTAGTATATAAGAGTTTTTGTTTTTATAAATAAAATCAACAAAATATTAAAATAAATATATTGACATGTGTATTAATCTATGTTAATATAATAAAAAGAGTAATAAAGGAGTTATACTAAATATGTCAAAATTAAAACCTACTTGTATGAGATGTGGTTATTGTTGTAGAGGATTTTTTGCTGTAGTTCCTAAAAGTGAATTATCAAATTTATCTGATGATTATTTAGAGCAATTAGATTACTCAGAACAAATGAATTACATAGATAATAATTCAGAATTAATGGGTAATAAATGTAAGTGGTTATGCCAAAATAATTATATAGATAATGACAATAAAAACGATATTGCCAAATGTAATGCTTATACAAGAAGAAGTAGTCATTGTAGAAATTATAATTATGATAAATGGTGTAATATGGGATTAATGACATGGAAAAGGCATAAAGATAAGGGCAATGAGATACCAGATGAAATAATAGAGATTATAAAAAATCATCCAATATATAAAATGGTTTTTAAATAAATTTGAGGAGAGATATACAATAGAAAGGAGTAATAGCAATGCTAAATAAACTTATTCAAAAATTTAATTTGCAACTTGTTTGGGAAATAGATGGAGCGTATGTTTATAATAATGAAAATTTACTTATCAACTTCATAGAACCTCATTCTGGTACAGATTGGAAGTATTGTTTAAGAGCAGATTTCCCTGAGACATTTGATAGATGGAGTGTTGCATTGTTTGAGGAATTATTTGAGATTAATGAATTTGATGAAATTGTTAGGAAGTTGGAAGAGTTTGTTGGTAATAAGGATGATATTGTTAAGAAAGAATTAAAAAGAGAAATATATAATGAGGAGGAATAATATATAATGGACAATGAAGTATATTATAAAATTTATTATAATGAAAATAAAGATTATGTAACAGTAGTTTGTATGTAATGGTTTGACGAAGGTGACTACTATGAAGAACATTTTTTTAAAGATGGAAATGGTGAATCACTTAAATTTTATGATGAGTACGAAGCAATTCAATGGTTGAATAATAATGTATTAGATGATAAGATTAATCCTGAGTATAAGAATAAAGGTTTTAACCAGAAGAAATTTATGAAATAAAAAGTATAATTTAATAAAGGGGAAGATAATAATGAATCTTTATGAATTAAAAAAGAAAATTGATAAATTGATCGAACAAGGAGAAGGAGATTTAGAAATTTATGATTATGATAAAACTAGTATGTATGTAGAAAAAATTGATAATATGATAATAATGTTATTATATGATAGAGATTTATATTCTATTAATAAAGAAAATTATAGGTATAGAAGTATGAGTGAATCTGAAATAAATAATATTTTTAATAATGGTAAAAAGGTTGCTAGATTTTATTAGGGAGGAATAACTATGTTAAGATATTTACATTTACAATTTATTAGATTAAAATCAATGATAAATAAAAATACAATAATATGTGCTGTAGATAAAAAGAATAATATGTCTTACATTATTAAAAGTGGTATTATTGTAGACACTATTCCAATAAGCAATAATACAATTAGAGGTAAACGTAGTAAGATACCATTATTATATTATGATTATGAATATGATAAAGATAATCAAGTAAATTTAGATAAAGTAATTAAAAAATATATAATATAAAGGAGAGATTAATATGATACAATTACACAATAATAAAAAAGTATGGTATAGATATATTATACCTAAAAGAATAACGATGAAAAGTTGCCCACCAATTTACAGATGGTTATTTTGGGTATGGTAAATTATGTCCAAAGATTGAATTGCTCTTAACTTAAAAACATATAAAGGAGATAAAATTAACATGAACACACCAATAGAAAAATATGGTTACTATGGTTATTCTTGTTACGGTAGATCAGAAGAAAAATGTCATAATTGTTCTTATTATAATTGGATAAAAATTAATCAAGAATGGATTATGCAATGTACTTCTTTATATGGTTGTTGGAAAGAAGATTATTCAAATTGTAAAATATTTTAAAGGTTAGTAGTGGTAATGTTACATTATTGTGTGAATAGGAGGATATATAATGAATTGGGAAAAGCAAAAACAAGTTATAGAAAAATTTTGCAAAGATAATAATATTAGTCTTAGTGATTTTGCAAAAGTATGTCAGTTTATTATGAATGGATTTAAATGTTGAAGGTTAAAGGAGTAGAGAATTATGAATCTAAAATTAACATAAAAGAGAGTTTTTGTTCAAACTTTAAAAAGGAGGAAAATTAAAATGATAAAATACGTGTTAAAAACAAATGGTAATTATTATGGAAATGGTTACATAAAAGAGTTTTATAATAATTATGGTGCATGTGATGATTTTCATGTAAGTAATAATATTTTTGACGCAACTATCTATGATACAATTGATAAAGCTAAAAATGGTATCAAATATTGCTTAGATGTTATTGCCGATTATAATAATTTTGATTATGTAAGAGATAATAAATCATCAAAAAAGTTTCCTAAGATATGGTTAGATATATTTGAGATGGAGTTAACTGAAAAGAAAATTGATACTAAACAAAAGGAGGTTGGTTAAGGAAAAGAATGAGTTAAGGAAGGAATTTAAAAAGATGTTTGAACTGATAAAGGAGAGAAATACATAATGAGAGATAAAGAATTTTTCC
>Ga0209416_1001487_pt1 | contig 15953 bp, 15 predicted proteins | sample RifGroF1_FD_184001 | JGI IMG/M metagenome (GOLD analysis project Ga0209416, IMG submission 184001) | Groundwater microbial communities from Rifle, Colorado, USA - Groundwater F1 (SPAdes) (version 2) | ecosystem: Environmental > Aquatic > Deep subsurface > Groundwater | place: Rifle, Colorado...
GACTGCTTCATAAGATTCAGAAAAAAATATGCGAGAACGCGAATGCCGTAATCGTGCCGTCCGAATATCTTTCCGGTGTCGTTAAGGGCTGGGGCGTATATGGCGAAAAGATAAGAGTTGTGTATAACGGAACTGATTTTAAGCCATTGGATATCGCTAAAGAAGAAGCTCGAAAGAGAATAGGCGTCGCTGGCAATGTTATTGTTTCTATCGGTAGATTGGTGCCATGGAAAGGATTTAAGATGTTGATCAAGATTATGCCCAAACTTTTCGAAGTTGGACAATTCTTCAGGTTGGTTATTATTGGCGATGGTCCAGAGAGAAAAGTTCTCGAAAGCATGGTTAAAAACATGGGTTTGGATCGAAAAGTTTTCGTAGTTGGCGCCAAGACCAAGGATGAGCTAGCTCTATATCTGGCCGCTTCTGATGTCTTTGTGCTCAATACTGGCTATGAAGGTTTCTCTCATCAGATATTGGAGGTTATGGCAGCCGGAGTTCCGGTGATTACTACTGCCGTCGGTGGCAATAAGGAAATAATTAACCAGGGCGAAAATGGTTTTATGGTTAGGTATAATGATGAGTTTAATTTGATTGAAGCCATCAAGACCCTACACAATATGCCCGAGCTTAAGGAGAAATTCATAGAAGAAGGCAAGAAGACTGTGGCAGAGTTCAGTCTAGAGAGAATGTATGGAGAAACCGTCACTTTGATAGAAGAAGTTTTACTGCCTAATAAATTTACTAATCTTAAGTAAGAATGACGAATTTCGAATTTAAGAATTTCTAAAAATAAAGTTCTGAGATCCTAATTATTCAAAATTCAAAATTGGAATTTATAAATTTTGCGAAGATATGAGCAAGCTATTAATGATTTCCGGTGTTGGTGCCTCTGCATTGGCCGAAGGGAAGCGCGGTGCTTTTTATAATACTCTCGAGGAGTTTCATAAACACTGGGACCACATCGACATCATCTGCCCAAAAATCCGAAATGAAAGCAGCGGGCAATGGCCGTCTTTTCGGCCTCAAAGACAGCCATTGGGAAATTTAGAATTCTTCAACAACGTGAAAATCCACCCTTCTCCTTGGCCCAAAATCCTCCAGCCATTCTGGATTTTAAAAAAGGGCCTAGAAGTCTATCGTCAGGATAAATTCGATATCGTCACCGTCCACGAATATCCGCCATTCTATAATGGCCTCGGAGCAAGAATGCTCTGGAATAAGATCAAGATTCCGTATGTTGTTGAAATAATGCACATGCCTGGCTACCCTAGGGTTTCTGATCTTAAAGAATTCTTCTATAAATTTTTAACCAGAGTTTTTATATCTATTGATTCTTCCAAAGCTAAAGCAATCAGAGTAATCAATAAAAATGAAGTGCCCGGTTTTTTGAAAAAGGCAGGAGTATCGGAGAGCAAGATCAAATATATTCCAGCTTTTTATATTGACTTAGGCATTTTTAAGCCCATGGATCTAGAAAAAAAGTATGATCTAATCTTTGTTGGACGCCTAGAGAAAAACAAGGGATTAGACATATTGCTAGAGATAGCCAAAAAATCCAATCTCAAGATCTTAATCGTCGGCAACGGCGCCCTTCATAATTATTTAAAATTAGAAATTCAAAATTCAAAATTGAATGACCGCGTCATTCTATATGGTTGGGCCAAAGATTCCGCCGAGGTTGCCAAATTGATTAATGAGTCTCGCGCACTAATAATGTTATCCTACAATGAAGGCGGCCCCAGAGTTATCTTAGAAGCCCTAGCTTGCGGTGTTCCGGTCATAGCTACGCCAGTAGGGATAGTCCCGGACGTTTTGAGCTTGAATAACGGACGAATTGTTGAGTGGTCATCGAACCAAGCCATAAAAGCTTTCGACGAAATAAAAAGCATTAAAGTCGCCACCGATTTGTCGAGATTTGATAAGGCCGCGGCCATCAAAAATTACGCCGATAACATAAAAGAAGTAATTAATGCATAGAAATCTCTTGATAATCACGCAAAGGGTGGATGAGGAAGACGATCTTCTTGGTTTTTTCGTTGACTGGATTCGGGAGTTCTCTAAACATTTCGATAAAGTTTTTGTCATTACGCTAGCTAGAGGCAAATATGATCTGCCTGTGAATGTCAAAGTTCATTCTCTTGGGAAAGAAAAAGGCAATTCAAAACTTTCTCGTCTAATTACCTTTTACTACTTACTATTTACTCTCCTTCCCAAATCTTCCGGTATTTTCGCCCACATGTCGCCAATATTTGTAATAGCTTCTTGGCCAATAGCTTTTATTCTCAGAAAAAAAATGATATTTTGGTACTTGCACAGATCAGTTACGCTAAAACTAAAATTGGCGTTGCTGATGTGCTATAAATTGGTTACTGCAGTCATCGAGAGCTTGGGCATAAAAAGTAAAAAGATAATAGAAACTGGCCACGGGATAAATATCAAACGATTTAGAAACATAAGAGATCGGATCGATACTAGTCTAAAGATTATTAGCGTTGGAAGAATATCACCTATAAAAGATTACGAGACAATCATAAAGGCTGTCAAAATTATAAAAGATTCAGGCTTGTCGCCTAAGTTAACAATAATTGGTCAACCGAAGATGCCAAAAGATTTTAAATATTCAAATTATTTGAAAAAAATAGTCAAAGATCTTGATCTGGGCGGGAACATAGTTTTTACTGGTTTTGTAAAGCATAATGAAATCCCCGAATACTATAAGAGTAATAATTATTTTGTTGGCGCACTGCCTAATGGTGGTATAGATAAGGCAATGCTAGAGGCTATGACATCTGGTTGTATCGCTATCACGTCTAACCAGGCCTTCTCTAGGTATCTCAAGGATAGTTCTAGGCTATTAATTTTTAAAGAGAAAGATGGGCCGAATCTGGCCGATAAAATATTACAAATTCATAGAATGCCACTTGATGATAAGAAAGAACTTAGTAGGCAAATGGTAAATATCGTAACCGATAACCACGAAGTGTCTAAAACTATAAAAAATATAGTTAATCAATATGGACAATAAAAAGAATAATATCCGCATACTATATTTTGGTATTTATGATCCAGACTATAGCAGAAATAGAACCCTAATTAAGGGCCTGTCGGAGAATGGTGCTAAGATATTTCAGATAAGAGTAAGCCCAAAATCCAGATTTAAATTAGTTAAGCTTGCCTTAAATTTCATAAAATTCAGAGATAAATTTGATGTAATGATGGTCGGTTTTCCTGGACAGGAAGTTGTGTTCTTGGCTAAATTATTGACCAGGAAGCCGATAGTTTTTGATACATTTACTTCTCATTATGGCGGTTATATATTAGATCGTGGTAAATATTCTAGAAATGGAGTCATGGCTAAGTATTATAGGTTCTTAGATAAATATTCTTGTAAACTTGCCAATCTTTGTCTGCTTGATACAGAAGCCCATATAAAATTCTTTATGGATGAGTTTGGCCTGAAGAGAGAAAAATTTTCAGTGGTTTTCGTTGGCACTGACAATGAGATTTTTTATCCGATGCAATCATCCAGCGAAAGTGATAATTTCCTAGTTCATTTTCATGGCCATTTTATTCCTCTGCAGGGTGTCGAAAAGATCATTAGGGCTGCTGGGATATTAAAGAATGAAGAAATAACTTTTCAAATAATAGGCAGAGGACAGGAGTATGCTAAAATGCGATCTTTGGCCAATGAGCTTGGCATAACCAGGATCAAATGGATTGATAATGTGCCCTATCAAGATCTGGCAACTTACATAAACAGGGCTGACTTATGTCTCGGTGGTTTCGGAACCACAGAGAAGGCTAAACACGTTAGCATGAATAAACTTTTTGAATATATGGCTTGTGGCAAAGCTATTATAACCGGAGATTCTCCTGGCGTTAGAGAATTTTTGACTGATGGTTTCTCAGTTATATTCTGTGATAGAAATAATTATAAAGATCTGGCCGATAAAATATTATATCTAAAAGCCGACGAGAATCTTATAAGCAGTCTGGGAGGGGCAGCGCTTTCCGATTTTATCCAATATTATAGGCCGATAACGATAGCACAAAATTTAATCAAAGATATTAAGAACATATTATAAATCCTATGAACATATTGGTAACTGGTTTCGCCTATGTTAGGAAAAATATTTTAGATGTCTACAGATATTATCCAGCGGAATGCGGTGATAATATTTGTTTCCTCTTGCCCAAAGAATGGAAAATAAAAGGCGGAGCCTTTATCTATAAGCCACCAGAGTATCCTAATGTTTTTACTTCGCCAGCTCTTTGTCATCACTCTAATTACCCGTTAATAGGCGGAGCTTTCAAGGGATTAATGCTCGGCCTGCCTATTTTTTTATTTAAACACAGAAGAAAAAAAATAGATCTCATATTTAGTGCCATGGAGCCATTTTTATTATCTACTTTGTATGAAGGTATTTGGGCTAAGATTCTTGGTATTAAGCATCTAATATTCTCTTGGGAGAATTTATCCCCAGAAACTAAATTCAAGGGGTTAAATTTGTTAGCGAAAAAGATAATAATAAAGACTAATTTATTTTTCAGCGATGGTATAATATGTGGCAATAAAAAATCCTCCAAGATAATGTCTAGATATACAAGCAAGCCCGTATTCCAATCGCCACTTAGCGGTGTAGATGAAGATTTTTTTACGAAGTTGGATATTAAAAAAATATTTCGTGGTAATAATTTTGAGAATAAGATTATATATACTTTTGCCGGCTCATTAAGCTATAGAAAGGGCATCCATCATATAATTAACGCTTTCTCGGAGGTCTCGAAAAAGATATCGAATGCCGTGCTTGTTATTGCTGGTACGGGTGAATATGAAAAAGATATAAACGAACTTATAAAAAAATCTGACGTCAGTAGTTCCATCTTTAGATTTCCCTGGATAAGCCACGATGAAATGAGAGAGTTACTGTCTATGACTGATATTTTTGTCTATCCGAGTATGCGATATAAGGGTTGGGAGGAGCAACTTGGCTATTTGGTTATGGAGGCATCTTTGATGGAATTAGCCATAATAACTACAAATTCTGGGTCATTGGACGAGGTAGCTATTGATCGAAAGACTGCTATTTTGGTAGACCCAGATAAATCTGAACCACTAGCTAACGCCATGATAGAACTTGGCAACAATGAGGACCTTAGGATTAGACTCGGTAAAGAGGCTAGAATCTTTATGTCTACTAATTTTGGCCACAGAGTAATAGCCAAAAGACTTTCTAGCTTCTTTCATTCTTTTCACAATAGTTAATATAGTAGAATAATACGATATGAAAATTTTATTAACAGGTGGAAGCGGGGCACTGGGATCAAATATAAAAAAGATGATTGATTGTTTTGCTCCTAGCTCAGATGAACTAGACATTACAGATGAGAAGAGGTGTCTAGATGTCGTGAATGAATCTGGGCCGGATATTATAATTCATTGTGCTGCTTATACTGATGTTGCCAAGGCAGAGGCAGATCGAGATAGGTGCTGGGTGGTTAATGTCGTGGGAACCCAAAACATGGTTAGGGCTGCTAATGGAGCTAGGTTTATATATATATCAACTCATTATGTCTTTGATGGTGAGCGGGGTAATTATACAGAAGAAGATACGCCGAAGCCGATTAATTATTATTCGTTGACAAAATTAATCGGAGAGGCTATCGTGAATCAATATCCGAATACTTTAATAATAAGGACCGGATTTAAAAAAGATGGCGAGTGGGAATATCCAAAGGCATTTATTGATCAATGGACTTGCGCTGATTATGCCTCGGAGCGTGCGCCAGATATTGTTAAGGCCTCGATAATGAAAGACCTTACGGGCATAATACACATTTCTGGATCTAAGAAGTCAATCTATGAATTGGCGAGAAGAAGAGCGCCGACTGTCGGCCAAATGTCTATAAAAGATGTAGCCGTTAAATTGCCGGGAAAGATATATTTAAATAGTGATAAATGGACAAAATTATTAAAATCAAAAAGTGCGGAAAAATAGAAACCCTTGATTCCAACAAAAAGCCAAATGGCCAGGTTTTAGAGCTGTTTAGCGATCGTGACGAATTTACTAGCGATATGGGGGGATATAAAGGAGTTTATCAAAAAATTTAATAAATAGTATGACTAAGGTAAATATTAAAAAACCTACAATAAATATAATAAGTGGGCCTGAACCGCGAGAAGCCGGCAGTGTAATAGCTACTACTGCAAGTGTTTTAACTGAGGGTAATTCGGTGCACCCATATTTTATAAGTAATGCTTATTTGGGCCCTAGCTTTACCAATAAACAATTTAGGCCAGGATTAGACAAGATATATTATTCTTTAGCGGTCTATGGCGATGAAGAAAAAGAGGCAGTAGCAGAGGCATTAAATAAGGGTTGGCTGGGAATGGGTAATTATTCGGCCGAATTTACTAGGCAGATATCTCAAATATTGGGTAAAAAATCTGGAGTTTTTATTAATTCCGGTTCTTCTGGTACTTTTTTGGCTCTGAAAATCTTGAATCTGCCGGCCGGATCAGAAGTTATAACTTCGGCTTGTACCTTTGCTACGACTTTGGCCGCCATACTTAATAATAATCTCGTTCCGGTTGTGGCCGATAGCGAAATAGGGAACTACAATCTGGACCTTAAAAAACTGCCAAAAATGATTTCCAGAAAAACTAAGGCCTTAATTCTGCCACACACCTTGGGCAGTTTAAATAATATGAAGGCTCTACAGTCTTTCTGTAAAAAAAATGAAATCTATTTAATAGAAGACAGTTGCGATACCCTTGGCGGAAAATATTTAGGCAGACCGACTGGATCGTTTGCAGACATATCTGTTTGCAGTTTTTATGCGTCGCATCACATTACGGCTGCCGGCGGGGGCGGCATGATATGTATGGACGATCCTAAATTATTAGCCAGAGCTTTGGCCTATAGGGACTGGGGTAGATTTGGTGATGATAATGAAAACATAGACGAAAGATTTAATATTCACATAGATGGAATCCCGTATGATAGAAAATTTGTTTACTCGATGGTTGGCTACAATCTTAAACCTACCGAGATACAAGCAGCCTTTGGACTCGAACAGCTTAAGAAATTAAAATCATTTAATAAAATTAGATCAAGAAATTTTAAAAGATTAGTAAAGAATCTATCTAAGTTTAGAGATTATTTTTATCTGCCAACGGATTTACCGGAAGCTGAAGCGTATTGGCTAGCATTTCCGATCACGATTAAAGACGAGGCTCCATTTAGCAGATTGGAACTGTTGAGATTCCTAGAGTCGAATAATATACAGACAAGATTATTGTTTGCTGGTAACATATTGAGACAGCCGGCTTTTAAAAATGTACCTCGTAGAGTGGTTGGTAGCTTGACTAATGCCGATAAGATAATGAAAGATACGTTTGTTATAGGTTGCCATCATGGCCTAACTGATGAAATGATTGATTATGTCTGTAAGATCTTTGAGAAATTTATTAATAAAAATAAAAAATAAGTAAACCGCAATTATGGTCAAGCTAAATCTAGGATGCTGGAAAAGAAATTTCCCTGGCTTCATAAATATCGACATAATAAATTATCCTCATGTGCATTTTCAAAGAAGTGCCGATGATCTTTCGATTTTTGAAGACGAGTCAGTGGATTTGATTTATGCGAGTCATGTATTGGAATATTTTACCCTCGAAGAGGCCAAGAAGGCTCTGGCCGAGTGGAGGCGAGTGCTTAAACCGAGCGGAATTTTAAAGGTGGCAGTTCCTGATTTCGAAGCTCTGGTTAGGGTCTATAATAAATATAAAGATCCTTTGATGCTGAGAGGGTCGATATATGCAGTAGTTGATAAAGTTGTTACGGTAAATGATGTTGCGGCCATTCATAAAATGTTTTACGACGAAAAACTGCTAACTAAATTACTGGGAGAGACCGGATTTTATAATATTCACAAATACGATTGGAAAGAATTCTTACCCAAGGGCGCACTAGATAGATCGGCTGCCTATATACCAAAAAATGATTTTGAAAACGGTATACTAGTTAGTCTTAACTTGGAAGCTAGTAAGTCTTCCGAAATTAGCGCAAATTTAGAAAAGGCCAAGGTGGAGATTGAGAATATCGGCAAAAGAGCAATTAATAAAGCCAAACGAGTGCTTAGGGGTGAATTGTTTAAGAAAAAGGAATTATACAAAATATAATGAAGGTTTTGTTTATCTGTTCCGAGGAATCTTTTTTTAATGAGCCTATAACCAAGGCTCTTCGTGTTTTGGAAATGGATGTATGTCACGGTGATTATCTGGGCAATGCGATATTGTCAAGAAAAACCCTTATTCATAAAATAGTCAGAAGATTGCCGTGGGGCATTAATGATTGGATTAATATATTAGCTCAGGGTCGCGCCGATAAAAAGATATTGGATATTGCTAAAAAAAATAAGCCTGACTATATTCTAGTATGCAAAGCTAAATATATGCTTTTGCCGACCATAGATAAGCTGAGAGAAATGGCCACTATCATCAATTGGTGGCCGGAGACTATGAATACTTGGGGCACTATTAAAAAGATAGTTGATCATTATGATTATTTTTTTATTTATGATAAATATGTTCGAGATCTTTTGGTAGAACAGGGCCACAAAAATGCATATTATTTACCGTTTGGTTTTGATTTAAATAAAGACAGCGTCTGCCCCGATATTAATAATCGGGAAAATGATGTTATATTTCTAGGATCCTATGATCCGAAAATTTATCCAGAAAGACTGGTATTTATGGATGCGATAAAAGATTTAGGCCTCAAAATTTGGGGCAACAAGGCTTGGCTAGACACCCCGATGAAAGACTATTATCAGGGCTGGTCTGAGCCTAAAGTTGACAAGATACTCGGCTTATATAAAAATTCTAAAATAGTTATTCACTCAGATCTTATAACCAGCAGAGTCGCCGGGACTGGAATAACCTTGCGCCCATACGATGTTACTGCCTCGGGAGCCCTATTAATTGCTCACAACGACAGGAAAGAGCTGTTTGATTTATTCGAAGACGGAGTAGATTTTGTAAGCTTCAATGGACCCAAAGATCTTAGAGAGAAAGTAGAATACTATATTGGCCACGAAGACGAAAGAATGGCTATATCCAAAAATGGATTCAACAAGACAAAAAACAAACATACATACCTGGATCGCATTAAAACTATATTTGATACAATTAGAGATAACAAGCAATAAGTCCTTATTCTAAAAATGAAAAAAATCAAAATTAAACCAGATTTCATAGACATTAGAGGTAGCATAATTAGACCGATAGATGACATAGTCGGCAAAAAAATAAAAAGTGTTTCCATTATTATATCCGATAAGTCTAATGTAATTCGTGGCAATCATTTCCACAAAAAAGAGGAACATTTTATGTATATACTTGAAGGAGAGGTTGAGTATTACGAAAAAGCTGCAAATAATCCTAGGGCCAAAGCGAAAAAAATTAAGCTTGTTAGCGGTGATCTGCTTTTTACTGGCAGGATGACATCCCATGCAGTCGTATCTAAAAAGAGAACGATTATGGTCTATCTTTCGACTTTACGCCGCACGAGAAGCGGCGATTACGGCGATACCTTTTTTGATAAGATAGCGTAATATAATTAAACAACAAGATGAATAGATTCCTGACCAGAATAAAAAAACACATAAAGTCGATGAGGGGTGCTATGCGTGTTAGTGGATTCGGGGCTGTATTTTTGATTTATTGCACCAAAATTCCTTTAATAAAAAAACTAGTAAAAGACTCATTGGTAAAGGCTAGAGTGCTTGGCAATACGATGTATCTTAAGGTTTCTGATGGGGGATTGCACCGTAGGCTGATATTGAGAGGCATAAGAGAAGAAGAGCATACCAGACAAATACGAGATAATATTAAGCCTGAGATGGTAGGTATAGATCTAGGAGCAAATGTCGGCTATTTTGCCGTAATGGAATCTACCTTGGTTGGTCCAAGAGGCAAGGTATATTGTATTGAGCCGGAACCCAGTAACGTGAGATTGTTGATGAAGAATATCTTTGCTAATAATTTCGAAGATAGGGCCGAGGTATTTCAATATTTAATTGGTGATCATAATGGCAGTGAAAAACTTTATCTTTCTGAATTTGGTAATGTGCATAGCGTGTCCGCAGCTAGGAATAAAAAAGGATCTATTGAAGTGGAGATGATAACTCTTGATAAATTTTTGGAGCAAAATGAATTAAGGCCAGAGGATGTTGACTTTCTAAGGATGGACATAGAAGGTTACGAGGTAATGGCTTTTCAGGGCATGCAAAATTTATTAAATTCCAAGTCGCCGTTCAAAATATTCATGGAATTCCACCCCTCGTATTATCCTGAATGGGGATGGACTTTTGAGAAACTACTAAATTACCTAGAGTCGTATGGTTTTAAAATAGTGGAGATCGTTAGAGATAGAGAGACAGATAAAAATGGCAAAAATACTCGATTGAATATGAAAAATCCGACCATCAAAGAGGTAATGGAGATGCAAAAGAATACTTTGGCTGATGGGTGCCAAGCTCTCTTGGAGAGGTTCTAAGAATTAATCTCATTACATTAAAGCGATCCTGCGGGATCGCTTTAATGTTGTAAAAATCCGCTAAATATGAGATTTTTAGAGGGTAAGCGACTCGATATGAAGCTTTTATATATAGCCAACAAAAGAATTCCCACGGAAAAGGCTCACGGCATTCAAATTGTAAAAATGTGCGAAGCTTTTGCGAATATCGGATTGGCCGTTAATCTACTTGTTCCAACCAGAAACAACTTTATAAAAGAAGACGTTTTTACATATTACAATGTAAGAAATAATTTCAAGGTGGGCCGATTTTATAGCCCAGATTTCTATTGGCCAGGCTGGTTAGATAGAATCTCTTTTGCTGTGAAACAATTAATTTCCAGTCTGATTATACTTCGCCTAGCCACTAGAAATAAACACGATTTTATATATTCCAGGGATGAGCTTTCTATTCTTTTGCTGAGTTTGTTTAATAAGAATATATTCTTCGAGGCTCATAAATTTTCGGATAAACAATCCTTTTTCTATAAAAGGTTTAAGAAGTCTGGAGTTAAGATAGTGGTTATATCCAGAGGATTGAGAGATAAGTTTATAAAATTTGGTTTTAAGTATAACAATATATTATTTGCCCCTGACGGGGTTGCCGTAGAGGATTTTGATTTAACAATACCTAAACAGGAGGCCAGAAAAAAGGTTGCCCTGCCGGCTGATAAAAGAATGATAATGTATGCCGGTCAGCTATTCTCTTGGAAGGGGGCGGATATAATAGCTCGTGCAGCCGAGATATTAAAAAATGATTTATTTGTTTTTGTCGGGGGACTAGGTCAGGATCTTATTGATTTTAGATATAAATTTTCCGACGTAGATAACATCCTCATAGTTGGACATAGGCCTCATAAAGATATCCCGGTTTATTTGAAGTCGGCAGACGTACTCGTTTTGGCAAATTCTAGCAAGGAAGATATATCAAAATTCTACACATCTCCGTTAAAGATGTTTGAGTATATGGCCTCTGGAACGCCAATCGTGGCGTCTAGGTTGCCATCGATTATGGAGGTGTTGAATGACGAGAATTCATTGCTGGTGCGTAGTGACAGTCCGGTAGATTTGGCTGATGGCATAAGAGAATTATTGAATGACAATGATAGGGCCATCAAGATATCCCAAAAAGCCCTCAAAGATGTTGCCAAATTTTCTTGGAATAGTAGAGCCAGGGCGATACTAAACTTTATAAGTAATAATTAGAATATGTTTAATAAGATACTGAAAAAAATTAAAAAGACAATCTCGGCTATTTACAGTTACCCAAAAATGATCTTAAAAGATGATCAATATAATGAATATTGGGAGAATAGAGATCTCAAAACTGCCGATCAGCTCAATAATTTTCAAAAAGCAAGGGCGAAATTTGTCCTAAAGACTATAAAAGAAAACTCGACCATACTTGATATAGGCTGTGGTAACGGTGCCATCCTTTCTTATATAAATTCAAAAAAGAAATTAGCTAGATTAATAGGCATAGATTTCTCGGATAAGGCCCTAAATTTAGCCGGTAAAAATGGTATCGAGGTAATAAGGAAAGATATTTCTACCTTAAGCGAGGATGGCGATATGTTTGGGGTGGATTACATATTAATGTTTGAGATATTAGAGCATATTGCTGACTCAGAAAAACTTTTAGCCTGGGCCGTAAAAAATGCTAAATCTGGAGTATTTTTCTCTGTACCGAATACGGGTTTCGTGACTCATCGTTTCAGATTGTTACTTGGAAGATTCCCTCTACAGTGGCGAGTTAGGCCGTCGGAGCACTTAAGATTCTGGACGGTTAGAGATATGAAGTGGTGGCTAAAGAATATTGGATACGATAAATATGAAATAAAATTGTATGAAGGCGCGCCACTATTGAATAGAATTTGGCCTTCTATGTTCTCGGCTGGCATATTTGTGCGAATAGCTGCGAATTAATAATGAGAATAGCTTTTCTTACGTACAATATCGATCCTAGGTCTGGCTGGGGGCGCCATGCCTCTGATTTGATCTATGAGATTAAGAGACTCGGTCACGATGTAATAATTCTTAAGGAGGCGGACGATAAACTAGAAGGAGAGGCCGTGCTAAAACGGGGTCTTGGCCTTGTTTGGTCTGCTCTTAAAATTAGAAAGATAGTGTCCGGATGCGATGTTGTTCATGCCTTAGATGCTTATCCATATGGAATCATAGCCAGCCTAGCCTCGATAGGGCTTAATAAGAAAATTATAATTACGGCAGTTGGAACATATGCAATAACTCCATTAAGTCTAAGGCGCATGGCTTGGCTTATGAAGTGGGCATATGTGCGAGCTAATCATGTCGCGACCATTAGCGCATATACTAAAGAAAGAATTTTAGAAAAGCTAAGGATAAATATAAAAGTTATAAATCCGGGAATTAAATTAAATTCACTAATTAGGCCAGACGATGACTTGCCCCGGGATTATATTTTGAGCGTAGGGGCCATTAAAAAAAGAAAGGGTTATCATATATCTATCCCAGCTTTTGCCGAGGCCAGGAAAAATATTCCCAACTTAAGATATAAAATTGTTGGCGATCAATCCGATCGAAAGTGTCTCGAAAGTTTAAAAAATATTTCGAAGGATCACGGAATAGAAGAATATGTAGATTTTATACAGAATATAAGCGACGAAGATTTAGATAAACTTTATAGAAGGGCCAAACTTTTTATATTAACCTCTGTCAATTATGGAGATAATTTTGAGGGTTATGGCCTAGTATTTATTGAAGCCGCCGCCAGGGGATTGCCGGTAATCGGAACATTGGATAATGGCATAGGAGATGCGGTTAGAGATGGAATTAACGGCATACTCGTGCCTCAAAAAGATATAATAAAAACTAAAGAAGCTATATTAAAACTACTGAGTTGTCCCGATCAAGAAAAAATCAAAAAAAGTAGTTACGATTGGGCCCTTGATCACGAGATTAATAAATCTGCCGACGAATACATTGGTATGTATGGGAATTGATTCGGGCGAGATATCTGATATAATTATTAAACAATTTTATTTTACCATGTCCTTCCTTGTTTGCGTGTAAATAAGTTCATGAAAGAAAACATAAATAAATTAAGAAAAAAGGCTGATAGGTTTTTCAATATTGTTAAGATACATGGCTATAGGGTGGCTATAGTGGTTTATGCGACCAAGCCGCCGGTATTAAATTCACTATTTAGACTTATATTCGGGAGACTGCTCATTAAAATAAAGATTATGAATAATGATATGTTCGTGGACTTAAATGATCCTGGCATATCTATGAAACTCATTTCTGAGGGCATAAAAGAAGTCGGTCACGTGCGACAGCTAAGAGAAAATCTTAAGCCGGGGATGAAGGGCATAGATATAGGTTCGAATATAGGCTATTACGCACTTATAGAGTCGGAGATTTTGGGTTCAGAGGGCTTTGTTTTTAGTATCGAGCCCGAGGCAGACAATCTTAAACTGTTAAGAAAAAACATAAAACTTAATAACGCAGAAAGAATATTTAAGGTATCTCAATATCTAGTAGGAGATCATAATGGTGTCGAGAGGTTTTATCTGTCTAGTTGCTCAAATAGGCACAGTCTTTCGGCGATTGATAAAATCGGTTCAGTTAATATACCAATGATAACTGTAGATAAATTCATGGCCGATAATGGTCTATTATCAAAAGATATTAATTTTATCAGGATGGACATAGAAGGTTATGAGGTAATAGCTTTTCAGGGCATGAAAAGTCTTATGGATGCAAGGACTCCAATGAAGATATTTATAGAACTTCATTCTTCTTATTATCCTCAGTGGGGCTGGACTCTAGAAAAATTCGTACAACTTTTATTCGATAAGGGTTTTACATTTAAGGCCATTTCTTACGAAAAAGGTGCCGAGGAATTTTTTATGTATGAACCATCGATTGCTCAAGTTTTAGAAACTCAAAATAGAGTAAACGGTTTTCAGGCCTGCCTAGAGAGGGCATAGCTAGCTGTGCCTTTTTGGGAAAATACTAAACACCAAACTCCGCTTCGCGGAGTTTGGTGTTTAGTAAAAAGAAATTATAAACAAAATCAAAAGCCGCCATTATTAATATGGTGGCTACAACACCCCAAATCTCCCAAATTTTGCCGAATAATAGTAATATGACTATTTTCGGAATGTTGGTGAGGGCATTGCTGTAATATATCGTCTTTATCATTTTCTTAGCTCGATATATCGCTCCCATATATATGGTTGGTATAACGAATATCAAGGACAGAGATAGAGCTTGAGAGAAAATGACAGATTCCAAATACTTAGGAAGTATAAATTTAAATGCTATTGGCGCTACTATAATATAAGCCAAGCTTATCACTAATCCGGTCAGTATGCTCCAGAATATTTTCATATAAAATCCATTTTTTATCTCAGAAAGTTTTCTTTGGGTTAATTGCGGGACTATCATGCTTCCGCCACTTTTTAATAGGCCCCGTATTCTCTCTGGCATTACCAGCGCAAGTGAATATATAGCCAGCTGGCTAGGTCCTAAAAATTGGAATATTAATATTTTATCAATATTATTGGATATTACCTGGAATATATTAACGATGCTTAGGTGGCCGCTAAAATTAAAAAATTCTTTCTTATCTTCTGATGTTATTTTTTCGTGCTTGGGCCTAGCTATTAAATAGAAATATATACTGGGCAGAAAAGAAGCCAGGGCGTAGGAGCTAACAATAATTAATAAGTTATTAGTTATTACTATAGTTGTTATGGTTACGGCTCCGGCAAAAAAAGTTGCTAGTATGCTGTATATACTCACAGTTTTTATCTCTCTTTTACCGGTAAGATAGGCACCGTAGGTGTTGAATGCGGCGGAGATAGGAAAGGAAATTCCAAGAATAAACATTGAAATAGCAAAAACCGTATTATCATTTATTAAATAATAACCACCCATACCGAAGGCCCCAATTGCAAAAAGTGTGCTCCATTTTAATTGCGCCACAATAGAATAGTCGAGTATAGATTCGGAGCCTTTGGCGGCCATGAGTGTTACGGCCTGATTTGCGCCAGATAAGGTTAAAAAACTAATCGAACTAGCCAAAGATAATAGGTATTTGTATGTTCCGTATGTTTCTTTGGGGATAAAATAAGCAAAAGCAGCAACAGATATAGTAGATATTATGGCACTTAAAAAGAAATGTAGGCTGATCCAGAATCCGCCCTTAGCCAGATAAACCATATCGATTTTGACGTATTTTTGAGATGATAGTAGCGCTCGCTTGGCTTTATCCTTGAGTTTAGATATCATTGACATTGAGGGAATTCTATTATAATTATGAGCTTTTTTCAATCTCAGATGATCCGAGATAAAATTTTATATTTTCAGCAATATAGGTTTCTAAGC
>Ga0209416_1001491_pt1 | contig 15932 bp, 30 predicted proteins | sample RifGroF1_FD_184001 | JGI IMG/M metagenome (GOLD analysis project Ga0209416, IMG submission 184001) | Groundwater microbial communities from Rifle, Colorado, USA - Groundwater F1 (SPAdes) (version 2) | ecosystem: Environmental > Aquatic > Deep subsurface > Groundwater | place: Rifle, Colorado...
CCCGTTTTCGCTCCCCGTCCTCCTGCTTGGCTTGCGATGGTTGAACTAACCCCCCCCGTCCCATAGACCCGATTCCCTTGTCTACCTCCGATAATTTGCTCCAAATCTCTTGGGTTGCTTTCTCCGAAAGGAAATACTTTGAGTCGGGGTTCTCCTCTAAGATGTCCAATAATGAACACTCTTTCCCGATTCTGGGGGACGCCGAAGTTCTTGCTGTTAAGCACTTGCCATTGAATGTCATACCCCAACTCATCAAGTGTTCGGATGATGGTATCAAAGGTGCGACCCCCATCGTGAGAGAGGATACCTTTGACGTTCTCAAGCCATAGTAGGCGGGGTCTTTTAGCCCTAAGGATTCGAGCAATGTCAAAGAAAAGCGTTCCTCTTGTGTCGTTAAATCCCCCTCTTTTTCCAGCAATGCTGAAACTTTGGCAAGGGAATCCTCCGCAGAGGAGGTCGAAGTCGGGAAGTTCATCGGCAACGATTGTGGTGCAGTCTCCATAGTTTTTGTGGTTGAAGTGCTTGGAATAAATTTGGATGGCGTATTTGTCGATTTCGGAGTAACCAATACAAATTGCTTGCTGTGTCCTCCCATCGCTCCCCGTAAGCAATTTGCCAGTCCGTCCTTCCTCGCCTCCCACCCTCGTCCGTGCCTGATAATCCCTGTTGTCATACGCTTGTTCTATTCCTAATTCAAATCCGCCTATCCCTGAAAACATTGAAAAGTATTTCATTCATCTCGCTCGCTGGTAGGTGAGGGGGTGGAGGTCATTTGGATAGCCATAAATCGCGGATAATCAAAAATGATAGTTGAGCCCAAATAACAATGGCACAGACACTGATGACCACAAATATCAGAGAGATGACTTGTTTTATCTTCATCGTTTCTTTACTTCAGACTTAGGAAAAATAGTTTGTTGCTCAAAATCCCAAGGACAATCCTTAACACAGACTTCCTTGTGCCACTTCTTAACTGCGGGGGTACGGAGGGTTTGCCGGAACGCTTTCCACGCCTTGTCATACGCTTTCCGCGCCTTGATATACGCTTCCCACGCCTTGCCACACGCTTCCCACGCCTTGTCATACGCTTTCCACGCCTTGATATACGCTTTCTTCGGCAAGAGATTGAGTTCTTTGGGGGAGAGGACTTTAAGCAACCGCAGACGGAGTATTCGTTCGTCTTCGGGTTTTTCCTTCTTGATATAAGCAATCCTGTTCTCAAGAGGTTCGGTGAGAGGTTCGAGGAGGAGGTCGTGATGGCAATGGAGAATCCAGGGGGTTTTCATCGTTTCTTTAGGTGAGGGGGTGGGGGTCATAGAAATAAATTTAGAACTAAATAAGTCACACTAACTCCAATAGAAAAACCAAGGAAAAAGCCACTGATGAGGTAATTCTGATTTTCTTCCTTCATCGTTTCTTTTCACAATAAGGATGTTGTTTGACAGCTTTCTTTGCTCGGCGAACTTCCGCTTTGCCGATAAACTTTTCCAATTTCTTTTTCAGTTGGAGACAGAGGAAACAAATACCCTCGGAACGAGAAACTTGGAAATGCTGGAGTGCCAATTCGTAGAGGTGGGCGGCGTCCATACATGACAGGGTTATTCTTGGTTCAACGGTGTGTATCATCGTTTCTTTTTAGGGGTTAGAGGGGTATTTTCTAAATGATGGACAGCGGAATGATGCTTTACACATAGCCAAATTACTATGAACGGAAAATCGTATAGCAGGTGATGTCCTTCTATTCTTCCTGTACACTGCTCTTCAAATAAACAAGAACCCTTCTGAATTTTTCCTGCCTTTAGTTCATCGTTAAGTTTTACACGTGCCAGTGCCTTAGCTCGGTGCTTGGCATAGCTCCTTCTTTGTCTTTCAGCGATTTTTCTCCTGCTATGCCAAGATAATGTAGCTTCGGTAGCACACTCCTTGCACCGATGTCCGCGCCCATCATACCTAGTTATATCTCCCCAAAAACTAGAGAATGGTAGTCTGCGATGACAATGGGAACAAATCTTTTCTGCTTCAACCCCTCTCATCGCTTTCACTTTAGGTTTTGGGGTGGTCATAGGGATTCAATCCATTAATACTGTGAATGTTCCTGCCGTTCCTGCTGGCTCATTTGTACCCTCTTTTTAGTAATGCGTATAAATTCAGAGATCTGTGCCAATTTGGATTCCTTCTGCCTCAGCATCCTGGCTGTATCCGTGGTGTCTACCCGAATCCGCGCTTCTACGGCTGACGTCCCTTTGTCCAACCACTCCACTCGCATCCGTGCCACTTGTTGTTTTAAGTCTGCAACGTCGTCCGCGATTACACCCCAGAACACGTTGAGTTTTTGTGCCGCGTCTAGCCACCATGATTCCGGTATGGGTTTGCGTTCTTCAATGCGATCCTGTATTTCCTTTAGGATGATTTCAGGCGTTATGTGCATCGGTCCCCCCCTCCATGTTAGCGATTAATTCCCTAAGTTCTTTAATGCCGAATGGTTTACCCTCTCGACCCCATGACCTTTTGACCAGAGTATCATATTGCGTTTTTCCGTACCAATCCAAGTAAATGTGGGTGTAGTATTCGGGGAAGTGTTCGTGGCGAGAGTTACAGGGGTCACACATCCATTCTAGGTTTTCCAAGTCCCAACGGGTCGCGTGTTTACCGGCAGTAATGAGGTGGCTCCAATGTAGAGGACGGTCAGCACGACCGCAGGTGAAACACCGTTGGGGTGGTTTCTCTACTGCGAGTAGGATTTTGCAAATTCGGTCCGCCTTATCTACTAGCGTCCTCCTGATTGATTTCATTCTAACTGCCTCCTATCTATTACCACCCACCTCTTCCCTTGGCCGACGACTATAAATCCCCTACTGCGGTATAGTTTGTTTAATAAATCAGCTTTCCTCCGGGCCTCTTTAAGGGTGACGTAGAAGAACCCCAATATGGTTCTCATTTGAGCATCCCCTCTTTTAGTTTGCGCAACTTTTCTAGTGCCTCTGGATTGATTGGCGGGGCGTCCTTCATTTGCTCCCTTCGCTCCCGTTGCCTCTGATTCTGCTCCCGCGCAACCACTACCGTGGGGTCAGGGTTGGTCCGACGGAGCCAGTTGTCCCATGCGGTAATCGTTCTGGGTAAACGCCCGCGTTCGTTTAACCAATAATCGCACATCAACTGGAACTGGTATTCGTAATCCCGATCCGGGTACCGCCGCACGATTTTCTTAAAGAGTGGATCACCCTTCCATTTTTCCCAGAGTTTGGTTGGTTTCATACGTGTATCGGCTCCATTATTTTGTACGGTAACCCCCCGCGTATCGTGCGCCACAATTCGTCCGGAATGGTGGCCTGGATCGCAGGGAGGTTGTCAAATCGGAATTGTATGTAACGAAACCGGCCGTCCTTTCTTACATTAAACATCACTGGATATTTCCCTGTCAAGCGCGACATGACGGCAGACGCTTCATAACCCACAAAAAACTCCCCCATGTTTGGTTGCATAAAATCGGGAGCGTACCACCATTGATGGTGGGGGGGGTTGATCAACCACCCGATGATTTTCTCTTCCTGTGTCATGGAAGTTGTTGGAGGTCGATTACTGACGTCGGGTTGGTATTTACATATCGGATGGGAACGCCGATTATCTTAGTAAGGGATTGAAGGTACGCATCGACAAGGGGCCACTCTGGTGAAGCTTTGAGTTCAGCCGCAGTGGAGTACCGCTCAGTGGTGGGGAAGACGTAATTGAGAAACATCAGCGATACATACGCAGGGTTATTGACTAGACAGGCGAATCGTAAATCAACAACGTCTAACTTGGCGATGCGTCGGAGTTTTTTCGTTACGGTAGTAATCTCCAATAGCCGTCTAAGATCGGCGATGGTTGGCGGGGGGAGATGTTCGAACACTTTGGAATGGAAATTGGATAGTTCCGTGGCGAATTCCGCCCGTTGGGTTGGTGATAGGGTGTGGATTTCAAAGGTGGGTAGTCCCATCTGCTTGGCCACCGCCTCCTCTGCCTCCTTGAAGTCTAATAGAGCAGCGGAACTTACTAATTCGGGCATCCCCGCCTCAACTCGTTTGGCGTTGATTCCCTCCGCGAGTTCCCGCCAACTAATCTCCTGCGACAGGGGGCCGGAGTTCCCCGCCACCCGAATCGGGAATGTCCGGGCCACTAACACGACTTCATATCCAAAATTGGGTGGTAATCCAGCCTCTGCGATCCACGCAGACGCAATCGTCTGCCGCGAAGTAACGAATGGGTGCGCCCCCAAATGGAAATCTAACATCGTTCCCTGCGTTCCCTCTACCATAATCCTCTCTCCGGCGTGGTAAGCCTTGGTGAGCAACTGGACGGTATCCTCTACATGCGTCAATTCCGCCTCCGGCGTCTGCCGGAAGAACTTATACCCGGTCTGTCGTTTCATTTTGTCCACGATGGCCGCTGCTACCCCCTCCCCGGTGCTTCCCATACGTTCGTGTAGTTTACTGGCCTGTTCCTCCCTGTGGTGCCCGTCCGTGTGTAGCCCAGCCCGGAAATCAATAAACAGACGGTCCCGCACATCCTGACCCGGCATGGCTTCGTTTATCATATTAATTTCCTTTTCTAGTGTCGGTACGTGTATATACGCCCCAGGACCGATGACTAATTTAGTTTTATAATTGATCCAGGCCACGGGTATCTGTTGCATGGCATACTTCTTGTCCTTATAATACACACTGTGCCCGGCGTTTATCGCCCCCGTCCGCACGGCGATGTCGTAATTGTCTTTGACCGCCAGATACCCGGCGATTGTGCCCTTAGCTTCACTGCCGTAGGCTGCTCCCACTATGATGGTAATTTTGTTCATTTTTCTTCCGTTAAGTGTTGATTGATCCATCCCCTAGATAGATTGCCCCCTGCCGTCATGTGGTGCTTGGTGTAATAATAATCTACCGCCCCCAAACGGTCTTTGGCATCCACGTAGGATTGGTAAATGAACGTATCTATCTGCCCGTTTAAATGAAACCGCTTATGACCCTTCTTAATTGGTACTTCCATGATTTCTGTCTTTAATTTGTTGGTAAGCTACATTCCACGGTACACCGTCCCTTATCATTGCTGCCATTTGGAGTTCCGCTGTGGCTTCGTGTAGGTTCCCCTCATAGACCTTCCGGATGCGTTCCATGTCCAAACGGACACTAGACAACATTACCCCAAAGCGCTCCAATATGTAAGCGATATTGTGGCACATGGCCGGGAGGGTGGTGCGCAGGATTGCCGAATTATCTAACGTCCTTTCCATCCCATTGAAAGCCATGGCGTCCCAGATAGCCCGGGTGAAGGATGGCTGTAATCGGGCGAGGGAGCAAATTTGCTCGGCGATGACCGGGTTGGATTTGTGCGGCATGGCGGACGAACCGCGATATCGTTCATCCTGTTCGATATAAAGTTCCCCCGTATGGCAGAGGAATCTGATGTCCTGGCAAATTTTGTGTATGCTTCCCGCCATGGTCTCCATCCATTGCGCCGAAGCGAATTCACACAGATGGTCGGTGGATTGAATTGTGTTTTCTTCTGGCCAGGGCATGCCGAGTATGTTGAGGGCTTCCCCTGATCCACTCCCGCCACCGAAGGGTTTGTTTGTTATGGCGGGGGGTAAGGGGAGGGAGACCACCCTCAGCCAGAATCCAAACCTGCGTTGCATCGTGGTCCGGGTGGCCGGTTGCCAGTGTGTGTACCCGAGGCAGGGTTCGCTGGGGGCGGAATCGTGTAATTCAAGGAGGGAATCCAATACTTCCGACCACAACCCCGTCACCACTCCCAGGGAATCCCTTAATTGGTCGAGGCGTACATTGTCTATGACGTCTGAACTAGTAAACCCAGCGTGGGCGTTTACCAACCCCGTGCTGTTGATGAACCGGTGTAACTGGTCAATAACTTCATGCTGGGTGTCCTCCGGTAGATTAAGCCCCGGAATACGCATGTCTGCCTGTTTGAATCCATCCGCTTTGCGCCATGACACGGCATTAAGCCACCGTTCGTTCATCTTTGATCGGGTATTCGCTTCACTCCAAATGTCGGCGATTGTTGGGTGTTGGTATTTATCAGGCGTCATGGTGGATTATGCCCTTCTTTCTTTTGTTACTGACGTATTCGGTGTTGTACCGCCGTTTTTGCAGGTACTGATGCTTAAAGCACCGTTTGACTTGTTGCCAATTGGCCGTTGCCACTTGCCGCGGTGCACCGCATTCGACACAGAAAATTGTGTGAATTTTTGATTGCGTCATAACCCCGTGCTCCCGAACCCGTCCTCACCACGTTCGGTTATCGGTAATTTTATTACTTCTTCAAGGGGAGGGGTGTGTGTGGGGAGGAAGACCACCTGTGCCAATCGCTCCCCCTTCTTAATTAGCTTAACTTCATTGGTCATGTTCCAGCAACAAGCGAATAACTGCCCAGTATATCCCGGATCGATTGTGGCAGTGTGAACTAATACGCCCCTCTTATTCGCCGCACTTGACCGCCCCACGATTTGGGCATAATACCCCGTCGGGATTTTCATCTTTACTGCCGAAGGAACGGTGGTAGCCACCCCACCTGCCGATCCAAAGGGTGGGAGATGCGTCTCCTGGCTCACGACGAGGTCATAACCCACGTCGGTAGGTCTCTGGGGCGGTAGGATGTCCAGAACACCCTCGGGGTCCATCCCCTTAACAAGGACGGCGTCCGGGACGAGCCGGGGGGTGAATCCCGGGTTTCGTGGCACCCCTCCGTACTTATCGGCGGGCGGGCCGTCTATCTGCTCCTTTAGTGTACACAGATAAGTGAGCAAATCGGCAACTTCGTCGATGGCTTCGTCGATGATCCCTTCGTTATCCCAGAGATTGCCCCCGTGTTCCTCCGCACCTTTAGTGTACTTTACAGTGATGCGTTCGGTGGCTGCGGACAGTATCCGTTTTAAGTGTGCATTTTGTGCTGGCGTCATCTATTTAATGAATTGTAAGTAAGTCTGTTTCCTGTACGCCACCCACGGGTTGAATCCCCGGGTCTGGTACTTCTCATACGCGATTAACAAATTCTGCGTCATGTCAAAGAGGTGGTCGGGGCATTGGGTGCCCCGGACGTTGATTTGGGCGATACCGCAATCCACGCTCCACGCCAGATGGCGATCTTGGGGGTGGCAGGGGTGGCTGCGCCCTTCATAGAGGCAATTCCACCCTTGCGCCTGTGGGTTGAGGCCGGATTCGGCCTGCAGGATGGCCGTCATCAATGGGGCGTCATCCCGCCAAATCCGTTTGATTTGCCCCTCTGCTGGGAGTTCCCACAGCCGTTTGGCTTTGAACGATAGCCCTCCGTCTATCGTAAAAAACTTGCCAGGAAGTCCGAACCCTTGGTTACGTTATACTGCCAGCCGGCCCAGACAAACTCCGCGACAATGGCGGTAGCCAATACCCAGAGAGTGAACCGGGCAATTGGAGGGAGAATCCTACCGAGAATCTTATAAAAGAATCTGAGGACTGCAAATATTGTGTTTTTCATTTTTGTTAGATTATTTGGTTAGAATTTAATGTCGTCGTCTGAAATCGGCGGTTCTCCGTCATCGACCGCGACGGTTACCGGATTGGGCGTTCCTTTGTCCTCCTGCTTTGCGCGCAAACCCTCCACTACCTGCCGTATGGGTTTCAATCCAACGATTATTTGTTTTTCTTGTGCGGTTAGGGCAACTTTCTTGGGTGATGGCAGGATGCTGTATTCCACTTCTAATTTACCGGCATTAGTGGTCCGAACGTTGATGTCATAAGGCATCTCCTTCTCAAAACCCCAATCCTCGGATTCCTGTAGATTAGCAATCATGCCCATAACCTTATTGGCCATGAAGCAGAGTTTGGCCTGACCATCACGACGGTCGATCACGTAGAGTACCCATTTGCGTGTCGGTTTACCCTGGTACTCCGATTCGTGGAGTACGGCTTCCGATACGAGGCGGATCTTGTTGTCCCCCTCCTGGAATGCAAATTTATCCCCCTGTATCCTCCCCTCCTTCCTGGCTTTGTCCATTGCTTGTGCGTACATTACTTTGTCTCCTTTTTAATAATAGGGATATCGACCTCTAAGATAGCGGGTACCCGTTCATCCTTGTGTTCGTAAGGTTTGTTCTCTAAACGGAAATTACGTAGCGTGGCCCGGAATGCCGCATAATGTTCGCGGGTTTGGGAGTGGTCCCAGATTACTAATTCATATCCCCGTTTGTGGCGCGATCCCAACCGTAGGATTCCCGTGTTTGGGGCACCCGATGCGAACGCATACGCCGCAGTTTGTAATTTGTAATCGGGGTAGATGGCGGAGGAGGTTTTAAAATCAAGGAGGGTTTGTGTGGTCTTCCCTTTTATTTCGATGGTACCAAGGAAATCCATCGTCCCGGCGTAGTCGCCTGTTGCGACCGCGCTCTCCCGGCGGGACACTTTTGGTTTATAATCGGCGCAGAAATTTAGGAAGGCGATAAGGCAACCCCATTCATCTAGGGTAAGCTTTGTGTATTGCCCCCGCAAATCAGACTGGTAGAGGCGATCGCGGTCAATTGTGACACCGTCTATGAGATCACGAATCGCTTCGTGGACACGTGCCCCGCGTTCCCCGGCCTCCTCTAGTATCTTCTTGGCTTCGTCCCTACTGACCGAAAGGAGGTAATTGTAGAATCCCTCACCCTTTGGGAAACCGTGCCGGATGATGTAATTTACTGCGTAGAGGTATTTCTTGGTCTGGTCGTTGTAATAGACGACCCAATCCCCTGATTCGTCCACCACCCGAAAGAGGTGCGGATTATCGGTGGGTTCTAGGGTGTACCGGCTGATTGTGGGGGTGGTCGGTTCCTTGGTGGCTATGGCCGGTTCTGGTGGATTCGGATTGGGAATCCCTGTTTTGATCAGCGGGGTTTTCTTTTTGGTCGCCATTCTCTTCTTCCTTAATGATGTCGTCGTCGCGTTTAATGTCATACTCCTCTAGGATATCGGTCACACAAACGCCGAAGCGATTATAGCCACACACACAAGGAGGATAATTAACGGACGCAATGGAGTACTGTCGTGTTTGGGCCTAATCGCCAACCCCAAAGCATTGAAGAGTATCCCCTTATCCACGACGGTCTGCGCACGTAACTGCTGGACACGGGGGGTGTTAATTGCACTGTCCGCGGAGAAAATGTCGTACATTTTTGTTTCCTTTCTTAATTAAACGTCGTAACTGTTGATTTCGTCGAGTCTGCGTTTCCAATCCGGACCGAACATGTCCTCCGGTTTTGCGCCCGTGAATTCGATGAATTCCTCCCGGGTGCGGATTGGCTTCCTGGCCTCCGCATCGATCGCGGCCATGGGTGGGAGGGGGCCGTACCCGGGCGGGGGGGTGGGTAATCGTCTCCGCGGGGGGACGGGCAACAATCCCCCGGTGTTCCCTTTGGTGGTCTTCTTCATTATTTTAGTTATTAATTGATAAACTTTTGAGGATGGACGCCGCCCATTTTAATTTCTTGGCGGCTGCGATGTCGGGTGGCAGATTGCTGCCGGCTGTATCCCCCGCATTGAGAATCCCCTGTGCCATGGCCAGTAACCGGTCCCGGATTGACCCCAATTCTTTGGTCATTTGTTCTGTCATTCTTTTTCCTTTCTTTAGTTTATAGCTAGATAAGTGAGAGCAAGCGGTTAGAATTTAATTAACTATACTTCACTTCACCGAATAGACAGCACTGGAGGAACACATCTGCGGTAGTCATATCTGCGTTTTCAGAAATGAAGTCGCAGAAATGCTTACGTTCTTTTTTAGCCATTACCGTTAAGCCCTTCTTGATTTTTTCAAGATTCAAGAGATAAACTATCGGTTCATCTTCTAAATCTTTGATAGCAACAGGTTGCCCGTCTTTTTTGGGACGCAATGCCTGTTTTACAACGGATTCATATCCCAGTTGATTCGAGTCTGCCCAGTATTTAGAACCTTCGGCGGCAGAGTACAAAAGACTTTCAATGTCTTCGAATTTAACGTGGATACGAACGCTTAGCGTAGGATACTTCATCTTGTTTTTCTCCCTATGGCTTGCCCTCGCTTATCGAGCTATTGAGTTGTGAAAGAACTTGGGTGTGGGTTCCTGCCCCCACAAAGGAATTATACCATGGCGGGGTGTAGTTTGTCAAGTACCCCCTCCAATGCCCGTCCTTACGTGCTTCTGTGGATATATATCCTCGTCGTCCACAGGCCTTTAGTGTCCGTTCTTATATACCCCCGTGGGTATTAAGAGTATTCGGGAGTAAACGAACGGGTGCCCCTACTGATGTGGGGTGACTTGTGCGTCAAGTATGTCCTCGGGGAGTCTCCGATGGGGGCAATACCCAAATGCACCACGCGCAGAATTACAATTAAAACAGAGTATCCTATATCCCTCTGGGAAACCCGTCCTTTTTAAAAAATTCCACATAGAACCATACCGAGGTCTAATGGATTTTTGATGTTGGTGGCCATTCCCTTTTATGTGGTCAACGGTTAGAAATTCCCACACTGATTCCCCGCAACATAGGCAAATCCGGCCATAGTGTTGCAGACATTTAAATCGCGCCACCCTCCGTTCATCTCTCTTAAATTTGGCGTAATACTCTGTGCGTTTCCCCATGTTTCCATTGTAGCATGGGCGTGTGGATATCGTCAAGGTCACTCATCCACAGATTGCGGGGGGTATCAAGTACCTCTCCTGCGGGTGCCCCCCCTCCCCCCACTTGACAACCGGACGGGGGTATGATAAAATGGTAGTAGAGTTTTAAGAGCCATAGCGGGGATCGGTCGGCGAACCAACACACCCCCCGCCGTAGTGCTAAGGTGTTGGCCCCCGTCTTATATCCTGCCCCTAGTGTCGTGACTGAAGGAAAGACTGGCGCGAGATCCTGCTACCGTCAACGCTTTAATCCATTGGAGCGGTAGCACGCGAGGTGCGGTGAAACTTCCAGCCCACGTAATTTGATGATTGGTTATGGGAGTAGCAACCTAGTCCCGGGTATTTTTCCCCCGGGTAAAGTCCTAATGGTAAACCCGTCCCAGAGAAAAGGGGCGAACGGGTGAAGCGACCCAGCAGCGGCTCCCCTTCCGGCACTATATCCTACCCCCGTGCCGAGCTTGTAGGAATAACATAGGGAGGCCGGGATAGCATGCCTTCGGCTCAGTTGGGAACCAGATCCAAATTTATATGACAAATAAACTTCTAGAGACGCCCACAAGCCCCATAGACGCGATCAAAGAGATCCAGACCCTAACAGCCGCCAAGGGTGTGCCATATAGGAAAATAAAACTCAAACAACTTAGGCAGACTTTACTCGACAATTTCCCCCCTGACCGCGGCTCATGGGAAATCCAGGGTTGGGTGGTAGAAAGACAAATTAATGGCACGACTAAGAAACCCTATGTCGCCATTTATACTAGGGATTCCCTCGCACGTCGTTCTTCCTATTTAGAGGCCCAAAAATAATAAAAACCCATGGCCAAACCGAGTAAATACACCCAGCGGTTACAGAGTAGACCCGCCATTATGGGTGTCTTTTTATGTCCGGTCCATGGCGATTTGGGGGAGGCGGGTGTCATGCATCTATGGATGGCCACGTCCTGCCTTAAATGTGGCCGGGAAGTCACGCAGACCGGGCAGATTGGACTCAACCCCCCTCCGGTCAGGAGTCATAAACCATTAATAGGAGTCGCAATTAAACCGCGCCCCGTTTTTGGTGTTACTAGCCCGTCCAAGTTGGATATACCTAGACGTGGCACGTTAGTCCCTTCTTAGAGGGGTCCGACGTGCCCTGTTTTTTATGGCGGAAGCCAGAAGAGGGTAAGGTAAAATGGGTAGAACAAGCCCGGATCGAGAAACTGAATATATCTACCAAACTTCATTAAAAGAAGCGGAAAAGATAGGGGCGTCCCATGGGCGCGCTGAAGAATTTACCTTGTCTGAAAAGGAGAAAATTAGAGAACACCAAGGGAGAATGCGCAAAATCCTGGAACGTCGATCGAACGAGAATCGCAGGAAAGTGGCCTATATTAAAGGTTCAAATGACCCTAAAATCCAACGGGAACGATACGAGGAACTCCGCCGGAAAGGTTTGATGCGATGAAATGGAAATTTCCGGTAATTGGCGGCCAGAAAGGCAGGCAACAGGAACAGCGCGATAAACGGCAGGAGGAACTGGTAAAGAAATTGGAAATTTGGGAGTTGGGAAATTTACACACCATAAGGCCGGAATTGCTGTTTACGAAGGATCAGGTGCGGGCCATAATCACCTTCCATCCCATGACCGAACAGGAAAAAAACGTTTACGAGGCGAGGAGAGGGGAGTAATGCCGTTCCGTTCAGCGAAGCAGCGGAGTTACCTAAGGCGGAAGCACCCCAAGATTTATAAACGTTGGAAACGTAAGTATGGAATTCACATAAAACACAAGAGATGATAATGATTACCATCCAAATTTCAGATTTAGACGGGGGCAAAGTTTTAGCAAGGTCCATGAAGGTAAAGACCATGGACATGGTTACTGCTGATGGTAAACTCCGGTCATACCTAGATTATCTTTTAGAAGATGATTTAATTGAAGCGCAAAACCACAAAGATACCGGTGGAGCGGTACCAAAAGAACAGAGAGAAGGTAGGAAGAAAATAAAATGAAAATTGAAACGAATATCAACGGAATAAACATCACCTCCCAACGACGGAGCAAAAAGGACGGCGATTTGATGCCGAACCTTTGGGGTGAGGGTCGCTGGGCAAAGTTCGTTGTTTATTATTTAGAATCAGGGAATGCTTATCGTTCCGCGTTAAAGGCTGGTTTTGGTAAAACGTACGCTAAATTTGCCCGGCAAAGGATGCCGGAGCGGGTAAAGCAAGGTTTAATGATGCAATTGGAGAAGCAGGGCGTAACGGAAGGTTTGGTTGCTAATCGTATTAAAATGTTGCTCATCGCGAAGAAGCCGGTCTACCGCAACAATAATGTGACAAAGGAAATCGAAAAGGTCAGTGAAATTGATGATGTGGACGCGATAGACAAAGGATTGCGCCATGTTTTAGCTATTAGGGGGGACATAAAAAGTCAGGAGGACAAGCCGCAACAGCATTTACATTTACATTTAGATCTCTCTAATCTACCCGCGGAACAGCGCATTAAATTCGCGCAGACTGGGGAATTGGAATGAAACAAGCTGATTTCACGCAGAGTGTTCTTCGGTTCTTACAGGCTCCGGACAATTCATTCCTGTCATGGTTCGGCGACCCAGCCCTGCGGACGGAAGTGGATCGGATGCTGTCGGAGGACTTTCTGGAATGGATTTCTGGTGATGCTCTGGAAGAAGTGAACCCCCCAATCCGTCTCGCCCAATTTATGGGATATGGGAATCCGCGAGTCCTTGGTTATTTGGGAACGCCACAACTCCGGAAACAATTCAGTTGGGAAGTTCTGCGCAATTATCGGGTATTTTTAGCGGATGAGGAATTATGGACGACAGTCAGTACGTTAAAGCCCTCAGAGAACACGAAGAAGCCGTAACCCGCGAAATCGACCGCCGAGCGGAGCGGATGAAGAATTTATTAGCCCCCGGGAAGGCATACACGGTCGAACATAAATTTGCATTAGAGGTAGCTCTTTGTCAAGAGAATATTGAACATTGGCTCCGCAATTGGGCGTGGTTATATGAACCCCGCATGGACCAGAAAGTCATTCCATTCCTATTTTGGGACGAAGTTTTCCCCGCGAAGCCCGAGGCCAAATTTGAGAGGAACCTGATAAAAGACATCCAGGGGGCGATTGTTCAGGGGCACGATTTACTGATTGAAAAGTCCCGGGATATGGGTGTAACGTGGTCCGTAATGCTGGTTTACGTTTATCTCTGGCAGTTCCACGGCATGACGTTTCTGGCGGGTTCGAGGAAGGCTGAGGAGGTGGATAAACTCGGGGATTTAGACGCGTTGCTCCCCAAGGCGCGATTTCTTTTGGAGAAACAACCGAAGTGGTTATTGCCTAAGGGGTTTAAAACGGACGTTCATTCAGGTTGGATGAACATCCAGAATCCCCAATCAGGTGGTTCGATCGCTGGGGAATCCAACAACGCCAATTTTGGCACCGGCGGTAGGAAGAATGCGGCGTTCTTCGACGAATTTTCGAAGTGGGAGCACACCGATGACGCGGCGTGGACGTCCGCCGGGCAAACTTCCTCCTGTAGGATCGCGGTGTCCACCCCGCTTTATAAGAACAACCGGTTCTTTGCTCTGCAAAAGGAGCCGATCCATCGTGTAACCGTTCATTGGTCGCAGCATCCGATCAAATCCGCGGGGATAACGAAGGTTGACGGCAGAACGACGTCCTGGTGGTATGAGGAACAGAAAAAGCGATACCGGCCGGACGAATTGGCGCAGGAGTTGGACATCAGCTACGCGGGGACGCAACAGAGTACGGTCTTCCATGAGGAATTGGCATCGATGCGGATGGACAAACGGCTTGCCAAGATTCCCTACATCGCACACTTACCAGTTTATTGGGCATTCGATCCAGGCACGGGTGCGGTCTGGGCCAACGGGTTCTACCAGATTATCGGTTACGCGGAGGAGGTCAGATGGTTTGATTATTATGAAAACCAGAATTATGGGTTGGACCACTATTTACAATGGGTCAAGGATCCGGAGAGATTGTGGAATAGAATCTGGATTGATAAACCGCCAGGTGGGGAGAATTACAGGAAAGGTTGGGAGGGGTTTACGGTCATCCCTGATCCAAACATTGCGACGAACATGGAAATGGCGTCCGGCCGGTCTTTGGTTTCAGCGTTGAGAATGGGTGGTTTCCAAAAAATCGTCGTAAAGCCAGTCGGCAGGATGCAGGCCATCTCCCAGGCGAAGTGGGTACTGAAGAAAGTATTCATGGATGACGGGTCGAACAGTTCTAGAATGCTCACGGCGTTTGATAGGCTTCAGGGTTATCATTACAAATACAACGCGAATTTAGCGGAGTTTGAACAGGAACCCGTTCACGACATCAATTCTCACGGGGTGGATCAGTTCAAATACTTCGCTAATTTCTTGAAGAACCCTGAACAATTGGCGGCGGACGCGGAACGAGGGGAGCAACAAATGGAAAGAATTATTAAGTCTAACATTAAGCCAAGGCCGATCCGGGAAGAGGTCGGCATGGCAGGGATCTAAAATTAAATGAAAAACTGGTTAGTGATACTCATTGGTGTGTTCTTGTTAGGGGGTTCTGCGGGGGGGCTGGTTTGGGGTTGGCAATACGACCAGAGGAATTTGGGGGCGTCCAGTATACCTGCCCCAACTGCCCCTGATTTAGCAGGGAGTTCGGGCAATTTAGTTTCGATCCCGCCATATCTGGGATTTACGACTTCTACGACTACTGACGCTGCCTTAACTGATGGTGGTGGGGTATTGATTAATTCTATCGCGGTCGGCGGGCAGGACAGCGTATTGCTTTCGATTTCCGCTCTCGGTGGAACGGCGACTTCAACATTCTCCATCCGGCAGCAGTTCAGTTATGACGAATCGACGTGGTTTGATGTTCACGCTTCATCGACGCCGGTCGATTACGTGGGTTATGGTACGTCAACTCCGGTGTCTTTGTCACCAACGGGCATTAGTTTCGATCCAGGAATTTCGACTACGACTCCGATGGCTTTCCGGTTCGGCACGAACGGCGCGCGGTTCACGCGGTTTCTGTACCTGGCCGACGACCTTTTGACCGACCCCACTGACGGGGTGCAGGCTTGGATTGAATACGTTACCATTGAACCGATAGTGAGGTAATGGTTGCGTTCAAACCGATATGCACAACCCCCCCCGCAGGCGATAATGAGCGGATTGAAAGAATCGTTGCTTGGGCGGACCGGGAGCGCAGGGTAAGCAGGGCTGACTTGGTTTGGGGCGTAAGATACCTGTACGAAATCCTAATAATTA
>Ga0209416_1001497_pt1 | contig 15866 bp, 18 predicted proteins | sample RifGroF1_FD_184001 | JGI IMG/M metagenome (GOLD analysis project Ga0209416, IMG submission 184001) | Groundwater microbial communities from Rifle, Colorado, USA - Groundwater F1 (SPAdes) (version 2) | ecosystem: Environmental > Aquatic > Deep subsurface > Groundwater | place: Rifle, Colorado...
TTCAGTTAGAGCAAATATCTCTCCTTGATACTTTTTAACAGATGCTCTGCATAGCTCATTGAACTTCTCTACACCAAACTTCTCTATATCTTCTTTCTGTTCAAAACCTAATTCCTTTTCTACCTCATACTCTACAGGTATACCTTGACAGTCCCACCCCAAGCTTCTCTCTACACGGTATCCTTTCATAGTTTTGTATCTAGGTACTACATCTTTAATTACCATTGTAAGGGCATGGCCATAGTGGGGTTTGTTGTTTGATGTAATTGGACCATCATAGAAGGTAAAGGGATTTTCCTTTGGTCTTTGTTCAATACTTTTTTCTAAAATATTCTTCTCTATCCAATATTTTAATATCTTCTCTTCAGTTTGAGAAAATGTTGGTACATATTGATTTTTAGATATCTGTATTTCTTTCATATTGTAAAACTATATATATATTAAACAAAAATCCCCTTGTAAGATATGATACATTTTAATATCATTTCTTACAAAGGGACGTATATACGTGTTACCACCCTTTTTCATAGTTACATTACTGTAACTACCTTGTAAACCACTAATATGGTTTTTGCTATTCTTCGGTAGCATACCGTTGGAGTCTACTCATCATATGATTTTCTTTCCACCACTCACCAGTGATATCTGGGTCTTTGTGTTCCCATGATTATATCACCACCTTTAGAATTTTGGTATAATTGGGATATAAATTGAATATATACAAAAATATGGGAGAACCTAAAGAAAAAGAAGAGAAAAAACCAATTACACCAAAAATGGAAGGTAAGGAAAAGAAGCTACTAGACAACAGTACACATTGGTTACAACAAGATCTTTCAACTGGACAGATAGACCTTAAACCACACTCTGTACATGAATATATTGACCAAAATGGAACTCGATACACCCTCAATGAAGAAACTGGAGAGTATGAGGTAACAATCCCAGGTCCAAATGATGACTAGAGAAGAAATCCTTTCAAGAGTAGGGAGCTCTGAGACCATCTTTCCCTCAAGGAGAGAAATCTTCAGGGCTTTTTCTTTAACTCCAATAGATAGGGTGAAAGTCGTAATAATAGGTCAAGACCCATATCATGGGCAAGGAGAAGCTAATGGATTAGCATTTTCTGTAAACAAAGGAATTAAAATACCCCCTTCTTTAAAAAATATATACAAAGAATTAAATAGTGATTTAGGAATTGATATACCCAATCATGGTGATTTAACTAAATGGGCTAACCAGGGTGTATTACTGTTAAATAGTGTATTAACAGTAGAAAAAGACAAACCTGGTTCACACAGAAATATGGGATGGGAAGAGTACACAGATAGTGTGATTAGGGAGATCTCAGAAGAGAAAGAGCATATTGTATTTATCCTCTGGGGTAAATATGCTGAGAGTAAGAGAGATTTAATTGATGAAAGAAAACATCTAATTATTTCATCTCCACATCCTTCTCCCTTTTCTGCAAGAAGGGGGTTTTTCGGAAGTAAACCATTTAGTAGATGTAATGCATATCTAAAAAGAAATCATATCGAAGAGATACTGTGGGAGATATAGCCCATATACTGTATAATTAGGATATGACAGAACAAGAGATAGAAAAAGATGATGGGATATTTTTCTCATTAGAGATAAAAGATTCTAAGTATGAAATTTTGAATTCCTTAAATGGAACACCCCCTATAGGCAGAATATCCGATATTACAAGTCAAGAAACTGATGAGGTTGATATACAAACATGGCTACAGTCCTTTGTTAGAGAATTTGGATATACTGAAGAACTAAGTCCTGAAGAAATTTTGATCCTATTTACTAAAGAAACAGGAAGTATTACTTTCACTGGTCCTTTTGGAAAGCTAGAAATCTTTAAAGATTGTAATATTACTTTCGACAGATACCCTACTTAATCTCTACTCCACCAAATATTACTCCTCCAGTAATTTCTAATACAGGTTCATTTACTTTACTTTCTTCTACTTTTGGTTCCCATGCTCCAAATACTCCTGAGCCTCTTGTTTTAACTCTACAATTTTTAGGAACAAATACCTCTACTCCTCCAAAAGCACAATTTATATGAACCTTAGCTCCACTTTTTGCTATCTTAGCCTCTCTTAGATCTAACTCTAAACCTCCAAACGCTACATTAAATTCTCCACCTTTAAAATCTTGAGATTTAATTTTTCTTTCTAATCCCCAGAACACAACTGTATCTGATATGAAGTCTTTTGATGAAGAAGACACATTTCCTGTTGGTTTGGGCTCATTTATTCCTAAGAGCATAGCCATACCGATTGCAATAATTATGACTGGCCAAAGAATTGAGAAGAAATTCCAATTAAATAGATTAGACGAAAGAAATGCTACTCCCAAAAGTAAAAGTATTATTCCTGGTACATTGTTTCTCTCAGCAAGGAATTTAGAACCTAAAAATATTAATATTATTGGCCAAAACTTCCATATTGAGGACCAAAGCAATTTACTAAAAGATGGAAATATATTCGCTTCCTCAAACAGGAGTATTAAACCAAAAAATATTACAATTACTCCAAAAAGAAACCTTGTATTAATTTTCATATGTTAATATTTAATATATTAATCTGTTTTAATGGTAAAAGAACCAACACCAACATTAACAATCATATTTATTTTTGTATCAACATCCTTGTAATTTGAAGATGTATACTTTCCTCTACCAGTAGAAAAATCGGATATATCTCTTCCCTCTACATTAATTTTCCCAACTCCTAAATCATATTCAAACATATACCCTACCCTTTCGGGAATATACAGTGTCATTTGCCCAGTACCTATGTTAAAGAATATATCCCCAGTAGGAATACTAAATTTACTAAATGTTGCCGAGAATTTTCCTGCTCCAACCTTAGTGTAAAAATCTCTTACGGGAAGTTGTTCTAATTCTAATTCTCCACTACCAGCCCCAATATCAATATCTAAAGTAGTAGGAAGACCCAATTGCCCTATTGAAATATCATATGATGATTCATTTGGAAACAGATTGAAGTTTTTAGGAGATGCAGTTATGAATTTTAAATCTAAGACCCCATCTCTCTCACTTTGCTCTATCACAGAATCTTCATATATTCTGGGATGATCCTGTTTAATATGAAGATATTTCTGAATCTCTCCATCCTCAACTATCTTCATTGAACCAGCACCCATTTGTATTACTAGATTTCTTTCTGTCAAATCCTCATACTCATCTATTGCTACTGATAGCTCAGACTGAACATTATCTTTTGTCAGATTGAATACTCCACTACCACCTTGTAATATCCAATCATTAACACTTTGGGGTAAGAAATCAATTCCTTTTGAAGTATATTGTATATATGCAACACCAAATACTAAAACTGTTAACAAGATAGTGAAGAATATTTCTAATGCCTTTGCTAAAACAGACTCCCCTAATATTATCTTTATTCCAATTAAAACAATAAATACAGGCCAGAATCTTACAATATATTGCCAAATCCCCCATCCAATAGCACCAGTAGTATTTAACAAGAGAAGGATACCTACAAGTACGAGAAATACTGCCCATGAGTAATTTCTTCTACTTCCATATGTGTCCATTGTAAATATTACCTTAATTTAAATTATTACTTTTTACTATCTGATTTTACTTCTTTTACAATCTTCTTAGCACTCTCTCTAACCTCTTTTGTATTATTTGCCATAACCTCTTCAGATGATAGACCTACATTAGATTTTGTAGGTACTATAATCCAAAGTATTATGTAAAGGACTAATCCTGTACCTGCGGATATTACTATTAAAGCAAAAAGTAACCTAACTATTGTAGAATCTATGCCGAAATATTCAGCTATTCCTCCACAAACTCCACCGATCATTTTATCTGTTTCTGATCTATACAGTTTCTTTTCCATCTTTTTAAATATTTAAATTATATATGCATATATTGTAATACAAAGTGTCACAATATGAAATATCTTTTTAATTATTTAGACACTCAAATAAGGTATGATATAATCTTAGGTACTGTTTATGAAAAAGAACTATATTACAATTTCATTATTATTTGTGCTATTACTCATAGGAGGCTCTTTCATATTATCTAAAAAAAACACACCGATAGAAGGAAGCGACACTTCTAAATATGTCTTTCTTGAAGATGATGTACAGATAGTGAAAGTTACTGTAAATACTCAAGGATATACTCCCAATAGCGTAGAAGCTAAAGCTGGTCTTAAAACAATTCTAAGAATGGAATCTCAGAACTCCTTTGGTTGTGAAAGGTCTCTTAGAATCCCTAGTTTAGAAATAACTGAGATATTGCCATCAGAAGGTACTACAGATATAGATTTGGGAACACCAAAAGAGGGAGAAAATATTTTTGGCTCTTGTAGTATGGGGATGTATACTTTTAAAATAAGTTTTAAATAGAATATAGATGAAAAAAGAAAACTATGGTGTACAGGGTATGCACTGTAAAACTTGTGAGGTATATATTGAATCTCAATTCAAGGATATAAAAGGGGTAACAGATATTAAAACAGATAGTAATAAACAAACATTATCGTTTTCTACAAGAGAAGGAACAAATACAAAAGAAATTATTGATGAAATAAATAGAAGGATAAAGGATAGTGGATATAAAATAAATAAGGAAGTAAAGGAAAAAAACAGTAGTGAAAACATCCCCTTAGCTTTTGTAATTGCATCTTTAATAATGCTTTTCTTCTGGGGTTTGCAGAAGATGGGTATTGGAAACAATCTTTTTTCTGGAGAACTTAGTTTCACAATGGTCTTTATTTTAGGAGTGGTAGCTTCACTCTCTTCTTGTATGGCTGTAGTTGGAGCACTAGTTCTTTCTTTCTCCTCAATTATCGCTCAAAAAGAAAATTTCAAATCTTCTATGATAATATTCCATGTATCAAGATTAATAGCCTTCTTTATTCTAGGAGGAATTCTTGGTGTGCTTGGTTCCTTAATTCTACTTACATCTGATATTCAGTTAGTTGTAAGTATTCTTCTATTTATAGTAATGGTAGTATTAGCTTTAGATATGTTAGACCTATTCCCCATATCCTCTATCACCTTGCCTAAAACAATATCTCAAAAAATATTTAATACAAAGAAGGTTGGATATATATTTACTCCAGTTCTTTTTGGTATTGCAACTTTTTTCTTACCATGTGGATTTACTCAATCTATGCAAATTCAATCAATATTAACAGGAGACTTTTTGTCAGGAGCATTAACAATGTTAATGTTTGCACTTGGTACTTTACCTGTACTAATTCTCATATCGTTTAGCTCAAAGCTTTTTACAAAAAGTAGTGGGAAGGACCTGTTTTTTAAAGTTTCAGGATTCTTAGTACTCTTTTTTGCTATTTACAACCTATACGGAGCATTAGTAGCAAATGGTATAATTCAACCAATAATATAAATCGATATCTTTATGCAAAGAGGTATATTAGTATTAAGCAAGGAAGAGTTAGATCAATTATTTACTGTTTTGGATATTTCTGTATTTTCGGGTACTCAACTATTTGAAAAATTAAATAGTGCTTCAGGAAGTATGGAATCAGAGGTTCGTATATTACTATCAGAAGATGAATTGGAGAGTATGATGGATGAAATGGGTATGCCTTTTTCTGATAATCAGGTGTTAAATAGTGCTTTAGAAAAAATTAATGCTTTAATGGCTAGTTTTAGGAGTTAAATTGCCGGACATAGATTCGAACTATGATTAACGGTTCCAGAGACCGCCGTCCTACCATTAGACGATCCGGCAATAACCTGTAATTATACTACACCTACAAGGTATTAATATACCCCTTAATCCTTTCTCTTACTCTACTCTCACCCATTACTTGCATAATTTGATATAGGTCTGGTGTCTGTTTTCTACCTGTTACTGCTATACGAATAATCATAGCTACATCGCCTACTTTTCCTTTATACTTCCTAGGATTACTTTCATACTCTTTGTAATCTGAACAGAATCCGTTCTTCTCCCCTATCCTTTTAATTTTGTTAAACCACTCTTCACTATCATCACCAAAGTAATACATATCTAAGAATTCATTTAAGATATCCCTTTGAATGTTTTTCTCTGTCTCTAATTCCTCTTTTTTAGATTCTTTAAACATATCATCAAAGAATATTTCAAATTGAGAAGGTATATCAGACCATTTAATAGTATCTTTTCTAATTTTAAAACCCTCTCTCTCAATATTAAGAATACTAATACTGTAATCCTTTTGATTTAATAGTTTTGTATGAATATTAGTATTAAATTTCTCTGCCCACTCTAGTACATATTCGTAAACTTCTTGTGCACTTAATTTAGAAATATACTCTTTGGAGATATCATTTAACTTAGTAATATCAAACAGGGCACCCGCTTTATTAAATTTCTCTAACTTTAAATCAAATTCCAGTATATCTTTGTCACTGTTTTGAATTCTCCAATCGTAAAAATTTGAGTTTGCAATATTAAGAAGATACTCCTTAACAGCAGTCGTAGGATATCCATTCTCAACATAGTAGGATACAGCGGATTCAGGATCTTTTCTTTTACTTAGTTTCCTCTTTCCTCCGTTATCCATTTTCATTAATGGAGAGATATGACCATACTGTAACTGTTCAAAACCTAAAGCATCAAAAATTTCGATATGTAGAGGTTGAGAAGAGAGCCATTCATCACCCCTAAGTACAAAAGAAATACCCATTAAAGTATCATCTATTGGATGTGCAAAGTGATATGTAGGTAATCCATCCGATTTAAGTAGTACAGAATCCATATCATTTTGCGACAGGGTTATACCTCCTTTTATTAAATCTTGTGTATTAATTTTGTTCTCAATATTACCTTTAGAGTACAATCTAATTACAAAAGGAGTACCTAAATCTAACTCTTTTTTTATATCCTCTATACTAGCATCTCTCCATTTTGCCCATTTATCAAAATATCCTGTTCTACAACCAGATTCTGTTTGTTCTTTTCTAATATCTTCTAATTCCTGTGTACTACAAAAACATGGGTATGCTAATCCTTTAGAAATTAATTCTTTAGCAAATACTTTGTAAATATCTCCTCTTTGACTTTGAACATATGGACCGTATTCTCCTTTACTCTCTGTTTCATTTATCATACCTTCATCAAATTCAATACCAAAATTTTTCAATCCATCTACTATTTGAGTCACTCCATTTTCTACCTCTCTCACCTTATCCGTGTCCTCTATTCTTAATATGAATATTCCATTACTTCTTTTAGTAAGGATATATCCAACTAAACTGGTATATATATTTCCAATATGGATAAAGCCTGTGGGACTTGGTGCAAATCTTAGTACTAATTCTCCCTCTTTTAATTTCCTTTGGGGATATTTCTTTAATATTTCTTCCTTACTCTCTTTAACATTTGGGAAGAGTAAATTAGATATTTCAATATTTTCTTGCTCTTTTCTCATTAAAAAGAATTATGGTATAAAATTATGTTGATATAACATATGTACACTGTTATTATTATATCATGACATTGACAGAGGCTGCATTCTGGACTAAAAGATTTGGTGTAATATTCCTTGTTTTCTTGGGTGTATCAGTGATAATCATAATAATATTAATTAATCCTAGTTCAACTACTTTACCTCCTGAATATTTAGAAGGTAATTTCGCATGTACAGAAACAGCGGATGAATTCTTAGCAAATACTCTTACAATACCCTCACTAGACTTACTACCTGAGTCAAATTTAGCATTTAACTTAGATACCGTAACTGGAAAGTATGAAGATTTACCAGGGGTAGTAAATGTATACAGATATACAGATTTAGGTCAGCAATTAAATTCTCAAGCCGAAGCTAAAGTTCTAGCTAAAAAAATGGGCTTTGATTCGGAACAGATAAAGTTTGTTGGTACAACCGCATACCTTTGGAGAAATAATAGTACCCAAAGAACTCTCCAAGTATCTGCAAAGGATTTAAATTTTAATTTAAATACTGAAGAGAGGAGAATAAGGGAATTAAGAAAGGAATTTGACTTACCATTAGAGAAAGAAGCTATAACTGTTGCTACTAGTGCATTAAGATCTTTAGGTGTTTTAGATACAGCATATACAGAAGTACAACCAAAGACATATCTAATTGATATTAATCCTGATGGAAGTTACACACAAGCTGATGGATTAATAAATGCAGAGTTAATTAGGGTAGATTTTCTTAGGAAGATACCTTTGATATCAATAGCTGGAAACATACGTGGATCAGAGGGTATGGTAGAAACTTTGTTAAGAAGAAATATGGACTATGAAATGGGTACTAAAGTAGTAAATGATGAAAAAATAGAGGTATACAATTTTAGTACTTTAATTACTTATCAGAATCCACTTAAATCAAATATCTCTGTATATATTGGTCCTAAAGACCCTAATACAGACCTAATTCCTAATGTTTATCAAATTGATTTTAAAGCATGGACTCTAGAAGTAGATAATTGTGGTACATATGAATTAATTAGTCCATCTACTGCTTTGCAAAGAATACAAAATGGAGAAGGTAGTTTAGTATTTCTTAATTCCGGAAATGATGAAGTTGAAGAGTATACCCCACAAAATGTAAAAGTCTTTAATGTGATGGATATATATATTACATACTATGAAGGACTCTTTGAACAACTATTTCTACAACCTGTCTATATGGTAGAGGGTCAAGCTATATTAGAAGATGGTACAGAGGCTGATTTTCATATATATTATCCTGCAATCAGTTATGAAACAGTCGGAGACAAAAAAGAATTAAAAGAGGTTCCTATAGAGGAGCCAAAGGGCTTTCTATAGTTTCCTACTATACTTTTCAAGTAATGCCGTATCAGTAAACCTGTCTTCTGACCCCAACACTACCGTTACTAATCTCTTTCCACTTGGGTATTCGAAATATCCTGCAAAGCACTGCTTAGCTAATTCCGTTATACCTGTTTTAAAACCTTTAGAGTAAGGATTAACTCCGTACAACTGGTTAGTAGTAGCAATCTTTTTACTAAGAACTTCTTCATCCCTACTCCAATTAACAGTATCGTTACCCAAGGATACAGTATCCAATATGACTTCATATCTTAATGCAGCAGTAATCAAAAGAGCTACATCCATAGCTGTTGAATAGTTTCCTTCCTCATCTATACCTGATGGGTTACTAAAATGAGAATTGAACATTCTTAGTGCTTTAGCTTTACTGTTCATTTCATTGATAAAAGATTCATATCCTCCATATGGATATGCATTAGCAACTATATATCCTGTATCATTGTAAGAACTCATTAACATTGCTTTAAGGATATTCTCTACTGTAATCCTATCTCCATTTTCTAACTCTAACTGCCAATCTAAATTCTCAGGGATATTTTCTCGACTTACTTCAATTACTTCATCTAAGGAAAATGTATCTAAAACAACCATAGCTGAGAGTATCTTAGTTAAACTTGCAATATATCTTTTCTCCCCTATTTCTTTCTCATACAAAATATCTCCGGTATCAGGGTTAAAAAGTATAGCGCTAAGAGCAGATATCTCAGTTACAGGAATTTCATCATTCTTACTCTCAGATATCTCTTCTTCTTTGAAGTATTCAAAAGTATTACTTGATGGATATTGACCTGTTTGAAGATATTCACTCTTTGGCTTTATGAAAGAGAGTAAAATTAAAATACCAAATATTACGATAATGGAAATTGAAAGAAAGAGAAGTATTTTTAATATATTCTTTTTCTTTTTCTCTTTCTTCTCACTCTCTTTTGCTTCTTTTGCAGCTTTGTAAGCCTGCTTAAAAAGTTTTTCATCATATCTTTCGTCCGGAAGATTTTTCTCTTTGCTCTTTTTTACAACCTTTTTCTCAATATCTGACATACCTGATATATTACCATACAAGAAAAGGTCTGTCCTAGCTCTGTCCCCTTTCAGATTACTAACAGTTTGCAAATTCCGCAGTCTCTAGAACAGAAAATTCAACCCTTGTACCTAGCTAGAAGCTACGAGGTGGTAGAAAATAGTATGTATTTTGGGTCGAAAAAACGCATAAAGGTTGTACCAAATCCTGTCATAACGATCGTTATACAGAAAGAAGAGGGACAGACCTAGGACAAACCTCTGGTTGTTCTTTTTGTGGGATGTAATATATAATAACGGAATAATCTTTGTATTTTAAATATGGAAAGAACACTCATATCTGAGCTAAAAGATAGTATTGGAAAAACAGTTAGAGTAAGAGGAAGAGTAGATACTCTTAGAGATCAAGGAAAAATTGTATTCTTAATACTAAGAGATGTCTCCGGAAAGGTACAAAGTGTAGCTTGGTCTGGTGGTGATAAAAAGGTATTTGAAACTACTAAAGGATTAATAGCTGAATCAGTAGTAGATATTACTGGTTTAGTAAAAGAGGCAAAACAGGTGAAAAGTGGGTATGAAATAGAGATACAAGAAATTGTCATAGATTCTGTTTCTAAATCCCCATTACCAATTGTAATTGAGCAACCATATTCTAAAAATACTTCTAATTTAGATAAAAGATTGGATTACAGATGGATAGACTTAAGGTCTGAAAGAAACTCTTTAATGATGGTAGTTGGTACAGAGATGTTAAAGAGGTTTAGAGAATATTTTGTAAACAATCACTTTATTGAAATACAGGGACCAAGAATAATTAGTGCTGCAAGTGAGTCTGGTGCTAATGTATTTGAGGTTACTTACTTTGATAGGAAAGCATATCTTGCTCAGTCTCCTCAATTTCATAAACAGATGGCAATAGCTGCAGATTTAGATAGGGTATTTAATATTGGACCTGTATTTAGAGCAGAGAAATCATTTACAACAAGACACTTAACCGAATATACGAGTTTGGATATTGAGATGGGATATATTGATTCATTTAAAGATGTATGTAAGTTTGAACAAGAGGCTCTTAAGTATGTACTTACTGGTATTGAGGAGAAATATGGGGATGATATTAAGAGGGTATTTGATGTTGAAGTTAAGATACCTGAGGGTGATTTCCCATATATTACAGTTAAGGAAGCAAAGGAGAAATTAGCTAAAGCAGGTATTCCAAGTAAAGATACTGGGGATTTCTCTCCTGAAGAAGAGAGGGGATTAGGTGAAATCATGGAAAAAGAAACAGGTTGTGAGTTTCTATTCGTATATGAATATCCACACAAGAGAAGAGCTTTCTACCATATGAAAGATTCTAATAATCCTGAATTAGCATTAGGATTTGATCTGTTTTGGAAAGGTATAGAGATTACCACTGGTGCACAAAGAGAACATAGGTTAGAACATCTCAAAGAGAGTGCAAAGGAAAGAGGTATGGAGGAAGAATCTCTTAAAGAGTATTTTGAGTATTTTGAATACGGTTGTCCTCCTCATGGTGGTTTTGCATTAGGTACTGAGAGATTTTTGATGAAACTACTTAATTACAACAGTATATTAGAAACTACATATCTTCCTAATACACCAAATAGGTTGGGAAAATTAATTAGGGTTAAGAGAAAAAAGGCGAAGTAGAGTATCTCCACTCTTTAACTAAAAACTGGATATCTTCATTTCCATTCCATGAGTTAATACCTATTCCTCCAATTACATCTATTTTGTCATCTTCTTTAATGATTTCGGAATCAGTATCACAATTAAACAGTACCAAAGTAATTAAATCTATTCCTTCTCCTTTACAGAGTAACTTCATATGATTTCCTAATTTTCCCATTATCTTTTTTCTAAATACTATTAATTCTGTTATAGCTATTAATGGTTTACTAAAACCATATCCAAATGGTTTTAATATATCTAATTCCTCTACTAATCCTCTATTAATACTTTCACTACTAAGTAGTAGATCTATATTTAAATCTTTAATTAACATATCATCAGTAATCATATTTTCGGAAATTTTGTGAATACATTTTCCAAATTCTTTCTCTTTACCTACTTTAACAGTAAATCCTGCTGCTAATTCATGACCTCCATATCTTTCTAAATACTTATCACATTTAGATAGTGCCTGAGTAATATTAAAACCTTTAATACTTCTTGCAGAGCCTCTAATACCTTCTTCATTTCTAGTACCTACTAATACAGGTCTATGATATTTCTCATTTAATTTCCCTGCTATTAATCCCACTATACCTTCATGCCAATTATCCCCTACTACAAAAAGTAATTTCTCTGTACTTTCTCCAATAATAGCTTCTGCTTCATCTAAACCTTCTAATGTCATATGCTGTCTTTGGAAGTTAGTTTCATTAAGTATCTCTGCTATATGTTTACATACATCTACCTTTTCACTAACTAAAAGTTTTACGGCATCTAAGGGGGACCCTATCCTTCCTGCAGCATTAATTCTTGGACCTAGTATATATCCCAAGTGATAGCTATCTAATTCTTTAACATCTATACCAGATATATTCACTAATTCTCTTAAACCTGTTCTCTTTCCTTCTTTAATTTGTTTAATACCATATTTAACAACTACTCTGTTTACATCTAAAAGAGGCATTAAATCAGTAACAGTAGCCATAGCGACTAAGTCTAAGCCTTGAGTATCCTCTTTTATTTCAGTATCTATACCTAACTGAGATTTAATACTTTGTATTAACAGAAAAGTTACATATGTACCACATACCTGTGTATATGGGTACTCATGTTTGGGATACATGGGATGAACTAATGTAAAATCTAGTTTCTCTTCTAAATCCTCAGAGGGTTGGTGATGATCTGTGATGACAAATTGCAACCTTTTCTCTTCGTTTACTTTCTTAATTAAATCTCCATCTCTTACACCACAGTCAACTGATATGAGTAATTCTCCACCTAGTTCTAATACATCATTAATTGAAGATTGAGTTAATCCATACCCCTGGTCTACTCTACTAGGTATATATGGAACTACATCTATATCAATATCTAAAACCTTACTAACCTCTTTGTACAAAAACTCCCACAGTATACTTACACTACATATGCCATCTGCATCAAAATCTCCATGTATTACAATCTTTTTCTTTTCTTTAATAGCTTGAACAATCTGTTTTGCAGCAGTTTTAGAATCAAAGAGTTCCTCAAAAGAAGGTATGTCTTTTAATGAAGAGTTAAGAAATTCTTCTGTATCAAGACCTCTCTTTTTGAGAATATATTCAGAAATATTCTCAGTTACTTTCTCAGAAGGTAATATCCAATTACTACTACTTTTAAGTGTCATCTCTATTAAATCTCTCAATTAAATCCCAACTAAAACCCTTCCTTTGTAAAAAGCTAACCATCTTACTATCCTTTATATCAAAATTCTTTCCCCTATACTTCTTTTCAAAGGTACTTTTCAAAAGTTCCAACTCATCCACTATTTCTTCACCACATACTGTTTCGGCAATCTCTTTACTAACACCCTTGGCCATCAACTCCCCTATTAAAACACTTCTCCCCCTTGGTTTGTTTCTCATTCTACTTTGAACAAAACTTCGTGCAAAACTTTCATCATCAATATATTTATACTCCCTTAACTTACTAACTATTTCGTCAAAGAATTTATCCCAATCAATATTAATATCTTCCTTAAACCATGTATTCTTTTTTTTGAATTTCAAATTCTTTAAATATCTATATACTTGAAACTCTGTTTTGGGAGAATGAGAAAGATATTCTGAAACACGTGTAAGGAATCTACTTTTTAAATCTCTTTGAAGTAATCTATCTAATACCTCTTCAGAAATATCTAAACCCTCATATAGATTCTCACTAGCTAATGTATCTAGAGATATACCACAAAAGAAATCACCATCTATATACAGGTTTACTCTGTTAGGATCTCTTTTTTGATACTCTATTTTGCTTACTATCATCTATTTCATTTTAGCACGTACAGCCTTCTCTATCTCATCTTTCAATTTCTTGTCCTCCTTTAATACAATCACTGTAGAATCTCTACCCTGTGCTAATTGGTTCTCACCATATTTAAACCATGCTCCTGATTTCTCTACAATACCCTGTTGTATGGCTGCATCTAAAATACTACTCTCTTTATCTATACCAACTGGATATATCATATCGAAAGAGGCTTCTTTAAATGGAGGTGCCATTTTGTTTTTTACAACCTTAACTACTCTCGTATGACCTACTAAATTACCATCTCTCATTATCTTGTCTCTCTGTCTAATATCCATACGAATAGAGGCATAGAATTTTAAAGCATTACCACCTGTTGTTGTTTCAGGATTACCAAACATTACCCCTATCTTCATTCTTAATTGATTTAGAAAGATAATGGTTGTACCTGTTTTACCAGTAATAGCGGTTAGTTTTCTTAATGCTTGAGACATTAATCTTGCCTGTAATCCCATATGGCTATCTCCCATTTCCCCCTCTATTTCTGCTCTTGGTGTTAGTGCAGCAACAGAGTCAACAACCACTACTCCAAATGCTGCAGATCTAACTAATGTTTCTAATATCTCTAATGCTTGTTCTCCAAAATCAGGTTGAGATATGTACAAATCATCAATATTAAGACCAATATTTTTAGCATATGTAGGATCAAAGGCATGCTCTGCATCAATAAAGGCAACTGCATCACCTTTCTTTTGGGCTTCTGTAAGAATATGAATCGCTAAAGTAGTTTTACCCGAGGACTCTGGCCCATATATTTCAATTATTCTACCCTTAGGAATACCACCAATACCAAGTGCCATATCCAATGAAAGAGCTCCTGTAGGTATTACTTCTATATCAATTCTCTCTTTACTACCTAATTTCATGATAGAGCCTTTACCAAACTGTTTTTCAATCTGTGCTACTGCAACATCTATTGCCTTACTTCTGCCACTATCTACACTACTTTTAATTTCTTTTTTTATAGGTGCCATAGTAAATACTATATTAACTTATATATACCTTTAAGCATATCAAAGGGTGTACTTTGAGTCAAAAAATGCTCTTAATATTAATGAAAATTAAAGCAAGAGATACTCAGAAAGATTCTCTATGAAAGCATTTCTTAATTTATCACTCTCCCTTATATATCGTGCAATCTCTAACTGGACAGAGGGCACTTTTAACTCTGATGCTACATACTCTCCTAAAGTTTCTTCTAAATCATCATTAAGTCTGAATATACATGTGCTAATTCCTCTAAGCTTACCCTTGTCTACAGCTTTAGATATATCTTTACTTAAATTAATAGATTTAAAATATTTAGAAGGATAGTAGATACCCAAATCATATTCATTTGAAAGATTGAGACCATGAATATCAAGAAATTTAGTAATCTTACCCAACTTTATTAATTCTGCTACAGACTCTTTATATGGATTATCCTGTATCTTGTGATAGTTGGGATCAAAGGGAGTTTCTTTACTCTGAATTATTCCCCAAGCACCTGTTGTAGCACAAATTTCCTGAACTATTCTATCTGTAAATTCCTCCGCCCCCTTGTATTTAAGAGCCAAAGAAGGTCTTCTATGAGCATGGACATGTGGTGCTGAAAGTAATATTGGTACACTTCCTTCTATTACTTGTATATATTCGTTTATTTTCATTACTCAAGGTTATCATAATTAGTCAAAATTTTATACATTAAAATTCTATAACCTTTATATTGAACAACCTTTTTTAAAATGCTACATTGTATATATCTAATTTATCTTTATCTTAATATGAAGAATAAAAGAGTGTTGTTTTTTACCTTACTTCTAACAGTATTGCTCCTACCAGTTGGATACACATATGCACAGGAGGATAATATTCCGCCTGAGGAAGATGAAACTCTAATGTATGAATCTGCTCCTCTTACCGATGAGATGATTCCATATGAGGAACTTGAAAATGACATCATTTATGATGC
>Ga0209416_1001500_pt1 | contig 15835 bp, 23 predicted proteins | sample RifGroF1_FD_184001 | JGI IMG/M metagenome (GOLD analysis project Ga0209416, IMG submission 184001) | Groundwater microbial communities from Rifle, Colorado, USA - Groundwater F1 (SPAdes) (version 2) | ecosystem: Environmental > Aquatic > Deep subsurface > Groundwater | place: Rifle, Colorado...
TTGATATATGATGTTTGTAGGTGGTAATACATATGGAAAATAAATTAGAAAGGATGTGAAAATTATGGCAAAAGGGAAAAGTTTATTAAGTCAAACATCAACCAAATCTAAAAAAGAAAATAAATACAATGAAGTATCATCTATAGTAAAAGAATATGAATTTAATATAGATGATAGAGTTGTATTTTTAGGATTAGTTAGTGACTATAGAGGACTAGAATGTACAATTGTAAAAAGAACCATGAAAAAGAAGACAACAGATTATTATTCTGTAAAGTTCGATGATGGAAAGATAATTGAATCTGTTGTTTATGGGTTTTTAAGAACTCCTGAACAACATGAATTAGAACTAGAAGAACAAAGAAACAAAAATGAAGATGACCATAGTGACTTACCTGAAATTGAGTTAGAAATGATTAGAAATGGCATAGAAAGTCATAGGAATTATCACGCTTGCCTTTCGCCTTTAAATTTTCATTATATGGATTGTGATTCCTGTACTTATAAATCAAAATGTGTATACGAGAACAAATTTGACTATAAAAAAGCTAAGTTTAATTAAGAGAGGAAGATTATATGACAATTAAAGTAATTGATTATACAAAAAATCCACTATCATTAATGGGAGAATGTGCTAGTTATTGTTGGGATTCAATTCCTTCTTCACAAATAGGAATTGATTGTATTGAATCAAATCATGGTCGAGTTTTAGAATACGCAGATGTTACTTTGCAAATAAGTGGATATTCTGCGAGAGTTATCAGAGAAATCTATACTCACATTTCTGGAACATCAAGACTCCAAGCTAGTACAAGATATATTAAATATGGAAAATTTGATTATATTATACCTGATTCAATTGATAAAAATATTTTAGCATATGAAACATATACTGATGTTATGTTTATTATTCAAAAGGCATATAAAAAATTAGAGGACTTGGGTATTCCAAAAGAAGATATTGCTAATATTTTACCATTAGGAATGGAGAGTAAAATGGTTTTAAAAATTAATGCAAGAGCAATCTTACATATGGTTAAAGTTAGGGAATGTACTAGGGCATATTGGGAATTTAGAAAATTTATTAAAGAATTAAAAAGTGTTGTTGGTGATTTAGATAGCGAATGGTTAAAAATTATAAGTTATGCAAAAGTAAAATGCGAATTGTTGGGATATTGCAATGAGAAAAATTCTTGCGGAAGGGTGGCTGAATAATTGAATAAGATTGTGGTTCTAGCAGGATTTTCAGCATCAGGTAAAGATTCAATTCAAAAGCACATATCAGATAACTATAATTATCAAATGGTAATATCTCACACATCCCGTCCGATGCGACCATCTGAATCAGAAGAAAATCCATATCATTTTATCACAAGAAAACAATTTGAAGATATGATTACACAAAATGAATTTATTGAATGTAGAAAATACAATACATTAATAAATAATGTTCCTGATGTTTGGCATTATGGTGTTCATAAAAACAGCATTAATTTATCAAATCATAGTTATATCGTAGTGCTCGATATACTCGGATTAATCGAGATCAAAAAGCATTTTAAAGATAATGTCATCTCATTTTTTATTGATGTGGACGAATCAACCAGAAGGCAAAGAGCAATTGGTAGAGAAGGGTTTGATATTACAGAATGGAATAGGCGTAAATTAGATGATGAAGAAAAGTTAACATATGAAATAGTTAATCAAGAAGTTGATTATATGGTTAGTAATTATGATTTTGATGTTTGTGTGAAATATATTTTAGATAAGATTGGAGAGATTTAATGAGTATTAAAAAACTATTCTGTGACATAGACAATACACTAACCTCTTCTACCGAATCTTTCTGTTCAGTTTACTCACAAATTTATAAAGATCATCCTAATTATATTCCTCCTATATGGCAAAACGTAAATAAATGGGATTTTGCTGATGAACTAAAACTACTCAAAGGAGTTAAAGAAGTAGAGAAAATATTTGGCATGAAGGAATTCTTTGATAATCTTAAACTAATTAACCATAATACATACGAAATTCTAGAACAATTAAATAAAAAATATGAGATTATTTTAGTGTCAATAGGGAGCTTTGACAATATATCATATAAATCTCAATGGGTTAAAAGAAATTTGCCATTTATTACAGAAGCAATGTTTCTTATTAATCAAGGATGCAAGATGTCAAAAGCACTAGTAAATATGTTAGGAAATGAAGGCAATGTCTTTCTAGAAGATGTTAAGTCAAATTTAGACAGTGTTATAGTTCCAAGAAAGATATGTTTTGGAGTAATTAAAAGTTGGAATGAAGAATGGACTGGCGAGAGGGCTTTTAATTGGACTGATGTAGCAGAGAAATTATTGTAAGTTGTTATTGGATGCAAAAATAAAATTATAAATAAAGGAGATTAATAAATATGAGCGATATTAATATAGATGACATCCTCGAATTCAATGTATCAGATCCAGAGTATCTTCAAATTGTAAATGGGTTAAGAATGCCAAATGGAATCATAGATTGGAATTCATTACTTGAATATATGAGTGATGAAAATAGGGAATATTCAAAGAAACATGATTTATGTGAAGTTTGCCACTCTAATCTTGTAGGTGAAAAACAAATGGAAGAATATTGTGGAAGTAAAATGGTAATAGGTGTTAATGTTGTGTGTCCTAATGGATGCAGTTGAGTATTAAATGAATGAATTTTAGGAGGAATTATATAAATGACAATGACAAAATATGAAACAATGTGTGATACATACAAACACAAACAACTAGTAAATAAATTTATGAATCAAGTAATTCAAAGATTAGGTGAAAGAGCAATTAATCATGATAATTCAAAATTAGAAGATGTAGAGGTAGACATATTTACAGAATTTACTCCTAAATTATCAAAATCAATTTATGGTAGTGAAGAATATTATCAATTACTTAAAGAGATGAAACCTGCTCTAGATCATCATTATGCTAAAAATAACCATCATCCAGAGCATTACCCTAATGGAGTTAAAGATATGACATTAATTGATTTAATTGAAATGATTTGTGATTGGAAGGCATCTACAATGAGACACAATGATGGAAATATTTTGACTAGTATTGATAAAAATCAAGATAGATTTGGTTATTCAAATGATATGGCTGGAATATTTAAGAATACAGTGAAATTGTTTGAGTAGAAAGGATGATTAATTATGCAAATGAATTACAAGAAACCTTGCACAATTAAAGTTTGGTACTGGAATTGCAGAGCAAAAGGAAATGTTTATCAGTCTGATAATAAGATAATTCACTTTGAAGTAATTCAAAATGAAGAAAGAATAGCATTATTAGATTGGGTTATTCCAGATTTTCTAGATGGATTAGAATTAGTTGATAAATTCATGGTCAATAAATACAGAGTGATTAAAATGTTGAGTAAGATTAATTATTCTCTGCTAATTTTGATGCTCATAGATTAAATAGTGATTTAGTTGAAATTGTTATGGGAGAGAATGATATTAGGGTGTTTTAGGAATTGATAAATAATTAAAAAAATGAAAGAAGGAATTTAAAATGGCAAAAGTTAAACAAATCAATTGTAAAAATAATAATACTAAATATCAAGTAAGATTTGGTATTAATCTATTTGAAGAAGGAAAATCTGGAGTTTTTGCAAAACCTACATTTTTCAATACAATTAAAGAAGTAAAAGATGAAGTAATGAATACATTTAATACTGCAATTAAAGAAATGTTTCCTGACGCAGAACATGGTGAGTTGATTATGATTAGTGATTTAAAGTGTGATTGTGGTTGTAATTATGAGTCTGCTGAGTATGATGATGGGACGGAATTGGTTGGTCGTATGGATGGGGAATTAGATGATGATGGTGGAGGGGAGTTTTATGTTGAGATTGTTAAGGCTTGATAATTACCTACTTCTTATTCCCAACTTCAGTAACTCTAATTTCAACTAAAAATTCTTGATTTTCTTCACTCAAAAATAAAGTTAATCGCTCTAAAAACTTACCTAAATCCTCAGTCTTAAATTTTCTCTTAATATTAATTAAAGCATTATTTACTTCAACTTCTTTTATTGTTTGGATAGAAGGAGTTGAAGTAACATTAACTTCATTAACATTGCTTTCATCGCTATCATTTACTTGAGAAACATTAACATGTCTATTATATGGTCGTTTAGCTTTTTCTTCTCCAATCTTAGGCAAACCTCTTGCAACTTTATTCTTGTTTAAATGATCAACTGCTGCTTGACCAATTAATATACTATTACCTTTCTTTGTTCTTGCTACTTGCATTTTCTCAAAAAATACAGATAAACTATTACTTGAGCATTTCCAACTCTTCATAATTGCAAAATTAGTATGTAATCTTCTCAATTCAGCCAATGCTTTTTGACTACTTTCAAAATCTAATGCTTCAAATTCTGCTTTAGATGGAATTTCACCTTGTTTAATTTTTTCTAGAAGTTCATTCATTTTCATTTCTCCAATCGTAGTTGAGTGAATTACAGAAGGCGCATAAACTTTTAATCTTTCAATTCCTTTTAAACTCTCTGAAGGGGGTACGAACTTTTCATGTTTTCTCAATCTTAATGCACGACCATGAATTCCATTACCTGTTCTCTTTTGCTCTCGAATATCGTCTTTAAGCATTCTTTCAATTTCTGATTCTTGTTCATAGTCGAACATTCTGCACTAACTTTCTTTTTGCTACATAATTAGTAATATATTAACACACATATATTTAGAATAGGTATGGAATATTTAGTTAAATCCTACAAAAAGTCGCAGCAAAGCTAGAGTATCCTTATAACTCTTTTTTGGAAATGTGATTAATTTAATTATCGTAGGCCGTAGAGATTAGATCAGAGGTAAAATCTCTCCAATCTCTTTCTTCTTTCTTCTTTAGTTTCATTTTTAGAAGATTGTCCTACATTTTTACCCTCTAATTTTTCTTTATATTGAGGATAAGTGTTTGTAGGATTAACGATTTTTTCTTGTGTACTTTTCCTTTTGAAACAATCAGCAAAACCAGAAAAAGTTACAATTTGTTTTGGCTTACTTATTATTCGCTTTGGTTTTGGCTTATTGTATTTGAAAAACTTGCTCATCTTATTCATCAATGCTTTGAAGTCTAGGCGATAATGTGAAACAGGATTACCATTAAGATCCTTCTTCACGCGATACTCAAGAACTCCCATATTATAAAAGTAAAATCTGGCCTTTTCTATAGCATACCTAGACAGATGAGCTACCTCTTTCCATTCCTTCATTTGAATTGGAGTCCATTCATTTTTGTCATCTACCCAAAAAAGTAATTGGCTTAGAAATCTTGCATTGTCAAAAGAGTTGTTAGTAAAAGGAGTCATATCTCCTGCTATAGCCAATAATGTGCTATGTCCCATTGTATCTTTAATAAAGTCAAAAACAGTTTGTTGTGCTTTCACTGATCATCAAACCTCTTTCTAGCATTTTTTGCGAAAAGCAAAGCTAAGAGGTAGACATGAAATTTTAAAAATGATATAATAAGTCATAAGTAAATTTCATCTAGTCTCTTTGGGCCTTCAATTGATGCTGTGTCGGCAAACTCGACATCAATTGAAGGTTTTTGCATTTGCTTATTAAATTAACAATTTAAGTTGATTTTCCAACCCAATAAAAAAGTTGATAGCACAATGTATTTTCTACACCACACTACCAACTTTGACAATACTTACTAAATTATTACTCAAATATAGACTTGATTTTTTTCTATACTTGATTATAATTAATCATATAAGAAGTCTAAGCAATGTTGTGATGAACATTTGCTGGATCAGAACCCATTAGTCTCTTGCAAAGGCTAGTGGGTTTGCTTATTGTATTGGGCTGTTGCTAAATAGATATATTCGACAGGTTGATACAAATCTCCTTCTAATTAAGTATCATATCACAAATGTTTATCCACAGGGAGTAGGTTTAGAAAATTTTGTACACATGTGGATAAGTATTGGGCCTGATAAATAAAGCGAAAAAATAAGCACTATCCAGTTAATTTTGGATAGTGCTTTTATAAATTCCATGAAATTCAATGAAATAATTACTCAGACATGAGATTATTCATAGTTTTAAGAAAAATACTATCTTTCTTTTTATCAGGGGATACAGGAATTGTCTCAACTTGTTCAGGTTCAGGTTCATTCACAACAATTTCATCTTTCTTTTTCGTTTTTCTTGGATTTACACTATTTACAGAAACCTTAATTTTGCCTGATACAATGTTATCTGTGATTTTTTCATTAAATTCATCCAATTTAAGTTTTTTTGGATAGTAATCCATGTAAAATTTTAAACAAGTTTTAACCAACTGTGAATTAGAAATTCCTTGCTCTTCAATTTGATTAACATAATCAATTAGAATTTTATCATTTTTTGAACTAAGATTTGTGCCAACATATTTTCTCAGACTTCCCATAATTACTCATCCATATTCCAATATTGTTTTCCACCATCAAGATATACTAAGGCATTAGTTAATTGAGGATGTTCACTAGCTAATTTTGCTGTATCATCAAGTTTCACATTAAGATAGGGCAATAATATTTCTGCAGCCCCACCCATTACACATGTTTCTAACGCTTGTTGTAAATCAAATGTTTGCTCTAATGAAGAAATAACATTATCAATATAGTCTATAAGAATTTCATCTTTTGTCTTTTGCAAGTCATAACTTTGTTTTCGCAATGTGATTTCTGATCGTTTAAGATATTGCAATAATTCATGAGGTTTAAATTTAGTTCCATTTTTAGAATTAAAGGTCGTTGTCATTTGTTCTAATATTTGATCAAACCCAAATTGTGTATAACTAACTTTAGAATCCAAAATCACTTCAGTGTTTTCAGGGTTAATATCGTCACCTTTACGCCACAATGAAGCATCTAAAGTTCCTCCACCAAAATCTAAAACTAATAGGGGATAGTCATATTTTCCTTTTTGAGAATCAGTTATCCCAGATTGAATGTAGCAAATAGAATCAGTTATTTCAATATTGATATTACCTCTGCTATCACCGATATTAATTGTTTGTGGCCCCATAGTTTTTAATTTTTCAAGATATGCCATTGCGTGTTGCTTATAATAGCCAGCAGGAGTACCAACAACTAGTTTTACTTTGATATCTTTACAGTTTGGAAAACTTAAAGCAATTGAAGTTAATGTACACAAATCAAAATGTACTGTAGTGTATTTATCTGGATTGATATAGGTTTTCCCTTCTGGGTCGCCTACAAGATGACTTAAACCGTCTTTTTTAACCAGATAAGTATTGCTTTTAAGTAAACCATCACCCTCAGTATTAAACTTAATTCTTGCTCTTAACACTATTCCTTTGCTAGTTTTGTAATATGAATTTCCTGCATCAAGACCTAAAATAGCCTCTTCATTCATTTTTCAATTCCTCCTAATAATATTTCAATATATTTTCTAGTATATCACTAATTATATACTTTTACAAGTTTGCAAGTGTAGACAGATATACAATTGTAGATAAATATATCTGTAGATAAACGTAGGTATACAAAAGTAGATATATTTACTAAGAAAAATTTATCTATAATGGTATGTCTACAGTCCTGAGAATTAAGGGGGGGTCTTTTCTGCTCGATAAATTAGATACATCACACTGAAAGTATACCATAGTATTCTGGTAAACAATAAGTATACCTGAAACCACTTCATTTGAGACCAAAGATTTGGGATAAATTAACTAACATAATGGACAATTATAGGTTGATATACATTGATATAGACTTTTAAAGAATGAGAAGAGGTGGTCTAGATTTGAACAGAATGTTAAGTAAATTGGAGGTGGATATTCTAATACATCTCTCAGAAAATGAACTATTAGATCCAATGAATTCTAGAACCATTAAGAATATTTCTAAAGCAGTTGATATTAATTATTTCAGAACTAGAACCAATGTAAATCATTTATTTAAGTTAGGGTATATTTCTATGGGATTTCGAGAAAGGGCATCGAATACCTATTATTTAAGTAAAAAAGGAGTTGAAATGATTAATGAGAAAACCTGAAATTGGATTAAAACTAAAATCAGAAATCATTAAACCATCTACTCTAAAACGATGCACTAAATGTAAATCTTTAAATGTAGTGGGTTATGGAACGATTATAGGTCATGGGTGGATTAATCTAGGGGATATGAGTGTAGAGGATACTTGTTGTGCTGATGAATTTGAAGTTTATGATGGTGAGAATCTTAGTTATGAATGTAGGGATTGTGATCATGAGTGGGAGTAAGGAGGAATTATTATGAATAAACTATACACAATTTTAAAACCAAACAACCCTCTGTACAATAAAACTCAAAAGCGTCTAAAAACCATAGTTTTCAATTGTGAAATTTGTGAAACCAAATGTGCAGCATTAAATGAAAGTTCAATTGTTACAAAAGATATTAGTACAGGATTTATTCATGTTTTGAATTATTGCCCTAAATGTTTACAGAGATTTCCTATTCAATTTAATTGAATTGATAATAGTATTTCTGTAGCATGGCCTAGTTGGGATGGTAAGGATGAGGATGGGATTTATCCTAGGAGGATGGGTTAGGGATGAGAGGAGGTAAGGAGTAGGAATGATTATGTATCAAGCAATTTTAGAGGTTTGTGCAATGTCTTCTATGGTTTGTTTAGGATTTTACCCTATTTTATTTAAAAAAGATAAATCATGGAAATGGTATGCCAAGGGTGGATTTGTAGTTTCATGTATTTATGTTATTAGCGTTGTTACTACTCAGATTTTGCATTTAAATTAAAAATGAGCAAAAAATAATCCCCAATAAGGGGATTTGGTGAGGCAATATAATCCTAATTCAATAAACTTGCTAATGTTAAAAGTCCTGAGTAAACCATTCCACTTCCTAACAAAACGTAAGGTATTGTAATTAATGGCATAATCTCATCTCCTTAAAATTAATTATGACTGTATTGTTACCAACAATCATAAGAAATATACAAAGGAGATGAGATTGTAAAATTAGGTATACTTATGCTAAATTTGTTCGGCATAACGAGTTATACCTAACAATATGCTACAGACCATTCAATTTAGAACTCTTTTATTCTATTTCTTTAAAGTAAGGGGTGGTAATTTATGTTAAAGAAAAATACTGTCAAAATTCACTTTAAAAAGCATGGAATTAAATATTTGCAAGGAGGATTAATAGTTGGCTATATTATCCTAATTGATCCTTCGGTTGCTTTAGGAGTAGCAACAATCGAGCAAACATCAGATCAATTTTACAGAAAAGTATTAGGTTTTGGCAGAGCAGTAATTTTAATTAAAGGAGGATTGGAAATAGTTCAACATGCCCTTGCTGGAGACTTTCAGGCCACCAAGAAGACCATTCTAAGTTACTTAGGTATGTATGCTCTTTTACTATTACTTCCTTACGGCCTAGATCAAATTGATGCCATGATAGGAGGTTTGAAGTAAATGGTAAATTATGCAGATTGGTTTACTACTGCTATAAAAACTGCATTAAAAGAAAGTGTTACTGATAGCTTAAATTGGGTTATGACAGGAATTATTTCAAACATCATATATGTATCTCATGCTGTTGCATTAGTTGGTGGTGGAATTCTAATTATTCTTTATGTTGCAGGTTATAAGTCAGGACTTCAAAAATTAGGCATTACTACTGTTGGTTATGCCATGATTAAATATTTACTAGGATGAGGAGGTTATCAAATGAAGGGAATTAAACTAAGTAATTATTTTGAAATTATTCACCCGGAATATGTTTATCTAAAATTAACTCCAAATAATTCCATTGAAAATAAAAGCACAGACCGAATTGCTAAATCAATTTCTACAATCTTTCAAGGTGTATCTCGCCATATCAAAGTAGAGGAAGGAAAATTAATTAAACTATATCCATTTAAAAGACAATTCATGGTTGGAACTAAGTACAGTTATCAATTACCAGAAAAGGTATCATATTTTATTTTTATTGAAAAGAAAAACGTAGAATTCTATTTCATAATTCCAAAAAATTATTTGTCTTTGTTAAGAGAAAAGATTAAAGATTCATGGGCAAATGTTACTATTAAAGAAGTTGATTCAATTCCTATATTTAGTGAAAAATCAACTAAGTATCAATTAGTTTATTCCAAAGAAAATGCACTTAGTTTATCTATTGATAAGCGTAGTAGTGAACTTCTTAATTCAAATCTCAACGTCATAGATGTATTAGAGGATGGTGATAAAGTAGGGATATTCTATAATTTTATCCCTACCAATCAATTTCCGTGGAAATCTGAGTATAAAAACACGATTCAAAAAGTAAGAGATGGTTTACCAACTGACAGAGAAAAAGTTAGTGTAAATTTTGTATTTAAATTTCTTATTACTATTGTTGTTGAAATAAGTGATTTACTAGGAGAAATCACTTCCGGTAAAACATCTAAAAAGAAAGGATTGTCAACAGATAGTTTAGTGCAAATGGAAAGAGTTATTGAAAGGATGAATAAATCAGTAGTCAGTAAATCAACTTATTCTAAAGCAACTGATGTTATATTGAACACTCAAATTATTATATTGTCAGAAAGCATAGATAAATTAAGAGAAATCAATCATGCTAAAAGTTTATCTCAAAGTTTTGAAGTAATAAATGAAGAGGATGGTGGCAATTCTCTAAAAGCAAAGTATTATAGTCAAAAATTTAATCCTAATGATTATTCCATTAAAGGAGCAGAAATTAATAAGATTTCATCTGGAGAATGTCAAAATTTCATTGCTTTAGCAGGTAGAAAAATACTTGACAGATTTAATTTTATTGATAAAGTCAATACTCAAGAAACTCAAGTTCCAGAAGATTTAAGAACTGGTGTAATGTCTGTAGGAATAAACACATATAGAGGAGTTCATCAGGGAGCATACCTTAGTACAGATAAGGAATATTCTCAGTTGACATTGGTTCTGGTTGGCCCTACTAGAGCAGGAAAATCCGTCCTAATTTCCAACCTCGCACGTAATGCCATGCAACATAATGAATGCTGTTTGATTTTCGATTTTATTGAAAATTGTGAACTATCAATGGAAATTGCAAGTGTATTTCCTGAAGATAGAGTTAAAATTATTGAATGCGGTGATATAAGCAAACTTCAAGGTCTTGGATATAATGAAGTAGGAATAGATTCTGACACATTTATTCAATATGACAATGCTAAGAAACAAACTACTCAATTGTTAACCCTTATTAATTCTGTTAATTCTGATGAAAAAACTCTTGCTCCAAGAATGGAGAGGTATCTTACGGCATCTTCATTAATCACATTTATTCAAGGTGGAAATATCAAAGATGTTTTCGATGTTTTAGTAGATCATTCAGTAAGAAGTAATTTTATTCACAATGCTCCTTCTAATCAGAAAGAAAATTTATCAGAATACATTTCTGCACTTGAAGAATTAGACGAAGTAAACAAAGAAGGATATGTGACTGGTACTAAACATTCCTATATTACAGGGATTTTAGATCGTTTGCAAAAACTTAAATCAAATACGTATATGGAATTAATGTTAAAAAAGGGAACTGAAGACAATATTAATTTAATTGATGAACTTCAAAAACCACAATTAATTTGTCTTAGGATGCCAGAATCAATGTTTTCAACTGATGAAGAAAGAGATGTATATTGCACTTATTGGATGACTAAATTGTGGTTATCATTGCAATTAAGAGCAGATAAATTTAGAGATAAAGGAGATAGAATTAAAGTAAATCTATTTATCGATGAATTATATCAAGTAAATAATACAGAGTTATTTTTAACAGATAAATTAAGTAGATTAGCTAAATTTAGATTAAAACCTATTATATCTTGTCATTATCTAAATCAGATAAAAGGAATTAGAGATGAATTAAGAAGTGCAAATGCAAGTTATATGCTTTTATCTGGTTGCGATAAGCAAAATTACAATGAATTAAAGGATGAACTTCAACCTTATGAGATGGAAGATTTATTAAAGTTGCCCAGATATCACAGTTTAAATTTAATTAAATGCAAAGAAGGATATGCAAAGTTTATTACTAAATTACCTGCTCCTATAAAGGGAGTGTGATTTATGGAATTATTATGAATACATTGAAGAACAATAAATTTTTTATTGTTGTGATGATTTTATTGATCTATATATGTAGTAGAAAACATTTATATAATGATTCAAATGATACTTGGATTATGCCTGTAGATGGAGTAATTACTCAAGAGTTTAAAGGCGAAAAACATCATGGAATTGATATAGGTTGTGGGACAACTTCTATTTATGCTTCTAATGATGGAGTAGTTTCATTCTCTGGATGGAAAGGAGTGTATGGAAATTGTATTATGATATCACACGATGGTAATATAGAAACATTATATGGTCATAATAGTGAAAATTTAGTTAAAGTTGGAGATAAAGTTAAACAAGGAGATGTTATTGCTATAGCTGGAAATACAGGAAGGAGTTTTGGAATCCACTGTCACTGGGAATTAAGAAAAGGAGGTATTTGTTATAACCCATTGGATTTTGTAAATAAAAATGCAGATATTAGTAAGAGCGATAAGAGAAATAATGTGCCAGATTTTGATGCTAATAAATATTTACCACAAAATATTGACGAGTTTAAAGATGAGTAATTGGACATGCTCATCTTTTTTTAATAAAATTTATGAAAACTGTGCTAAAATATTTGCAAAATCATAAATTATCTATATAATATGTGGAAAGGGTTGATTTGAGATGATTTTTAAATTTGATAGAGTTGGAAATATGGAAAATATAGATGTGGAAGGAGATATACAGGATATAGCAAGGAAAGGTAAGGATAAGGATAGGTTTAATCAAATGGATATGAATGTGGTTAATCAGGTAAAGGAAGAGGTTTTAAACGGAATGACAGAAACACAAAGTCAAGTGGCTGCAGGATTTGAAAGTTTGGATGAAATTGTTGGGGATGAGGATATGGTTCAACAACATGAAACAGAATTAATTAAAGAAATGGATACAGAAGTAGATGATGAAAAATTAAAGCAACAAATGAGGGAATTAAATATGAGGAATATGCCTAGTTTAAGTAATTTGACTAGGATGAAAGATGAAGGGGAAAGGAATGAAAGTGGTGGAGAAAGGGTAGGAAGTGATAAAGAGCATATTCCGAAAGATGAACTTAATGAAGAAGATAGTGAGAAACAAAGAAAGAAAGATGAATTGGCTAAAAAAAGAGAAGCAAATAAATTGAAGAAGCAGATGAAGGAAAGATTGGAAAAATTGAATAGTGCTGAAGATAAATCTTTTGAGTTTGATAATGTATTAGTTACTATGCGTGATGGTGTGCCGAAAAAATTTCATTTATCATTGTCAGTGACGCAATTGGCTGAATTATACTTGTCAGGACGAATTTTCTATAAAAGTTCTGAGCAAAGAGGTGAAAAACACACAAAATCTAAAGGTGATGTCCCTCTAATTAATGTAAAGCATACAAAGGATATATTAAACGCTCTATTATCTTCTTCATCTGTAAATGGAGGATGTATATATCTAAATTATTCAAAAGAAAATGAAGATGAATTATTTTTTGACTCTCAGAATAATACTTTATCAGGAAATTCGCCTCTTTCTGTGATCGACGGAGCCCATAGATTGGAATCAATGGTGCTTTGGTATCGGGCATTCTCCAAATTAAAAGATATTTCTACAATGAAAAATCCAAATGATTTTTATTTTCCGGTAACAATTGAGATGCTCAGTAATATGGATGCAAAAAATGTTTTTGTTGAGTTGAATAGTTTTAGTCTTCCGATCAGCAAGACACGCATAGCTTTTCACGATGTGTACAATTTAAGTAACGTGATTGCGCAGAAGGTAATGAATGAATCCTCTCTTCGTAGCAAAATAGAGGTAATTTCTAATTCACTTCGTAAATCCAGTTCTAATGTAATGACGTTTAGTAGTTTATCAAAAGGATGTTCTTTATTTTCTCCTGACACTAAGAATCAAGCAAATGAAATTGGTTCTTATCTCTGTGACTTCTGGGATACCATCATAGAACTTTTCCCTAAAATATATGGTAATGTTACTCCTGAAGTAAAACAAATAGAGAAACTTAATACCTATATCGGAGAAGTTATGTTTATCCATGCGCTGTTCGGCATTTCTGTAGAATTACAATTTGTTAGTGATTGGAAAGATAAACTTAAAAAATTGACACAACCAAGTAGTTTTTTGAGTCGAGATAATGACTTATGGATAAGAAATATTACTCGTAATGAAGGGAAATTAATCAATACTAGTAAAACTCAAGATTTTGTGAAGGATCAGTTATTGGCGAAGGTATTAGGTTAATGGTTTAACATTGAAACGTAAAAAAAATAGAGAGTAATCACTTTTAATTTGTGATTACTCTCTATAATATTATATTACGATTAAACCAGACTCAATATTTTGTTTAAATTCCTCAAATTGCTCAGGAGTATTATCATCTCCATATAATTTATGATATAAAGTATGCACTTTCTTGCATAGACATACCCCTAAAGGATACTTGTCGTGCATTTCAATTATTTTTATTTTTAATGTATGTAACTCATCTGAAGAATATTTACCAATTTCCGTATGGACAGGAAGTTCACATTCACTGACAACTTCTCTTAATATTTTATTAAAAGAATATAAGTGGTGAATCACATTAAAACCTTCACCTGTTATTACACATTTATAATTACAATTGAACATACTTTTCTTTTTCCAATCTGTAATAAATTCTCTTAAATATACACCTAAACTAGAGTATCCTCCTTTCCAAGAATTAACGTTGCTGTGACGATCACGATTACAAAGAAAACAACCTTCTCCTCCAAACAATAAACTATTTAACGATTTATATTGAATTATATCTGGATGATAAGGACAAATATACTTCAATGGAATCGCACAGCTTGTATATTCCTGTGGTGGTAAATAAAATCCATATTTTGCGAACTCTTCAAATGCTATTTCATATGTATATTTCCTATTTTTTATTTTGCCTAACCCTAAATACTTAAGAAAATCATCATATGTTTTTATATTTTCCTTAGAATTTTCAATAAACCATTTAGCGGATGGCAAACCATAATCATGTCTTTTTAATTCTCTAAGTGTTATTGACCTTTTTATTTCACTATATATGAATTTAAAAATTAATATGTATTCGTGATATGTTTTTGTTGGTTTCCAACTTTCTCCTATTGTTTTTTCATATTTTTTAATAGGAATACTAACAGGAATACTTGGATTAAAAACCAATTTAACAAAATCAACATAATTATCAACAATTGATTCTGGATAATTTTTAACAAACCAATTTTGGGTCGGCAAATTATTCATCTTTAAATCTTCTTTATTTGGTATTTCAATTAATTTACCGCATAATTCTTTAAACTTTTCCAAACATTCTTTATTATTTTTTAGTATACTTTTTAGACATTTTTATACAACCTTCTTTCTTTTTATTAAACAGTAGTTTTATATTTAGATATCGCTTTTTGAAGCAATTCACTATTTTGGAACATGTAAATTGTTCTACCTGTATTTTTTAGATCAGATTTAATTCCTGTGATAGAGAACCCATTAATGAGAAGGTGTCCAGCTAACTTTTGTGAGAAACAATTATAAATATTCATTGTTAACACTCCTTTTTAGACATAGAAATAGAGAGGGTATTATATTTACCCTCTCTTAAAACACAATTAATCAATATAAATTTACTAGGAATACATACTTTTATTGGATTATATAAAAACTTATAAT
>Ga0209416_1001501_pt1 | contig 15825 bp, 16 predicted proteins | sample RifGroF1_FD_184001 | JGI IMG/M metagenome (GOLD analysis project Ga0209416, IMG submission 184001) | Groundwater microbial communities from Rifle, Colorado, USA - Groundwater F1 (SPAdes) (version 2) | ecosystem: Environmental > Aquatic > Deep subsurface > Groundwater | place: Rifle, Colorado...
GCCCATAGTATTTCCTTTTTGACTGAAAATTGATATAATATAAGCAGTAAATGTAAAAACTGCTCTTTTACAATATTTTCTTAAATGTAGGGAGTAATCGATTGATAATGTAAATTGTCACTCGATAAGCTCCTTGCACTTTCTCCCGTTTGTGATGCTTTGTACTCTTAATTCTCTATTGAGGTTATGGAGCATCACAAAAATTTTGAATAAAAATAAAAAGGAGAAGAAATGAAAAAGATTTTGAATTTCAAGAAATGGATTGGACCGTTTTTTGCACTAGTCGTATTTGCTTTCGTGGTAATGACGATGAATACAAAAGACCCAATCGTAATGACTAGTTGGTTCGTTTTACCCGTTCTTTCGTACGGATTCACGATGCTTTATGCATCAAAGAACGCACCCGGATGGTTTCAAATTTTGATAACCATCGTTTTAATGGCTCTTCCGATAGCTTTAGGGATCTCGTTAGTAAATAGCCTTTACACCCAAAATGCCCAGATCCCCTATATAATCGCGAGATCTCTCACAGGAATAATTCCAGTAATTGGAATTATCTACGGCGCGGAAGTGCTCGTAACCAAAATGGAAGACAACTTTTTTGAAATAATTCAAAACCCAATCTAAGTAAGGAGCACCAGTAGGTGTAATTGTCTTTATGACTTTTACACCTACTGTGTTGCTTTCCCATATATTTAAGAAAATATTGTAAATCTCTTCATTCCGATTGACACTCTCCTTTGATTAAATTAAACTTTAAAGAGGCATAATCCTTAATACACCGTTCTGCCCATAATGGAAGAAGAGATAAAAGTAACAACAAAAAAGAAAACCAGTAAAACAGTAAAAATATTGTTGATAGTAACAGGAATTCTTGGACTTGCATTAATAGCCGTTGCCATATACTTCTACTCCATTGCAGACACCTCCAAAGATGATGAAATAAAACAAACTACTTGTGGATGTTACTACATAGATCCAAGTGTTGTGTCAGAATGTGGAGATCCAAAAAGAGGATTCCTCTTCGAAACAGTTACAGTTCCAAGTACTCAAACATGTAAAGCCGCCTGTTCCACTAGCAAACTCTCTACAAATATTCTCAACAGTACAACAGAACAAGACCTATACCAAATCTGTCAGCTTCCATCGATACAAGATATGAGATGTACAGAAATGACAGTCAAAGATGCCACAGGAAAGATTGTAACTGGAAAGGTATCTGCAAACGATGTCCTTACAATTGAAGCAAAGTTTAACCAAGAATACATTGACTACCAATTCGTCATAAATAACGAAAGCAAAACACCAGACACAACCTCTACAGATAAACTTACAATCACAAAAGAAATTGCAAATCTCTCTGGAGTAACAACTCTAAATATTTTCGCTACTGGTAAAACATCTACTGGAGAGTCAATTAATTCTCCACTCTGTAGAAGATTAATAGAAGTATCTCAAGATGGCGCAAAGAATGTTTCCGGGATGCAAATCCAAACAAGAACAGTAGATTCCAAATTGAAACTTTCAAAGATAAAGATAAGTGCTAGCAATATAACAAATGGATCAAAAGTTACTCTAAAATTCTCTTTCAGCAATAACTTTGCAAATCTTTCAATGAAAGAAGGATTTACAGTAGATGCTGCAAAAGGAGAAATTGAAATTGTCGAACAAGATCTCTACAACTCTTCTAATTTTACCGAAGCTAAAAACTTCTCTCAGTTAGATAACCATAAAGGAGAACTGACAATAACTGCATCGGTCCTTGAAGATGGTAAATCTCTCGGCTCTGCATCTAAGGTATTAATATTCCCCGAGACCTCCCCTAGTGCAGAAGATCCAGACGGAGACACAGATGTTGAATCCAGTTTTACAGTAACCAAAAGTGCAAGTGAACAGTGTGTCGAGAGGTCTGCTCCAAATAACGCTGTCACATTCACACTCACATCTACAAACAGAAGTACTACATCACAAGGAGTAACATCAATCAAAGACAAACTACCACTTGGATTCACATACGTCGCAAACTCTTCAAAGATAAATAACGTTGTTGTTACAGACTCTAACTATGTAACTGTCAATACAATTGGAAGCACACAAGAAATAATCTGGACCAAAACTGAACCTTGGATAGTAAACAGTAACCAAGCTTTAACAATAACCTTCAATGCAATAGCAGGCGGGAGTGCATTAACAGGAGAAAACACAAACGAAGTGATACTAACTCCACAACAGATTCCTAGTGATCCTTCCAGCCTAAGAGCTACAGCTACAATTCTTGTTCAACAAGATTGTGACAATCCAGACGAAGAAGTCCCAGAGGTTCCAGTTGACCCAGTAGATCCAGATGAAAATATCCCACAGACAGGAATCTTTGACTCCATACTCTCAAAGGTCATACTTGGAATACTCACAATTACATTTGGATGGTACATATACAGTAAACCATCCGGAAGAATCTTGGCAGAGAAGCTAATAGAAACACCAGCCTACAAAGGAGCAGAGATGACAACATGGAAAATATTCAAACCAAGGAAATACTTTGAGGAGAAATTAATCAACAAAATGGCTAAAGCGAATCAGAAGAGAAGATAACAGGAGAACCACTTGAGCCATAGCTTTTCTCACCAGAATTTATCAAAAAATAATAACTCTCTGCACTAAGAATACTCTCTAAAACAACCTCATGATTTATAGATTTCGCTTTGTTTGTTAAATCTACCGCTACCAAGTCTAAAGAAGTACTATTGTTCCCATACAGGACAAACCCAACACAATCTGCCTTTGTAGACCAACTAATCTTGACTGAATAATCCTTCTCCCCCTTCTGCACAAACACATTGTAAGGAACACAATCCCTTCTAATATACCCAACCAAATCCATACTGCTTGCCTCTTTAACAAAAAGCATTACAGATGACAAAATAGTCACCACAAATGAAACAACACCTAAAATAATAAACACATTTTTACTCATTCCTTGTTTCTACTAAAATATAGCTCTCTTGTACAGACGAATTATCTCCATCAGACACCCTAATTACAACTCTGTAAGTTCCAGTACTCCCCAAAGGAGCAGTACCATATACTTTAAAACCAGAAATACCCAACCAACTAGGTCCTTCCAATAAGTTAAGGGTAATATACTCTAATTCAGTATCATTATCTGTCACCTTTACCATATATACATATTCCTCTCCCTCATACACAGACATCGGAGCTAGACTAATTATCCTTGGAACAACAAAAAGATCCTGGTTTCCCAACACATCCTTGTTCACATCCTCTTCAGGAGAAAATCTCAAATACGAGAAAATGGCACCTCCTGAAATTAACAGAAATACAAACAAACTTAGAACAATTTTAGACTTTTTACTTCTCTCCATTTAAAAAGTTTAACAACAAACGAAATTGTTTACAAACAAAAGAATAATATATATAATACCTTGATTTACAAGTTTAAATTACATTAAGAACCAATGCCAAATTTAAAGACATCTATTAAAGATTTAAGACAAAATAAGAAAAGAGAAAAGGTAAATGACAGATTTAAGAACAGAATTAAAAAAGCTGTTAAAAAGACAAATACCTTACTAAAAGAGGGCAAAGATGCAGAAGCAAGAACAACATTAGAAAATGTTTACAAAGTTCTTGACAAAGCTGCTAAGAAAAATGTTATAAAGAATAAGAAAGCAGACCGAATTAAGTCTCGTCTTTCTAAAAAATTAAACAAACTGACCCCAAATAATGTCAAAACTGCTAAGAAGAGCGCTTAAAATATCCCTAGTACCTGCAATCTTGATGATTGTTGGTAAATTTTTAGGTATATTCGCAACAAGTATTCTTTACGATCTTCAGTTCAATATTGATAATGATATCTCAGGGATTTTCTCTGTACAGATATATTTCACAGATCAAGATACAACACTCTTTGTAAACTCAATCTCCAACCTTACAATGGTTCTCTTCCTCCTACTCCCAATCATCTACTTCATAATCAAAACTCTTCTATATGCAGCTGCACATAACAATCCAAAGACAATTATTAAGATGACCAAACTTAATCTTTTAAACTGGATTACAAAAAAAGATACATCTTTCCTCAAAACATTCATTTGGTGTACATTCCTATGGCTTGCCACTGCAATTACCGTAACTCATAGCATACAAGGAAACACATACACATGGGTAGCCGCAACTACCGGTGTGATTGCTCTTCTGGTAACTCTGTTCACAATCAAGACATTTGAATTAGAAACTGATAAGATATACCCAATAGAGAAAAAATATTTTTAATATGCCCAGCAAACTAAACAGCCCACAATTCAAAAGAGTAACAGGACAGATACTAGAGCCTTTCGCTCTGGGACTTTTGGCACTTCTTTTCATCATCCCAACCCTTACCGTTTTCAACCTGTCCCCCATAACAAAAACCCTTGAGAAACTGGATGTCCTTGGTGTTTCTTCTAAGGAAGAAATTGCATTTACACTTGTAGAGGGAAAACACGAAATAATTAGAAGCGAATATCTCGCTAAAAATGAAGATGGTGACTACACCTACTCCACAACATTAAACAAGAGAGCTTCAGATACCTACTCAAAACCAATTGTAGAAATCAAAAATAATACAGAACTGCAACAAACAATTGTCTTGTATGGACAAACAAAAACACCAACCAGATCAAATATATCAGTAATAATAAACGACCATCCATACAAACTTCAAAGCGATTCAAATACTACATACCCACAAGAGATAACTATGGATCCAAATACGACCATAATCATGTTCTTGAATGTAGAGAATCTTGCTGGCGTGCAATTCTCCGAAGAATTCGAGATGCACCTAAAGGTTAAAGAGTATCTTTAACCATACAAAAATCCCCAGTATTAAGATATAATCCATCTATGTTAGAAAAAATCAGAAATTTCTCAATCATTGCCCATATAGATCATGGGAAATCTACCTTGGCGGATAGAATTCTCGAAGCTACACATACAGACCTCTCACATGAGAAAAGAAAATCTAGAGTACTAGACAGATTAGACCTTGAGCAGGAGAAAGGAATAACCATAAAACTTCAGGCATGCAATATGACATGGAAAGGATATCAACTTAACCTCATCGACACACCAGGACATGTAGATTTCTCCTACGAGGTATCTCGCTCTCTTGCCGCATGTGAAGCTGCAATACTCCTGGTAGATGCAAGCCAAGGAATACAAGCACAAACAATATCCAACACTAAGAAAGCTCTAGACTTAGGTTTGAAATTAATCCCAGTATTAAACAAAGTTGACCTTGATGGCATAGACATTGAACAAAGAGAGAAGGAGATAACAGAACTCCTTGGATTCTCCAAAGATGAAATCATTAAGGTATCCGGTAAAAGTGGACTTAATGTTGAGAAACTCCTAGACACTATTGTTGAGAAAGTACCCTCTCCCACTGGAGATTCCGACAAACCACTAAAAGCACTCATCTTCGATTCCTTCTACGACGAACACAGAGGTGTTGTTGTTGCAGTAAGAATTTTTGACGGGAAGATTAAACATATACATGGCAAACCACTAGAATTAAATATTCTTCAAAGAAAACAAACATTCAGACCAACAGAGGTAGGAATCTTCGCCCCAGATTTAGAAGAAACTGGTGAATTAAACACTGGAGAAGTAGGATACATTGCTACGGGATTGAAAGACATTAGTTACTTTACCGTTGGAGATACAGTCTCTGACAAAGGAGATACACAACCTCTAGATGGATACAAAACTCCTAAACCAAACATATTCGCAACATTCTTTCCAACAGAACCGGAAGAATATGACAATCTAAAAACAGGATTAAACAAACTCGCACTAAATGACGCATCCCTTACATTCACAGATCAAAGATCCAACCTTCTTGGCTCTGGCTTTAGATGTGGCTTCCTAGGACTCCTACATATGGAAATCGTGCAAGAAAGACTTGAAAGAGAGTATGATGCCAGCTTAATAATTACAGCCCCTACAGTGGAGTACCAAGTCACAACAACAACTGGAGAAGAAATATCTGTACAAACTCCACAAAAACTACCAGATCCATCTGGTATAAGGGAGATAAGAGAACCATGGGTTAGAACAGAAATATTAACCCCATCCAAATACATGGGAGACCTGATGAAACTCTGCCAAGCAAGAAGAGGCGAATATGTAAATACAAAATACCTAACAACAAATACAAGCGAACTTAAAATGAGAGACCAATACATCGCCCTTGAATATGACATACCCCTAGCCTCCCTCATTTCCAATTTCTTTGACCAAATGAAAAACCTGACAAGTGGATATGCATCAATGGAGTATGAATTCATCGACTTTTTCCCTGCAGATATTGTTAAAGTATCCATCATTGTTAACCACGAAGAAATCCCTGCGTTAAGCTTCCTAGAAGTAAGAGACGAAGCCCGTTTAAAATCTTCAAAACTACTCGCAGAAATGAAAAGAGTAATCCCAAGACAACAGTTCCCCATACCTCTACAAGCAGCTATTAATTCAAAAATCATAGCCCGAGAAGATGTTAGCGCATTTAGAAAAGATGTAACTGCAAAACTCTACGGAGGAGACTATTCGAGAAAAAAGAAATTACTTGAGAAACAGAAAAAAGGTAAAGAAAGATTAAAGAGAATTGGAAAAGTAAACATCCCTCAAGAGGCTTTCTTAGCCATTTTGAAAACATAATGATTACAAAAATCAAATTAACAAATTACAGAAAGTTCAAAGATCTTGAATTAGATATAACAAACAATATCGTTGTATTACATGGTGACAATGCCAAAGGAAAAAGCACTGTACTGGAAGCCATACACATCATCACAAACGGAACATCTCCATGGACATCCTCCGATGATTACATCAATACCGAACAAGACGAAAATGGAAAATTCTCAAGAGTCGAGATAGTAGAGAATGAGAAAAGCTACTCATTCATGAAAGATAGTTCGAAAAGGGTCTTCAAGATAGACGACCATACTACCACTCCTAAGAAATTCTTTGAACAACACGCCTCCATAATCTTCAATCCTGAGCAAATTGAAATTCTTATGATCTCCCCATCCAAAAGGAGAGATTTTCTAGATGAGGTCATCTCAAAGATTAATTACGAATACAGTGAGACCCTAGTACAATTCAAAAAAGTACTAAGACAAAGAAATGCATACCTAAAAAAATTGTCTAAGAAATTTTACGAGCATGGCATCATTGCAAGAAATGACACTCAATTGAATTTCTGGACAAATGAATTTGTAAAACTATCCAAAGAAATTCAAAAAAACCGAGAAGATATTACACAGAAACTCTCCTTTGGGAAATTCCATATTAATTATATATACGCAAACAAAAAAGATTCTCTAGAAAATGAAATTGAAAATTCAAAGAAAAGAGACATTGCGACTGGATATACAAATATTGGACCACACAGAGATGACTGGGAAATAATAAATGGGAAAAATATTAAGAAATTTGGTTCTCGTGGAGAAAAAAGACTTGCAATTGGACAATTACTGTTCAAAGTCCAAGACCTCATAAATTCCGAATTAGGTTACTACCCAATCCTTCTTCTTGATGACATATCCTCTGAGCTAGACAACAAAAATACAAAGATTATATTTGCTAAAGAAAACATCATAAAACAACAAACATTCATTACAATAATCAAATATGATGAATTACCGAAAGATATTCTTAAACAAGCACAATTGATAGACTTAAATACTCTCTAAATATTTATCAATCCTTTTCTTTTTAAAACCCTCTTCAAAGAACTCTATCCTTCCCTCTTTGTAATTTTTTTTAATTCTCCTAACATCTGGCCTATGGTTAGATACATACATAAAACATATTTGAAGAACATAAAAAATACCATTGAGAAGCTTAATAAAAACATTTGCATTCTTTCCTTCAGTTATTTTCGAATATAGCAATTCTCTTTTTACATCAAAAGAATCTCTCAGCCAAAGATTATTTGAATATATGAAATTGAGATATTTTTCGTTATAGATTGGGATTAAGAACATTAATTCATGGAAATTGAACATATCATCTTCAAAGAGTAACCCCCTTTCCTCACATATCATGTTTAAACAAAGCTTGTTTTTAACAATCTTGTGTCTCTTTGCCCTTATCTTGTTATGAGAGATATTTAGAAAAGATATTAATCCTCTATATATCCAAGCAGTTTTGTTTCTTACAACAACAAATATATCAATATCGTCATCCTCTTTTGCAAAACCTGCACCAACCGAACCAGATACCCCTATAAATTTAACCCAATTGAAAAGTTTTAATACCTTAATTATTTTTTCTGCATATTCTAATTTTTTCTTACCCTCCAAACTTTCATCCTCTGTATATTCTCCTCCGAATTCCCTAATGAAACTTTTCCCCCAAATCCTCTTCACGTCCTCCTTTTTTAAGGATGCCCCCATCAGAGATTTAAATTTTTCGAGATTTTCCACACTATTTTGTATACTATCCACTCTTCATTATATTACATCTAAAACTTTTCCCAATATTCTGGTAAACTAAATGAAGAAAAATAGTTAAATCTGCCTGTATGAGACAACATCCAATACCACAAAATATATTAGATGTAGAGTTCAAACTCTTTACAAAGTTTACTCTAAAAGAATTTGCATACTTAGCCATAGGTCTTGGATTTGGAGGACTCATGATATACCTTACTGTGAAAGAGATAATCCCTGGTATCCTAGGAATCCCTGTCTTCATATTTTCCTCTATCGCAGGAATCTTTTTAGCACTTGTGCCCATTAATGACCAAGATGCAGATACCTTCATCAAAAATTATCTAACAGCAATTACATCCCCAACACAACGAGTCTGGATGAACAAGAAAATCAGAGATGAGAGAGCAAAACCATTAATCAAGCCAACAAAAGACGGCTCTCTTGTACACAAAGAAACTCCTGAAAAACCAAAAATCATTGGTGCTAGCCAAATACCAGAACCAACTGAGCAGGAAGAAGAGAAGATTCAAGAACCAACTGTAATCACATCTCCTTCTGTACTACAGATTAATAGCGAGAATATCTCAGCCTATCAATTTAACATTAAAACGCTAGATTCACTTCCAGGAAATATCAATATCTGGTTGTGTACAAAAGCTATGACACCCGTACCTAATGTCATAGCATATCTAAAAAACAGAGAGGGAAAAGTCCTGTATGCTAACAAAACCGGACCAAATGGATATTTCCTCACCAACAAAATGTGGGATCCAGAGATTTACACATTGGAATTTCAACATCCTCAATTTCAATTCCCTAAGGTGCAATTGATTCTCGTAGATAAAAATGTAAAATTACCAATTAAAATTAACAACATCTGAAGTGGACAATAACGCAAGAGCAAGAGCAATAAACTCTACACAAGAGCACATAGAGGTGAAAGATATCAGAGACGATTTAATCGTGACAAAAAGTGGTGTTGTATCCATGGTAATACAAACATCTGCAATAAACTTTGACCTTCTTGCAGAGTATGAGCAGGACAATAAAATATATGCTTTTGCTGGACTCTTAAACTCTCTAAACTTCAGAATACAAATCCTCATCAGAACCAGAAGAATAGATATCACAAACTATGTGGGATATCTTCGTTCCAAAGATACAGGGAAAATGAGTGAGGGATTAAAAAAACAATTAGATATATATACCACCTTCATACAGAAATTAATTGTTCAAAACGATGTCTTAGACAAATCTTTTTACATAATAATCCCTTACAGTCCAGGTTCATACCTTCCAAATACAAATATTTTCAAATCTAAAAAGGACAAGGAAGCACAGGAAGAAGCATCACAGTTAGAAACTGAGCAGTTGGTAGAGAAAGCTAAAATATTTCTTCAACCAAAAAGAGACCATGTACTTAAACAGCTTGGGAGAATGGGATTAGTTGGACATCAACTGACTACCAAAGAGCTCCTGACCGAAATATATACAATATATAATCCAGAGGAAGAAGATGACGGAGAATAACAACAATTACAACAGAACATTCGACAGTAAAGCATCCCAGTTGCTCAAGGAGAAACAGGTCGAGACAAAATTCAGCACTTTCAAAGAAGAGGTAAAGAAAGATGATGAAGGTATAAAGAAGGTTGAAGACTCTGAGAGATACAATGATCCTGCAGAAGATAAAACAAAGAAAGTAAATCCTCTACTTAAACTAGTAGATAAAATCTCAGGCAAAGAAAAAGAGGCTCAGGAGAAACAAAGATATGAGAGTACATATACAGATGTTGATGTAGTAGCTAAAGACTTAACGATACAAGACATAATTGCCCCAATAGATTTAGAAATAGATTTCAACGATTTACAAATTGGAGATTACTATGCAAGAACACTCTTCATTAGTGGTTACCCACGTTTCGTTGGACCAAACTGGCTTTCACCAATTGTTAACTTCGAACACTCTCTTAGAATTAGCACTTTCTACTATCCAGTAGATTCAAAAACAATCTTGGAAAAATTAAAAAAGAAAATTGGAGAAATGGAAGCATCCCTCTACTCTCAGATGGAAGATAGAAAGGTAGTAGATCCTTCACTCAAAGTTGCCCTTTCAGATGCACAGCAGCTTCAAGACTCCATTGCAGAAGGAACAGAGAAATTCTTCCACTTTGCAATGTATGTAACAATATATGCAAGAAACAAAGAGTTACTTGAGAAATATTCTAGGAATGTAATCTCCACCTTTGCTGCAATGAATGTAACAGCAAGACCAGCTACACTACAACAGGAGCCTGGATTCATTAGTACACAACCAATTGGTGTAGACAAACTCTACATAACTAGGAATATGGATACAACATCAATAGCAACTACATTCCCATTTGTATCCTCAGAGCTCACAATGGACCACGGTATCATGTACGGCATTAATCTACATAACAAGAGTCTTGTCATCTTCGACCGCTTTGAACTTGAAAATGCAAACACCGTTGTCTTTGCTAAATCTGGAGCAGGAAAAAGCTATTTTGTAAAACTAGAAGCCGTCAGAAGCCTAATGCTTGGAACGGAAATAATCATCATAGACCCTGAGAGAGAATATGAGGCACTATGTACTGCTGTGAATGGTTCTTACATTTCGTTCTCACAAGACAAAGGTAACAAGATGAATCCATTCGAACTCTCAGGAGTTAGAGATGAAGGAGATGATGAATTAAGAATGAAACTTCTTGCACTCCATGGCTTCTTCAAAGTACTCTTTGGAGGATTAAATAACACAGAAGAATCCATCCTGGATAGAGCACTCATACTTACATACAGAGAGAAAGGTATAACATTTGATCCAGCAACACAAACAAAGAAACCTCCCCTACTCGAAGATCTTTACAAAGTATTAAAAGGTATGGCAGAAACTGAAGCACACGATCTTGCAAGAAGAATGGAAAAATACATAATTGGAAGTGCCGCAGGGGTCTTTAATGAGGAAAGTAATTTCGAAATTAATAATCCCTTCACTGTATTTAGTGTTAGAGATTTACAGGAAGAACTTAAACCATTAGCAATGTATCTAATGTTAGATTTCATTTGGACAAGAATAAGGAAAGATATTAAAAGAAGACTCCTCATAGTAGATGAAGCCTGGTACATGATGCAAAGCCTAGATTCCGCAAGCTTTATGTACTCAATTGCAAAGAGAGCAAGAAAATATTACTTAGGACTTACAACAATAACACAGGATGTTGCAGACTTCTTAAACAATGACATGGGTAAAGCAATCATTTCAAACTCCTCGCTTCAAGTACTGATGAAGCAAAGCCCATCCGCTGTTGAAAAATTACAACAGGTATTTAATCTCTCAGATGGAGAAAGAAATTATCTTCTTAACTGTGATCGTGGACAAGGCCTCTTCTTTGCAGGTTCAAACCATGTTGGTATACAGATACTCTCAAGCCAAGCAGAACATGAGCTCATTACCTCCGACCCAAGAGATTTAGAAAGAAAAAAGAAAATGCAAGGTATGACAGATACTAGAGGAATTGAAGAAATGTCTCAGATTTTTGAACCTCCTACCCAACAATCCTCTTCGGAAGAGATGGGAAATGTCCAAAGACAAGACCAGATAATTAAAGGGGCAATACAGAAGAGAATTGAAGATGAATCAACCATCCAAGATGAACGAGAGAGATACAAGAAAGAATTAGAGGAGAGAATAAAAGAAGAAGAGAAACTTTTAAACCCTCAAAAATTCAAAAGTCAGCAAAGCTTCCTTGAAGGACTAAAACAGGATTCCCTGTCAGGGCAGGTGATTCAATCGAGACAAGATATACAGAAAGACAAGCAGCATCTTACTCCTCAAGGTTTAGTTGAAAGTTATGATAAAGATGGACAAAAATAAACAATTCAATATTGTGAATGAAAATAACTACCTAGTTACAAAACATGTGGAAACCTCCGCAATTCCAACAAACCAACTTACCTCTGACTTGGACCAATTAAATACGGCAGAGGAAAAGACAACGTACAAGGCGAATATTGCAAAAGGTATAAAAGACCCTCTTGTTTACAGAGCTATGAGTGCACTAAGACTGGCAAATCCATTTAAGGGGTATTAACTAAGAGGTCCCTGATCTATATTTAAGAACTGTTTCAAATTCTCTTGCGTTATAACAACAGGTATCTGCTTACCTTCTATAATAATTCTCGCAGCTCTTCTAACAATAGTTGCGATGTTTCTTTCTAATTGTCTAATCCCAGCATCAAAACCAACTGGTCTTATTATCATTGGCCATACATTATCATCAATACGGATATATTCTCCAGAAATTTGTAGAGATTGTAAAACTTTCGGAAGAATATATTTCTTTGCAACAATCTCCTTCTCCTCATCACTGTAACTTGTAAACCTAATTATCTCGACTCTATCTAACAATGCTGCAGAAAGTCCACCAAGATTATTGGCAGTACAGATGAAAAATACGTTTGATAAATCTATTGGATAATCTAAATAATGATCTACAAAATTACCGTTTTGCTCTGGGTCAAGAATTTCCAAAAGTGCAGCCATTACATCATTTAGAATACCTGTGCTTCCACTAGCCTTCTCTATCTCGTCCAGGAGTATAACTGGATTCATGGTCCCACATCTAATTAGAGACTTAACCAGTTGCCCTGGTTCAGAATCAATTGCATACTTTGGTGTACCTCTTAGAGTTCTCACATCACCAATAGCTCCGAGAGAAATTCTTGCAAATTTCCTCCCCATTGCATTAGCTATGGATTCAGCAACAGATGTTTTTCCTACTCCCTGTAAACCAATAAACAGAAATACTGGAGCTTTAGAATTCTTCTTCAACATAACCGCTGGTTCTGGCCTGTACGACATGTCGGTTGCAACCTGTGTTGGGATTCTATTCCTTTGCATATTCTCCAATTGCATAGCTGCAAGATAGTCAAGGATCAAATCCTTAATACTATCCATACCGTAGTGCGTTTCATCCATCAATCTCTTAGCATTTGATATATCCAAGTTATCTTTTGAAAGTGCACCAAAAGGAATTTTGGTAATCCAATTTACATATTTAACCATGGTATCGAACTCAGAACCGTAAACTCCCCTCTTTGCCATGGATTTTAGTCTCATAAGATTCTTCGCAGTCTCTTCTTTTAAATCTAGTGGAAGATTGGAAGATACAAGCTTGTTTTCTAATGCAAGAATATCTCCCATAGAGTCTTCATTCATACTCCCAGTATTATTTTGTAAGAAATTTGTATCCGAGTAATTCATAATAGGCAGATTTTATTGTTATACTAGTGTATATTTCATTACTAATTAAGTCAAATATTTTGACATTGTATATAACAAATGATAGCCTTAGATTAGATAAAATTACACTGCCTAAAAATGAAAAAACTCTCTCTTTATTTGTTGCTTTTAGTGTTTGCACTACTCCCCTTGAAAGCTTTTGCTGCCGTAGATATTACTCTTGAAGACAAATCTACTACAACACAAAAAAGTGTAGATATTCTTGTTAATACAGGCACAGACACTACAGAGAAAGTAGGATTTCAGATCCAAGCCTCAGAGGGAGTAACGATCTCTTCTATTTCAGATGACCAGACTATTTGTAGTTCATTTGCCTACACCAATGTGTCTAATCTACTAACAATAACTTGTACTTTAACCGAAGCAAAGGTTTTAAATGGCAATGTAGCTACAATACTTTTTGCACCTAATTCAGAGGATTATACATTTACAGTATCTAAGACAACTGGATTAGATTTAGGGACATTAACATTAGGAACTGTTACAGATATAACTGCTACAGAGGTAACGACAACAGCAGAGCCGACAACAACAGCAGCACCAACAACCACGGCAGAACCTGCAACAAAGAGCTTCCAGGATATGCTTACAGATTATCTCCCATACATATTAATTGGTGGCGCCACCATACTCTTAATCAGTATTCTTGGAATATTACTTAGCAAGAAAAAAGATTCAAAACCAGAAGAAGTTGTCACACAAGTTGAGGAAAAAGTAGAAGAGATAGCTCCTGCTCCATCTGATACTCGTCCTACAGATATAGATAATATCTCTGGGAATCTATACTCCCCTCAGATTAAAGAAGAAACAATACAAGAGAAACTAGAAGAAGCACCTATGCAGCAACAAACTGCAGAAGCACCATCTCCAGCTGTAGAATCCAATGATTTAGCAGATTTGATGGCAAAAGAGAGTTCACCTGTTGTAGAGGAGATACCTGCCTTTGCACCAGTAGAGGAAACACCAACAGAAACAGTTCCTCCTGTCGTTGAAGAGGTTACTCCAGCTCCAATGTCAGATTTCAATTCTATGCCTACTGAAACAGTACCTACTGTAGTCGAGGAAATTACCCCAGCTCCTGTGTCAGATTTCAATCCTATGCCTACTGAAACAGTACCACCTGTTGTTGAGGAAACAACACCAATGCCAGATTACAATTCTCTTCCTTCAAATCTTCCAGACATGCAACAAATGGTAAACAATGGAGTACAAGAGACACCAGTAGAAGAAACACCAACAGAGGAGCCACAGAGTGTTCCTCCAGTACAACCAAGTATCTAGTAAGAGGAAAGGAGTGCTTCTTTAAGTAACTTAGAGAATGTTTTAACATCATCAATGTTGTTGTATATTCCAAGACTCATTCTCATTGTAGGGCCAACTTTAAATCTGTCGTGTAGTGGTTCTGCACAGTGATATCCCTCTCTTACAGCCACGCCTTTTTTACTAAGATATTCTACTATTCCACTTCCTTCTTTCTTACCCTCCTCCATCTCCTTACATCCCTTAAAACCAAATCCTTCAATATTGAAAGCTATCACTCCATATCTTTCTTCTACATTCTTTTTCCCAAATAATTTAAACCACTCTATACCATCAAAACTATCTAAGAATTCTTTCATTAGACTTCTCTCATGCTGTATTAATACATCCCAACCCCCTATTTCCTCTAGTAGATTTTTTAACCAAACAATTGATCTTCCAAGAACAATTCCACTCTCTATATCTGGAGTACCAGCTTCAAATCTCCATGGAAGTTCATTCATTTCAAAGCTATCTTTTTTAACAGAAAGTATCATCTCTCCACCACCCATGAAAGGAGAAAGCTTTTCCAATATATCTTGTTTGCAATACAAGGCTCCACTACCAGTAGGACCATATACCTTGTGACCAGAAAATACTAAAGCATCACAGTCAATATCTTTAACATCTACAGGGATATGTGGAACGCTCTGAGCACCATCTATAATTACAAAAGCTCCAACACCATGCCCTATCTCAGAT